>SPKZ01001660.1_pt1 | contig 16941 bp, 14 predicted proteins | sample 2456571 | NCBI WGS metagenome assembly SPKZ01 (sample SAMN11192286, study PRJNA482655) | marine metagenome | biome: ENVO:00000447; feature: ENVO:00000244|ENVO:00000211|ENVO:00000569|ENVO:00002023; material: ENVO:00002151; isolation source: ocean water from marine abyssalpelagic zone ...
CGCCGCCCCGGAAGGATATTTCCACTCGTACTCCGCGCACTCGACGTTGACATTGCAATCGGTACTCGTGCCGCGCGCCGCCGCCCCCATCCACGGCGCGGTGGAGCAATCGCAGCTCTCCTCGATGGCCTCACACTCGGTGCCCACCAGACCCACGCAGTCTTGAGTCCAGGTGTCCGTGCAGCACGACGAGTCCGACGCGCAGACCAACGCCACACACGAGCCGCAGTTTGTCGCGAGAGATGCGCCGGTCGTACAGGGATCGTGAGAGCAAGGCGCCACCGGTAGTGAGCTCTCCGAACAACAGGTGGAGTCGTAATCGCAGACGGCAGCCACGCAGTCGGTGCAGCCGTACTCAAGCTCGCCACCGCTCGAACAAGGGTGATGGGTGCACGAGCCCATCGTCGGGTTCGTGCAGTACGTTCCCATCTGGCAATCGCCCGCGATGCTACAGGGTTCATTTTGAGTACCTGCCCTCAGATCCGGCGGATAATCGTTGAACGTTCCCTGGGTCCAGTCGTATTCGACGCCACCGTCCGGTGTCGGATCAGTGCCCGCGCCAGCCTCGCTAAAAGTCGGCCACAGCCCACCATCCGGCGCCTCGATGAAGGTTCGGCAGTAGGGGTTGCAGGGGTTGTCCGCGCAGCCCGTTGGCGCGCTCAGGGACGTCAGGCGTTGCAGTGTTCCTTCGCTGAGGTCATGACTGACATGCCGCCCGCCGCTACATTCGCTCCATTTGCCGTTTTGACACGTTTGAGTGCCGAGGTAGCAGGACAGCGATAGGCCCTCTTGAGCGATGGTTCGGCCGCAAGACTGTGTCGCATCGTCCACGCGACAGGTCGTCGACTGGAGGTCCAAATCCGTCGTAACGCAACCGGATGCCGCCGCCAAAACGATGAACCCAAGCACGACGAACCACGGGCTCGTGCTGGTTATGTGAAGGTCTCGTGACTTACGTGGGCTCAATCCGACTCCTCTAGTTGCGCATAGGCAAGAATCGCCTGAGCCAAATCGAAAATTACCAGACAGGGTGTACCCGCGCAAGGCGCACGGCACACCTGAGCAAGAGTCCTAAGAGCCACAGCCGACAGCGTCAGAGCCGATAGCTTCGCGGCGCACGAGATCGAATCGAAAACACACGCACCTACAATGTCCGCCACACGTCCGCACATGTTCCGAAGCCGCTCGCAAATCATCGTTCGGCGTGAACTATCGACTGGATATCCCCCGTCAACTTGTGCAACGCGTCGTCCGAGTGCCGCTGACTCACTCCGTGTCGACAGAAATCTGGGTAGCGAATCCCCCATCGTGTGGCTCTCGCCCACACTGGCGTCCGAAAACGTGTGGAGAGGGAAACTACAGGGCAGGATTGCTCGGACGCTTCAGCCCTGAGAATTCGTCAAATACCGCTTGGTGAGGACTCCCGAATCCGACGCCCTGCGAATACGCTATAATCTTGGCGCGTCCGCACAGAATCTGCCCCGAGCGGTAGAGTTCGTTGAACCGCGGCCCGCCCCCGTTTCCTGGATTGATGGGAGTATCCGTCTGAATCCAGGTCTCGCCCTACTGCTCATGTCGCTCTCGCCTTCGTAGCGCACGCGATCGGTTCGGGTGGGGCCCGGGGAGCGCTACGGGTGCCCGGAGGGGCGCGGCCGTACAAATCCAAAATTCGAAAGCTGCTCGAGCCTCAAAGTCCTTCTGATGGCGAGTTCGCGGGATCGGGCTTCACTCTCCCATCCCAGCTCGTCCCTTGTTTGGTCCGTCGTCAGCACGAGCAACACGCCGGACCGTATTGCCATGTGGTGGAATGGCAATACGGTCCGGCAGGCGAAGACGGATTGTCGCCGGCTAGTTGGGCCGTGTCACTAACCAGCTATTGGCGCCAGTCACGAACGCGCTTTCCCGCGCAAGCTGCCTAACACAAGTTGCGACAAATCTTCAAAACGGTCCGCGTTGCCCCACAATCCGTCGCGCAACTTGGCGAGTCCTGGGGAGATTCGAGGTGAGTCCATGCTGAGGATCGCACCGAACAAGAGGAGTGCCAGAGCCTCGCGAACCGGAGCCCCCTCGTCGCTGTCTTCACAGACCGCCGCTTCAATCGTGTCGAGTACGGGTTCGAAGGCGGTGGTGATCACTTCTGCTGCACGACCAGCAGCCACCAGTTCCGAGATGATGGTGATGAGCAAATCTCGCTCCAACGCTGGCAAGGCGCGCAACTGCCGCAACACTTCGGACCACACCGCTGCGCCATCGGTCCGACCGGTACCCTCCGCAACCAGCCCGATCGTGGGAGCCAGTCGCTCCACTAAGCTCCCGTAGAAGCGCTCGACGACAGCCGAGTACAGCTGCTCTTTGGTGCCGAAGTGATAGGACAACGATTGGGCCCGAATGCCCACAGCAGTTGCTATCGCACTCAAGGATACGCCGTCATAACCAGCGCCGGCAAAGAGCTCCGTGGCAGCCACCAAAATGCGGCCCTCAATGGGCTCCGTGCGGTCGGATTTGCGGGGACGGGGCATCGGGGAGCAGCCTAGCGCAGAGCCAAAACGGGCTTGCTCAGGACATTATCTGATGATATCAGATAATTCCCACCGGCGGCAAACTCAGGAGAAAAACCATGAATATCGACTGCAACTTCATAGCTTCCGCGTCTTGGGCGGGAGACCAAATGACCGAACGCCTCACGGTTTTGCGAGAGGAAGAGCCCATCTACTGGTCCGAAGAATCCGAGATTTGGATCATCACCAGATATCGCGATCTTGAGTTCATCTCGAAGCATCAGGAGTTCTTCACCTCTGAGTTCGGAATCCGAGCGGGCACCTCTGTGAAAGCCGGTCTGATCGATGAAGGCGAGCCGCGCCATAGTTTCTTGCGCGGCAAGATCGGTCGCGGTTTCACGCCGCGTATGGTGAAGAAGCTGGAGATCAAGTTTCGAGAAATGGTGACAACGGCAATCGACAAGATCGCCAACTCCGGAGAATGCGACTTCGTGGAAGCGGTCTCCAAACCGCTACCAATCCTATTGATCGCCGACATGATGGGCGTGCCGCAAGTCGATCACAAACAGTACGCCGATTGGTCCGACACCCTGGTCGCCGCAGACGGAAACTACGACGACCCAGACATCCTCGCAAAATCCGGCGAGGCCCTTGTGGAGTACGGGGCCTATATGCGGGAACTAATCGAAGCAAAACGAAAAGACCCCGCCGACGACTTGATCAGCATTCTTCTCAGCGCCAAGGATGACGGCTTGCTCACGGAAGCCTTCACCAATGAGCGCACCATGAAGAACCAGACCGAGGAGTTCAATGAACTGGCCAGCGACGAGCTCATCATGCTGCTAGTTGTGCTCATGATCGCTGGGAACGAGACAACCCGTAACGGAATCTCTGGCGGCATGCAGCTCTTGATCGAGAACCCCGCCGAGCGTCAAAAACTTATCGATGATCCGTCGCTGATCCCTGGCGCCGTTGAGGAAATGCTCCGCCTAGTAACACCGGTAAAAAGCTTCGGGCGCACTCTGACCCAGGACTACGAATTCGGTGGCAAACAACTAAAAAAAGGGCAAATGGTCTGCATGATGTACGGCCCGGCCAACCGGGATCCGGACGTCATAGAAGATCCCGACGCCTTCCGAGTAGAGCGGAGACCGCACCACCTCGCATTGGGGGTGGGTCCCCACTTTTGTCTGGGAGCCAGCCTCGCGCGAATGGAGCTGCGAGTAGTCTTCGAGGAAATACTCCGGCGTCTCCCGGACATCGAATACTCCCGCGGCGGTCCCGAGTTTACGCCATCGGCCCTGGTACGGGCCTGCTCCAGCATGTGGGTTCGGTACACGCCGGCGGGCTAACCACGACGTCGACCCTGCCTTGACGCTCGGCCCGGCTCGCTAAAGCTGCCCCGCCGCCCAGCAAAAACCGGCAAGCACCAAACGGTCGCCAGCGTCGGTGGCGTTTCCTGTGAACCCGTCCTCCGGATAGAGACCGACACGACGCGCCGGGGCGAGCGTGCCACCAACCAAGCTGCTGCCCGTCTCGTACGCAAACACAGCAGCCTGAGTCGGATCGCCAGCCACACGCGCTATCACCACCGCCCCGCTCGACGGAACACCCCAACTGACAATGGTGGGAGTGGAGTAAATTACCGGAGCCCCCGAGAGGCCAACAGCCATGGGATGGGCTGGGGTAACGATATCAACCGAGGTCTGGTCGAACGCCCTTCCGTGGCCAGCCCCGGGCCCCGCAATGAGCAACTCGTCAAAGAGGTAGGCCTCCCACGTCGCCAGCCCAACCCCGATGCCCGTAAACTCTGAACTCACATCACCCGACACCACGCTCGCCGAAATGACCACTAGTTCCATTCCAGCGGCGTCGGACGTGGTGGCCGTCCTGTCTAGCACCGTCACATCGAACCCAATTCCGGTCGACAACAGCCGCTCAGCTTCGGCGTCACCAGCACTCAGGCTCAAATCGCCGACCACCAACAACGCTTGAAGACCGACCCCCGAACAAGGCACCGTGCACACTCCTGTGGCGCAGACTCCGTTCACGCAATCGGCATCAATACTGCAGTCCTCGCCTTCCAGACACGTCGCGCCGCACACTCCTCCACAGTCCGTGTCGGTCTCGTCTTGGTTCTGCGTGCTATCGCTGCACGTCGGGCAAGCGCCGCAGACCGTGCCACCGCAGTCCACGCCGGTTTCGTCGTGGTTCTGAGTGCTATCGCTGCACGCCGGGCAGGCTCCGCAGACAGCGCCACCGCAATCTATGGCAGTCTCGCCCTGGTTTTGGCTGCCATCAGTGCACGTCGGGCAAGCAGCACAGAGCGTACCTCCACAGTCGGTCGCCGCCTCGTCCCGATTTAAGATGCCGTCAGCACACCCTGGACATGCATCGCAGACGCTGCCGCCACAGTCGGGCGCTGTCTCGTCACCGTTCAAGATGCCGTCCGTGCAGTTCGAGCATGCATCGCAGACGCTGCCACCGCAGTCGATCGCAGTCTCGTCCTGGTTTTGCATTCCGTCGACGCAGGTGTCAATGCCAGAACCACCGCCGTCTCCCGCATCTTGGGAACAGTTACTTCCGTCGGCGCAGCCAGCGTCGCCCGCGGCGACGGTCTCGTCGCAAACCTGGCACGATCCGCCGCAATCGATTCCCAACTCGTCGCCATAACGGGTACCGTTTCGCAGTCAGGAGCAGTCGCCCCGGTTTCGCCGGTAGTAAAGTCGAAACCCAGGTGTCCGCACGCCGTGCTCCAAACTAAGACGGCAATGAGGGGAGCAGCGAGACGCATTAAGCCAAATACACTAACGCCCGGGGCATCCCGAGACAACCGACTTGGATTTCGGCTGTTCTACATCCCTCGAAAGTGGGGTTAATCCGGTTTTGTGGATTGCCGGAATGGAGAGATAATGGAGACCGGAGTCCACATGGGAACGAAGACGCGAAGACGCGAAGACGCGAAGAAAGTTTACACCTGAGTTCAAGGCTGAGGCCGTCGATCTCATGCGATCGAGCGAACGATGGCCGCCAATCGCGATGCCCGCTACCCGACCATGCGAGCGCTCAGCGATTCTCTGAAGGAGCTCGACATTTCGCCGGGCGGGATCAAGCTCGGCACCCTGATAGCGCCGGCGGTTGGCGCCGACGGAACAACGCTTCCCACCGGCGATGCGAGCGGTATGGCCTTCGCCTCCAGCGCGACCATCGCCAGCGACGCATCCAAACTCGCGCCCCCCGCGGGAGTCGCGGCGGCACAAACGGTCTCGTTAGGTAGTACCACGAGAGAGGTCTCAAGGACTCCGCCGGCGCCCAGTGCTCCCCCGAAGAAACCGTTTAGCCGCCAATTGGCCCGCTGGGGAACCGTAATATGGGGAGGAGGGCGTTCTGTTACCGAGTCCGGATGGTAGTAGCTGGCCGAGTCGCCAATGCTGATTGGCTCGGGCCCGAGGGTGAGCAATGATCAGCGGGGCGGAGTGATTTTCGGTGTCTGCACGGTGCCGCGGTCCTCAGCTTTGCGGGGACTCTTAGCGAGAGAATTACCACTCGATGCGGCTGCCGGATGGCGATTCTCCGCCGCCCGGTCGTCGTTTCGCAGCCTGCCGGCAAGACCCGCGATCAGAGCCGCAACGGGGAGGGCCAACCAGAGCCGCTTGCCTTTAAGTCGCGACGGCGGTCGCGGGACTGGAGGCGACGGGCGATCGATGCCGCGAAAGGCAGGCGCGTGGGGCAATTCGACGGGAGACAGAGGGGATGGGGGGGAGGGCGGTCGATTGTTTGGAGGATTTTCAACAATCAGCACTCTGACGGCGTCGAGCTCATGCGGAAAATTCGCCCGCACCCAGCTGGAAAGCTGTTTATCGCTGGCGAGCAAGCCTTCGGCTGTTGCTACCGCCTGTAGAGCTTCAGACATCTCAGCTGCGCTCGCGTAGCGATCTTCTCGATCCTTCTGCATCGCCTTGCGACATATCTCGTCGAAACACTCCGGCGGCATGTAGCCTACCTGACTAGCGTCCAGCGGCTTACTGTGCAGCACTTGCTGATGGATCTGGCCGGCATCTAGCCCTTCAAACGGTGTGCGACCAGTAAGGGCGGTCCACAGCAAGACTCCCGCGCCGTACACATCAGCGCGAACGTCTAGCAACTCGCCGCGGATCTGCTCCGGGGCGCTGAAACAAGGCTTGGCCCGGGCGATTTCCGACTCGGAGTAAGGCATATCGCCAACACACTTGCTAATGCCCAAATCCGTAAGCACGGCACTGCCAGCGGTGCTCACCAATACGTTAGCCGGTGTCAAATCACAGTGGAGTAGCTCCAGTGAGTGCCCAGCCTCGTCCTTTGCCCTGTGAGCCGCCCCGAGACCACTCAGCGCGTCGAGCACGGCGCGAACCGCCAGGCTCGGCGACGACGGCTTCATCTTCAGTAGCTTCTCCAGGCTCACACCGTTGATGCGCTCCTCGGAGAGCAGGTGGCGATCGCCAACGCTCATCACCTCCACAATCTTCACCAAGTTGGGATGATCGACCCGAGCGGCGGTTCGTGCCTCCTCCAAAAATATTTCGACGGACTCCTTTTTCTGAGCGAGTTGCTCAGACAACTCTCGGACCGCAAGACATTCGCCTCCGTCGTCGCGATAACCGAGATAGATAGCCCCCACATTGCCCCCCCCTAAACTTCCGATGATTCGGAAAGGACCGATCTCGGGGGGAATAGACGAACTCCGACTCCGCTCGCGAGCGCGGATTGCAGGACGCCCGTTAGATTCTGGCGCATCGAGAGAGACCGTCTGGCTCGGGACAATCTTGGGGTCCGACGACGGGTGGACGACAGCAGACAGAGGCTGCGTATCGCCGCTGTTCGCGCCGATGCCCTCCGTGGTCTGGGAACGCACGCCTCGGATGTGAGCCGAGGATCGACGTCTGGGCGAATTCAACGGCCCACGTCGGGACGATGCCGGCAACTCAAACTCACGTGTGATGCGCTCGAAAACGTCCGCACCGTCCGGATCCGGTCCAGTCGTCTTCGAGTCGGGCGCCTCCGGCAAGGGCGGTGTCGGCGTACGCGCCTCCGGCACCGGCGGAATCAGCACGGCTTCAATATTCGGAAGCCGTGCTAGGACTCCCCCCACATCCACCGCGGGTGGCGGCGACGATTGGCTCGCTGCAGGCGGTCGGCTCGTCCTTACCCAAGGCGGCACTTTGACAACAACTGTCTCCGTGCCGGTGTGTTGGTATCGCGTTTCGCCCGTCGGTCGCGATGGATAGCTTGACGGCGGACGGCTCGAGGCGGAAGAAGCCGGCGGCTGGCTCGACGTGCGCCTTCGGTAAGAAGTGAGGATGCCTCGTTTGTACATCTCGGACAGCACACGCAAAACTTCGAGCTTGGGCCGTCCACAAACCTCGACGAGCGCCAATATTGTGCGCTGCGAATCCGCGTACTCCAACAACTCCGCTTCTTCGGGTGTCAGCTTCCTCCCCAGCTCATCAATGGCGCGATAATTCACTGCGATCACCTCGTCCAGAGGAGGCAGATCTCGGGGCGAGGGTCGCAAAGTCACAGGGCAAATGGAGGCACAGAATCGGCGCGAAATCGGCGCGAAATCGGCCCCGCCTTGAGGTCGGAAATCGCGCCAAGTTCGCACATAAAAACGAGTCCAGATCAGGACCGCTATTGCACCTCGAGTAGTGGCATATTATCCCTGTATTTCTCCAGAAAATCCGCATGTTTCGGCGTTTTTACCCCCCCCTATTATGACCTCAAAATCCGAGCCGCCGAGCGGCGAAATTCGCGGGTATTTGGAGCTACACAACACGGTCGATAATCACACCTGGGTGGTCCCGATGACGGGCGGTCATCACGTCGTCGGCCGGAGCCCAGAAGCGCAGCTCGTGCTGCCCGGAGACAGCGTATCTCGCATGCACGCCGAGTTCGTTTGCGGTCCGTACGGCCGTTGGTGGATTCACGATTTGGGCAGTACTAACGGCACGCGGCTCAATGGCCGCCGCGTCAATGCGAAACTGCTGAGCGCAGGCGATGCGGTGCAACTCGGCGACTATGTTTTGCGACTGCGAGTGCCAAGTTCCCCTGGCGTGCAACGCTCGACGATCCCCCCACCACTCGAAGATGAGGCGCCTTCCACCGTCCATCGAAGCCACACTCCGCCGCCGTCGTCACGCCCACCGCACCTGACGGCTAGCCACCTTTCGTCCATTATGGCCTTCGGTCGCGATCTGATGCGCCTTGAGGAAGAGACGGAACGACTGCGCGCTCTCTGCCGATTTGTCGTAGGCCCGGATTTCCCCGGCGAGTCGGTTGCTGTCGTTCGGCTCGCCAGGAGCGCTAGTCCTCGCATTATCGTCGGACCGATGCACCATGACGGAGGCACCGCCGTCACCGAGTTGAATTCATCCGTACTCGAAAAGCTGTGGAGTACGCGGGAACCGGTGCGGAGCGCTAGTACCCACGAGATTGGCATGGCCACTTCGCCAAGCACGCTCGCCTGCCTTCTGACTTCCGACGAGGACCGGCTAGTAGTGGTGTATGCCGAAGTGCCCAGCAGCCACAATTCCGAAGAATGGCTCACTCTGCTGGCCCTGCTGGCGGAAGCCTATCAACAGGCCGAGCTAGTCTGGGAAATGCGAACCACTGTGCGTGCCTCCGCCGTGATCGAACACGAGCTCGAGATGGCCCGGCAGATCCAAGAGGGACTGGTCCCCGCGTCGATTCGCCCGCCGGGCCTCGATGTAGCGATCGGCTTCGAGCCCTGCCAGTGGATCGGTGGTGACTACGTCGACGCTGTGCCCATGCCAGACGGCCGCACTCTGCTTGCCGTAGCGGACGCATGCGGCAAGGGCCTGCAAGCGGCCTTGGTCGCATCGAGTCTCCACACACTTGTGCACATGGCGGTGGACGCGCAGGTCGACTTACGCGAACTCATGGAGCGTATCAACCGACACTTTTGTCGATTCTTACCGCCACATTCCTTCGTGACCATGGTTTGCGTAGTGATCGATCCGCGCAGTGGCGAAATCGAATGTGTGAGCGCTGGGCATCCACCGGCGTTCGTCGTCAATGGCACCGGGAAGCTTCGGCAACTGCAGTCTGAAACGAACATCGCACTCGGCATCGATCCCACACACATGCTCGTTGAGTACGGCCGACTCGCCGGGGACGAATTACTGCTGCTGTATACCGACGGCCTCACCGAACTCGTGGACGAGCGCGGTTCAACGCTCGGCGTCGATGCTCTTGGGACCCAATTCTCAACAATCGTCACCAGCATCGCCGGGGCTGGCGTGCGGTCCATGCAGGGGCGCTTGGCCGAGGCGCTCCACGTGTATCGCGCATCGCAAATGACGGCAGACGACACCACATTTTTGATCGCGCGCCGCACGAGCAAATACTGATCGAGGTCGAACTTGACTCTGCTGCACGATTTTCTCGCGATCTCCGCGAAGCGCACCCCGGACTCTCCGGCGTTCATCAGTGGCGAAATCAGCACGAGCTATGGTGAACTTCACGAGCAGAGTTCGCGCATCGCTGGCTCTCTACTCGATCTCGGGATCAAATCCGGCGATCGCGTCGCCTTGCTCCTCGACGGCTGCGTCGAATATATCATCGCGTACTACGGAATCCTGAAGGCCGGGGCCGTCGTTGTTCCTCTGTGCACCGATACACGAACAGAAATTCTCCGAACCGCGTTGGTACACTCCGGCGCTCGAGCACTGGTGATGGAGCCCCGAAATTTACGCTATCTACCGAAGAACCCAGGAGACCTACCGGAGCTTCGCCACGTAGCCGTCGTCGGGAAACTTCCGGAACCCGCAGACGATGCCCGGTTGCGCTCCTTCGAAGAAATGAGCTTGAACGACGCCCAAGGCACGATGCCACCGATCTCACCGCAGGATCTTGCCGCTATCAACTACACTTCCGGCACAACGGGCGAGCCCAAGGGCGTGATGTTGTCGCACGAAAACCTCGTCGAGAACGTGCGGTCGATCGTCGAGTATCTACGACTCACGCCCGATGATCGCGTCGCCATGGTGCTGCCCTTCTATTACGTCTACGGAAACTCCGTCCTGCATACACACATCATGGCGGGTGCCAGTGTATGCGTTGCGGGCTCCCTCGCCTTCCCTGCCAGGCTATTGCAAACGATGGTCAAGCAGCGCTGCACCGGATTTTCAGGAGTACCGTCCACATTCGCTCGGCTGCTCCAGGTGAAAACGCTGTCGGCCTACGACTTGCGCGCTCTGCGCTACGTGACTCAGGCAGGTGCGTCCATGACACGCGAGGTCACCCAAAAACTACGGTCAGCACTGAGCTCCGCTGAGATTTTCGTGATGTACGGGCAGACTGAAGCCGCCGCCCGACTCGCCTATGTGCCCCCCGCACGCCTGGACGAAAAACTCGGGTCCGCGGGGCGTGCGATTCCCGGGGTCACGCTAACCATTCGTGACAAGAACGGCGCAGAGCTTCCATGCGGAATCCAGGGCGAAGTGACCGCCCAGGGGCGCAACATCATGCAAGGCTATTGGAACGATCCCGTGGAGAGCGCGCGGGCGCTCACGCCAAACGGTCTCCGCACGGGCGATCTCGGGACGATGGACGAAGACGGGTTCCTTTTCTTAGTCGGCCGTGACAGCGAAATGATCAAGAGCGGCGGACATCGCATCGCTCCACAGAAGGTCGAAGACGTCATCAACCGCCTGGATGGCGTGAGCGAATGCGCAGTGACGGGCATGAACGACGAGATTCTCGGCCAGGCGATCGTCGCGTTTGTAGTGCCTGACGCGGCAATCGTTCTAAACCAACGCGCCGTCATGAAGCACTGCACGCTGGGCCTGCCCCGCTTCTGTTTGCCGGCTCGGGTTCACTTCCTGTCCGAACTGCCCCGCACCGCAACAGGAAAACTGAAACGGCGAGATCTACGCGAACCCATAACCAGCTGACGGGTTCCGACCATGTAGCGCTTAGCTACCGTTTCGTCTGGGCGATGCCTTCATGCAGCGCGGTCGAGGCACGAAAACCGAACGCCTTTTCAGCGCGACTCGCGTCTGCCATCGAATGTTTGACATCGCCGGGGCGGTCCTGCTGGTGCACAACCGGAACTCGGCTGCCCACTGACTCCGCGATGGCTCGCGCTAGATCGTTGATCGTTATGCGTCCGCCAGCGCCAATGTTGAAGGCGCCGCAGCTGTTGTCCGGTCCTTTAGCGGCCAGCAGGTTCGCCATCACCACATCTTTGACGAAAGTAAAGTCACGACTCTGCTCACCGTCGCCAAAAATAACGGGAGCCTCACCCCTCGCGTAGGCCGCAAAGAAACGGGGAATCACCGCAGCGTATGGGCCAGCTGGATCTTGCCGGGGCCCGTAAACGTTGAAGTAGCGCAGCCCTACGAATTGCATGCCGTAGCAACGAGAGTAAATATCGGCGAGTTCCTCATTGATCTTCTTCGACGTCGCGTAGGGCGAAAGCGAGAGGCCCTCGTTTCCCTCACGTTTGGGCAAGTCCTTGTTGTCGCCGTATACGCTCGAAGAAGACGCATACACCACGCGTTTCACGCCGGCATCTCGAGCCGCGGTAAATACGTTCGCGGTACCACCAACATTTACAGAAAGACTCAGTGCAGGATCCTTCAACGAACGCGGAACGGAGCCGATAGCCGCCTGATGAAAGACGTAACTTGCGGCGGCGGCCGCGCGTTGACAAACCGCGAGGTCTCGGATGTCGCCTTCGATAAAATCGATCTGACTCTTGACGCCCGCCAGGTTCTTCAGATTCCCCGTTGCCAAGTTGTCGAGCACGGTCACTTTTGCGCCGCTTTCGACAAGCGCATCCGTCAAGTGCGAACCAATGAAACCCGCGCCACCGGTGACGAGTACGCGCGCCTGAAAAAATTCGGGAGCGCCAATCACGCCTTCACCACCTTTTCGTGGGGTCCGCGGTAGACGCCGCGTGTATCGATTACGAGTCGTGAATGCTCCAAGACCAAATCGTAGTCAACGGCGCTGTGGTTCGTTGCGATCAATACCGCGTCTTGAGAGTGGAGCAACTCGGCGCTGAGTTCTTGCGAATCAAGCTCCGGCAAGTCAGGCCAAGACCGCATGCGCGGCACCGTCGGAATATGCGGGTCGTGATAGCTGATCCGTGCGCCAGCCTGACGAAGCAATTCGATCAGTTCAAAGGAAGCGCTCTCCCGGGGATCATCCACGTCCTTCTTGTATGCGATGCCCAGGATCAAAACCCGACTACCCCGAACGGCGCGTTCACGCTCATTGAGTGCTTGCTGCAATCGATTGATCACGTAGGCGGGCATCGAAACATTCACCTCACCCGCAAGCTCAATGAACTTGGTTGACAGGCCGTACTCGCGCGCCTTCCACGTGAGGTAAAATGGATCCAGCGGGATGCAGTGCCCGCCAAGCCCCGGACCCGGGCTAAACTTCATGAACCCGAAGGGTTTCGTGGCGGCCGCATCAAGCACTTCCCAAACGTCAATGCCCATCTTGTCGTAAACTACTTTTAGTTCGTTCACGAGAGCGATGTTCACAGCGCGAAAAATGTTCTCGGTTAGCTTCGTGGCTTCTGCCGCGCGGGCGCTGCTCACCGTTACCACCTCGGTAACCGCGGGTTCGTACAAGGCTACCGCGAGTTCTGTCGCGATCTGGTCAACGCCGCCGACAACTTTCGGAATGGTCGCGGTCTTGTAGTCAGGATTGCCCGGGTCTTCCCGCTCGGGAGAGAACGCGAGGAAAAAATCTTGTCCGCATTCGAGGTCACTCTCTTCGAGGATATCGCGAACCAGCTCGTCCGTAGTGCCAGGATAGGTGGTCGATTCGAGCACAACCAATTGGTCACGACGCAGTCGCTTCGCGATTTCTCGAACGGTTGCCTCGACGTAAGTCATGTCCGGCTCGCGCTGTTTCGTCAGCGGAGTCGGCACCGCGATAACGATCGCGTCGACTTCGCTCAGCCGGTCAAAGTCGGTGGTGGCGTCGAACTTGCCGCTGGTCATAGCGCCCTTGATGCGAGCGGCACCCAGGTACTCGATGTAGGTCTCGTGCGCGTTGAGGGAGCTCACCTTTTTCTCATCGATATCGAAACCGGTCGTCCGAAACTTCGCTCGCTCGACGAAGGTCAAGGAGAGCGGAAGCCCCACGTAGCCGAGACCCACTACGCCGATGTGGGCAGTCTTGCTCTTTAGCTTGTTGCGTAATTCTTGAGCCGACATGGCGCTACCCTCAGGACTTCTCAGCCAGCTTCTTCTTGACGAAGTCAGCTGCACTGGCGATGGAGTCGAGATTTTCGGGGATCATTTCGTCATCGTCGATCTCAATATCGAAGGCACCCTCGATGTGCGCGATCAACTCAAGCATGCCCGTAGAGTCAACGACCCCGGTATCGAGCAGGGAACTCTTGTCCTTCAGCTCGAAGGAATCATCGAGGTAAAAATTTTCCGTAATGAAGGCGCGCACTTGGTTAGCAATTTCCATGGAGTGTTCTCTCGTGTTCGTCGGGTGGGAGGGGGGTCTACCCGACGAGTAAGGGCTGCATGTGGAGGTACTGAGCAAAGCGCCGCTTTGATTCAATGTCTGCGAACACGATTTCGATCTGTTCGGGGGTAACTTCGAGTACGGGTGCCACCTCTGAAGCGGCGACGCCGTGATTGTGTGCATATAGGCAAAGGTCCATCTTGTCGTGAGGGAGAGCGAAGTAGAACTCCTCCTGGGACTGAGCCATCGTGTAGGTATCGGTCGTGGGAGGCCGAGTGCGTATCTCTCTGGGTACGCCCAGATACTCCGCCAGCGCGTAGACCTGAGTCTTGTATAGGTGCGCGATGGGTTTGAAATCCGCCGCTCCATCGCCCTGCTTGACGAAGAACCCTTGGTCGTATTCAAGCAGGTTGGGAGTGCCCGCAACCGCGAAGTTTAGACGATCAGCGTGGAAGTACTCCGTCATCTTGCGAACACGCTGCTTGTAGTTCGTTGCCGCAACCACCTCGAGGTAGGACTCCAGACTCATGCGCTTGGTTTGCTGCTTGCCCGACGGACTCTCGATCGTCAGCCGATAAACGTTGAGGCGATTGCCTTCGAGAATCGACGGCAATGATATTTTGAACTTGTAGCCCTCGCTGTACTCCGGAAACTGCGATTTAACCGCATGGTCGAGCGCGCTGTAGCAGCCGAGCCCCTCGAGCGCCGGCGCGATATCGCACAGCTGAGATTCGATGCCGAGGTCGGTCGCCAACAGTCGCCCGAGCTCGAGCGAGTCACCTGAACTCGCTCGCTCGGGCATGAAGAGCCCGTAGGTGCGCTTCTTGCCTAGCGCACGAACGCAGAGTGCGGCGACAACCGAGCTGTCAATGCCGCCGGAGATGCCGACCACCGCACCACGCTTTTTCATCGTGCCGCGAACCTGCTTTTCAAGAGTCTTACAAATTTGCTCAACGGCTTGAGCGCAGTCGAGCTGGAGAACGTCGCGAGTGAACATGATCGATGGGCAGCCTTGGGTTGTAGGGAGTCAGGGATAAGGTGCGCCGGGATCGGGAACGCGCCCTCGGCACTGATGGGCGGACTCTGATCGTCAGACGCGGCCTATCACCGACATGTAGGTGCCGCTACTGAATCTGGCTACACATGCGCACTTTCACTCCCACGCGGAGAATGTGCACGTCCGGGCCCCCAAGCCGGAGAGGAACGCTGTAAATACGGCCACTTGCGGCGGCACCTCAGAGCCCTTCTGAGGCCTCCGTAGGTGCGACTGGGTGGAGAGCGTTCACCGCTTCGCACAGCCGCCTGACCACGACCCAGTGGAGAATGATCCCGAATACCGGCAGGCTCAGGGATGCCAAAATCAAGTTCAGGGAGAGAGGCTTTCGACCCATTCGGTGCCGAGCAACATAAGCGTTGTAGTCGGTCACGTAGCCGCCGAACACCTGGAACACCCAATAGATGTTGAACACGGGAACGAACAAATAGCTGAGCGCCTCCACGGGCGAGCAGCGCGCGTGACCATCTTGAATCGCCTCCCACATCTGAAACAGGAGCTGCGATTGAGCGACGGCCGCCACGGCAAACATCACCGCAGAAGTGGCGAAACAGGTGATCGCAAGCAGAGAGTTTCCGGAGAAACCCGCGGCGAGCAAGACCAGGCCAGTAATCGCAGCACCGACGATCGAGAGTTGAAAGCGCAACGGGTGCAAGTGCGCCCGCGGAGCGGGCTGACTCGACGGCCCCGCAGAAAATATACTTGCCACCGGCACGTCCGGGTAACTGGACATGCGATCGCGCTCGTCTGGTGGGTCCACTGCAGCCGGGGCCGCCTCCACAGACGCTGATTGGACAGCGTGATTCGGCAGGACATCGCTAGTGGGGAGTGTATGTTTAAATGCATCGCGCCGCGGCGGCCTCGGACCCTCCACCGAAGCCGGCAAGGCCGAGCCAACCACCCCGCCGAGTAGCGGTGAATGCTGCCTGTTGGGGACTCGCCGCGTATTCGGCGGTGGCTCCGCGCCATCCGCTGCAATCGGCGTGGGTCCGAGCCCAACGCTCGTTTTCTGCAAAGCATCGCCGGACGTGACCTTCGATAGCGGGGGCATCGGCGCCCCGTATCCGCCTGCAAGCGTCGAGCTTAGACGGAACGAGCTCAATGTTGACGCCCGACCAGCGATGAGAACATGCGCCGCTGTGGGCGCAACATAGCCACCTACCAGTGTTTCAGAGCGCCCCGCCCGCGCGGCCGACAGGTCGACGGATGCGTTTGGCGCCGCGGACCTAGCCACTTCGTAACCACCGACCAGCGTGCCAGGGCGCGCCGCGGCAACGGTTCGGTGTCGAAGTTGAGATCCGGATCCTGACATAACGATCGTGCTGGCGGGTGTGGGCCGCGCGGGTGTCCCCGGCTCGGCTCATTCGGTGAACAGTGTCGCAACTCACGCGCGAGGGCGCACCTCTCATGTTTTTTAAGTTGGTGCAAGTTCGCCCACCACTGACTCAAACTGCACAACCCGAGCGCCCAATATTGAGCATCCGGGGCGCCGATGACCTAGGTGCCGCAAAGTTGCACAACAATTCAACTCACCCGCTTGTCTTTCGCGACAATCGACACGACTGTCCTCGTCCAAGCGTCGCGCAGTTATCGCGGTAGCGGAACGGCTCCGGACGGTTAGATGCCGGGCGCGTAAAAGTCTACCACTCTAACGAGCAACCCGAAGCCGGACCGGCCAAAGACATCATTTTCTGATGGCTCTATCGATGTTCACGGAACGTAAAGTGGTGGAGCCAGCTTGATGCAATTCCGCGCCAAAGTTGTTTTGAACTTTTCGACTGGCTCACGGGTCGCACGAACCGCCGCGGAGCGGCTCCGCATTTCTTTGCGTTTCCGATAACGGCTGCTTTATACGGACCGCGCGTTGCGGGGGACTCACAACGCACAACGCAC
>SPKZ01014412.1_pt1 | contig 16939 bp, 13 predicted proteins | sample 2456571 | NCBI WGS metagenome assembly SPKZ01 (sample SAMN11192286, study PRJNA482655) | marine metagenome | biome: ENVO:00000447; feature: ENVO:00000244|ENVO:00000211|ENVO:00000569|ENVO:00002023; material: ENVO:00002151; isolation source: ocean water from marine abyssalpelagic zone ...
AAACTTAGCCAGCAAGCAAAAATGGTATTCACTGTTAATTCTAGTGCAGCTCTTCAGGTAATGAAAACGTCTACGCCACTCTATTTATTAGGGGACTCAATATATGATAGAGAATATATTGCAACAAGAGTTGATATCAACAGCCTTGATTTTGATGAGCTAGATATAATAGAGACAAAGAAATCCCACCGAGAGAACTTTATTAAGCTTATAAATAATAACTATCTGCTATATGGTGCCGGCTTTTCATTTAATAATAAATTGTTAGAGATAAAGCTAAATGAGCTATTAAGTGAACCGGAGAATTCTTGTGGCTAAGGTAAATAAACGTAGCTCCTTTAAAATCTGGCAAGATGTAATATTTGCTTTATTTATACGGGAAATAAGAAGTAAATTTAACGATAAATTAGGGCTTGGTTGGGCAATTTTACAACCGGTATTATTCATCATAATCCTATCATTAATGCGGGGTAAGCTAGATGGAGGTATCACGCATTCAATGCCAACGTTTATTTTTATGGTTTATGGCATGAGCACAATTCTATTTTTTAGGTCTACACTCGGCTCTACTTCAAATGCAATAAAGAAAAATAAAGCGTTATTTGCTTTTCGACAGGTTCAGCCGTTAAGTGCAATTATTTCAACTGCAAAGTTAGAGTTGTTGATCCAAATTTTTATTTTTCTATTTATATATACCCTTGTATATCTATTTCGTATTGAGATTCGGATTGATGATGCCTTAGTCATGATGGCTTGTATTTTTCAAGTTTGGTTGATTGCTGTTAGCCTTGGTTTGATATTTGCTATTATAAACGCGTTTATTCCCGAATTCGATAAAGTTAAAAATCTTGCAATGAGACCATTATTGTTTATTTCTGGGGTGTTTTTTAGCTTGCAGGATCTACCTCAAAATACTTGGAAGTATTTTGACTGGAATCCTTTACTGCATGCCATTGAGCTATCTAGGCAAGCGACTTACTCATCTTTTGGCGCGGTAGGTGTCAGCCATTCATACTTAAGTATGGTTACTCTTTCAATTTTTAGTTTTTCATTATGCTTATATGTTGCATTATGGAAGAAGGCCATAAGTGTATAATGAAAAAAATAATTTATAAGTCTCTTTTTAGATATGTATTTGTACCTTGGTTACTTTTTTCTGTCTATCAGTTATTTATTTCAGCCCCGCGGTATGAAAGCCAGTCAAAAATAATAATTAAACAACCTGATGGTATGTCTACCATGGATCCATCTATGGCTTTATTAACTGGGTTCGGGGCAAATAATACCAATACGGATATACAGTTAGTAAAGCTATTTATTGAATCTGTAGATATGGTTGAGCACCTTGAACAGAGGTTACAGCTAAGTGAGCATTTTGATACTGAAAAGTTATCTTATTTATCAAAGCTATACAGTATCGATAATAAAGATGATTTAGTTGAAGTGTATTCTCGATTTATAACAGTGGAGATTGAAGAGCTTTCGGGGGCGGTAATCATTAAAGTTCAAACGTATGATGCTGAGTATTCAAGGGCATTGAACTCTGAAATTGTGAAGCACTCAGAATACTTTATAAACTCAATAGGGCACCAGCTTGCTAAGTCTCAGCTAAAATTTATTAATAAAGAGCATAAGCTTACCGAGTCTAAGTTACGTCAATCAAAATCAGATTTATTAAATTTTCAGCATAAATATAATTTGTTAGATCCAGAGGCCGAGGGGATGGCAATTCAAGGTCTAGCCTATGGTCTTGAATCTAGCATAACACAAGGAACCGTTGCGCTAAGAGCATTACAATCTATTATGTCTGAAAGTTCACCAATGGTCACTGCAAAGCAAACAGAATTAAAAGCGCTAAAAGAACAGTTAAAGGTTGAACGAAAAAGGTTAAACAAAAACCCTAAGGATGAGGGGATTAAACTGAGTACCATATTATCTGAATACTCAGATTTAAAAATCAACTTAGAATTAAGTTTAAAAGCTTATATCTCTTCACAAATATCTTTAGAAAAATCCCGAGTGGAAGCTTACCGTCAGTTAAAGCACTTAATAATAGTTCAAACACCGACTAAGCCAATTAACAATAAATACCCTGAAGTGACTTACAACATACTATTGGCATTTATCATCTTAATGATGACATTTTCAATTGTTCGTATAATTACCTCCACAATTAAAGAGTTATCATGATTTTTAGTAATGAAGTAGAAACCCATAAGAAGCAAATTGCTAAATTTTTTGACGGCAGGATTCTTAATTATTTAAAAAAGAAAAAGCCTAAGTCAGATAGTTACCCGTTTATTCAGCATGACCCCTTTGACATTTACGGCGAAGAATCAGGCTTAGAGGCTTTCTATTTAATTGGTGATAACTGGATAAGAGGTCAAGATAAACCTATTGCTGTTATGTGGGGGTTTAATGACTGGAAGCTAGGTTTTATCAGCGACTATTTACCAGAATATCGTACTTTGTTCGTTCCTATGCGTATGCGTGGCTTTAGGGCTATTCGTAAATTGAAAAAGCACTTAGATGGAAGTAGTGTATTTATTGCGTGGGGATTTAATGAGCGTCGCTCGGCTAAACGTTATGCAAAATATAAAGGTATACCTTTATGGCGAATGGAAGATGCCTTTATTCGCTCATCAGCACTAGGTGCTTCACATGCGACGCCATATTCTTTAATACTTGATAAAACTGGTTTTTATTATGATTGCTCGCAACCTTCAGATATTGAAAATATATTGAACATAACGGACTTTAAAGCTAACCCTGAGTTGCTGGTAAAAGCGCAAAAAGCCCTAGACACACTGATAGACTTAAAGTTATCAAAATATAATCTGCCCTCAAGCAATAGTAATCGTATTAATGATAAAATTAAAACCCGTAAACGCATAGTTGTTTTGGGGCAAGTAGATGCTGATGCCTCTATTCGTTTGGGCAATCCAGATAATTGGACCGCTGAACAGTTAGTGAAATTAGCTAAATTTGAAAACCCTGAAGCAGAAGTTTTATATCGACCACACCCTGAAATTTATAAAGGCTATCAAAAAAGTCGCTTTAAAAAGAAGCGCATTGAACGTATTGCAACCGTAGTTTCACCCGAAGAACCATTTATCGAATCATTAGCATCGATTGACCATGTTTATACCATTACCTCCCTCTCCGGTTTGGAAGCATTATTACGCGGTAAAAAAGTAACTGTAGTAGGAGCACCCTTCTATGCAGGATGGGGGTTAACAGACGATCGCGTTAAAGTAGCACGGAGAAAAGCTAAATTAGAATTATTAGAGTTATTTGCAGGTAGCTATCTAATATATCCTAAGTATTTGTCAAAGTTAGATGATGCTTTTATTGGACTTATTTCTAGCTCATATAAAATAGTTTCTGATCGTAATGTGATTGAACTTGACAATAAAAGGTCAAAAATACTGAGTGATGAATCTATAAATACCGTAGATGAGCTGATTACATGCCTGTTAAATAATGTTCAGCATCAAATATCACTAACTAAGGTAGATCTACTACCTTTTTTCGACTCAAAATCATTTACATTTAATTTTCTTTTGGCATGTGCAGTAATTGGGAAGAGTGCTGAGCAGAAGGCAATAAGACAGGTACTGAATGCTGTAAAAGAAAGAATCTCTATTCAACAATTTAATAAGTTATTACTTCTTGTCCATGACTATTACGATTTTAATACCACTGAATATGAGGTATGGCTGCTTTCTCAAGCAGGCGAGCACGAACTTTCTTCATCTCTTTGCCAAAGCAGGATTGATTCGTACTCTATTCCTACTACAGATACTTCTAAATTAGAGGGAAATGTAGATGAAAGCATAGAGGTAGATACAACCACATTGATTGAGTTACATCAAGCGAAGTTTAATATCGCCTTTGAACTTTCCAAGTTTACATCTATGGTTGAAGCAGCTTCAATAGTATTTATTTTAGGCAGGGCCAAGGAAAGCGACTTCATTTCTCTGGCAAAAGCTAGTGAACAAACTTTTGATTACGATACCTCTTTGGCATTCATTAACCTTTTAATGGATAAAAATATAAGAGGGCATAATAAATATGCGATAGCTGCGAAAATAAGGGTTGTATATTCAAGCGGCAATTATGATATAGATGAAATGAACTCTTTGACCTCAATGCTTCTTTCTTTAAAACCAGAGTTATATGAAAGTGTCACTAGACTTATATTCACATTAGGTTGTTTTTCGAATGTTGCAGCTAAAGAAAGCATAACTAATGCCATTGCAAGGTTAGGTTACTCTTTTAATACTAATTATGTGCATTATTTATTAGAGGTAGGGGATATAAATAAAGCTCGAGTCATAGTTGATGCAATGATTAAAAATGGTGATAGCTCAGATAAGGTTCTTGTAACCTTTTCCAAGCTATTAACGACTAGCGGGGATATTGAGCAAGCTTACCTACTATTAAAAGGCCGGTTAGAAAATGATTTATCCTTAAGTGTAGCTCGCGAGTTTATAAGGGTTTTGAATATTCGAGGTGGTTATTTTGAAGCTATTGAGACTTATAAAAAGTTAATTGCAAATAATTTAGATATTTGTAAATCAATTATATTGCCATCTTTTTTAGGGATGGGTAAGATTAAAGAAGGGTATGCGTGTTATCTAAATGTAAAATCTAGAATAGCATTAACTAAATTCTTTCCTGCACAATTTCTAACCTCTCCTCCTGAATTTAAAGAAACAGATATGTTAATCCTTTCTGTCTATGGACCTGGAGATGAGATCCGATTTTCCTCAATTTACAATGAACTAATTGATTATTACCCCAACATCATTTTAACCTGTGATGAGCGGTTATACTCAATATTTACGAGATCATTTCCAAAGATTACTTTTAAACCAGCTAAAAGAGTCCGAGAAATAAATCCTGCTGCAGGCGCTCCAGCATCAATTTTCGATCAAATACCTTCATCACAGTTTTGCAGTATCATGGATAATAATGTACATGGCTTAATACAAAAGGCAAAAAACTGTCTCTGTGTAACAGACTTTCTTCACAAATTTAGAACAGAAGTTAGTGATTTTCATGGCAAAGCAATTCTAAATGTCAATAGTGAGCGTAAGGCTAAAATAGCTTCACTGCTCCCACAAAATAAGATTTTGGTCGGTGTTAATTGGAGGAGTAGTCTTTCAGGTTACATTCGAGATTTTAATTATTTAAATATAGAACAAATATCAAAAATTTTTGATGTGGAAGATATATTGTTTATTAATTTGCAATACGACGACTGCTCATCAGAGCTTGAATGGGCTAATAGAAACTATCCAGGAAAACTTCTAAATATTGATTCAATCGATCAATATAATGATTTTGAATCTGTTTCTGCACTAATTTCATGCTTGGATATTGTTATTGCACCATGTACTTCTGTTGCTGAGTTAGCAGGTAGTTTGGGGGCTAAAACTCTGCTTCTATCAAATAATGAAGAACTACACTGGAGAAGAGATCCTATAACTAAAAAGGATCTCTGGTTTTCTAGTATCGAACACATCGAAGCTGATGTGCCAGGAGACAAACTTTCTTTAGTAAATAACTTAACAGAGTACTTAAGCACTTTTGTTAATGGTAGTTTTAGTAATAAAAAATCTGCATAAATTCTTTTGGTAACAAAGGCATAGAGTGTATTTATTATCCGGATGAACCTTGATGGAAAAGTCTAAATAGGCCTTGTGGAGTAAAATCAAATAGAGCTATTTTTAGTTGAGTTTACTTTAACGCCAGAAAAATAAGTAATAAGTAATAAGTAATAAGTAATAAGTGGTAATTTAATTGTATCGAAACAAAAGAGAGAAAAAATGTTAAACAACAAAACTGTATTAATTACCGGCGGTACCGGTTCATTTGGTAAAAAATTTATCGAAACTATTTTAGATAGATATCCTGATGTAAAAAAAATTATCATCTATTCACGTGATGAATTGAAACAATCGGTTATTAAGCAAAAATACCCTGCTTATGATTTCCCACAGTTACGTTTCTTTATTGGTGATGTACGTGATCAGGCTAGGTTAAAGGAAGCATGTGAAGGCGTTGATGTGATCATTCATGCCGCAGCAATTAAGCAAGTAGATACCGCAGAATATAACCCAACAGAATGTATTCGTACTAATGTTGATGGTGCTGAAAATGTAATTCATGCTGCGCTTGCTTGTGGCGTTCACGATGTGGTGGCCTTATCAACCGATAAAGCCTGTGCGCCTATTAATTTGTATGGTGCGACTAAGTTAGTTTCAGATAAACTGTTTGCCGCTGCCAATAATATTCGTGGTTCAAAAGATATCCGCTTTAGTGTGGTGCGTTACGGTAATGTAATGGGCTCACGTGGTTCTGTTATTCCTTTCTTTTTAGATAAACGTAAAGAGGGTATTTTACCTATTACTCATAAAGATATGACACGCTTTAATATATCACTGCAAGATGGTGTTAATTTAGTGATGTTTGCCTTGGGTAACCACTTGGGTGGTGAGATATTTGTTCCTAAAATTCCTTCTTATAAAATATTAGACATCGCAGAAGCTATTGCGCCTGAATGTGAAACACGTGACGTAGGTATTCGTCCTGGTGAAAAACTACACGAAGAAATGATCACTGATAGTGATTCACTAAATACTATTGATTTAGGTCCTTATTATGCAATTCTTCCCTCGGTTTCTTATACCTATAAAGAAGAAGATTATATAAGCCACCATAAAGCTGAAAAAGTACCTTTTGGTTTTACCTATAATTCAGGTACCAATACTGAATGGGAAACGATTGAAGGTTTACGTCAGTTAATTGTTGATCATGTAGATCCTAACTTTACGGTATAAAATAATGATCCCTTACGGTAAACAAGAAATAACGCAACAGGATATTGATTCGGTTGTTAGTGTATTAAAATCTGACTTTTTAACACAGGGGCCTCAAGTTCCTGCTTTTGAAAAAGCATTAACTGACTTTACTGGCGCAAAACACGCCTTAGCAGTTAACAGCGCTACCTCGGCATTGCATATTGCGTGTTTAGCTTTAGGTTTAGGTAAGGGGGATATATTGTGGACAACGCCAATTACTTTTGTCGCTTCAGCTAATTGTGGATTATATTGTGGGGCAGAAGTCGACTTTGTTGATATCGACGCCGCTACTTATAATCTTTGCCCGATAAAACTAGAAGAAAAGTTAGTCGCAGCAAGAGAAATAGATAAGTTACCTAAAGTGCTTGTAGCTGTACATTTATGCGGCCAACCTTGCGATATGCAGGCAATTAATAGGTTAGCTAAAGAGTATGATTTTAAGGTAATTGAAGATGCCTCCCATGCTATTGGTGGGTCATATTTGAATTCAACAATTGGTGCTTGTCAGTACTCAGACATTACAGTATTTAGCTTTCATCCGGTAAAAATTGTAACTACTGCCGAAGGTGGTGCTGCATTAACGAATGATGCTAAATTGGCTGAAAAAATGAACCTATTTCGAAGCCATGGTATCACCCGTGATCCTGAACTTATGGTTGGTGAGTCAGATGGTAGTTGGTATTACCAGCAAATCGAATTGGGCTATAACTACCGAATGACAGAGCTACAGGCTGCGTTAGGTGTTTCGCAAATGACTCGCCTTAGCGAATTCGTAGCTGCGCGTCATATACGTGCTGATAGATACAACAAAGAACTGGAAGGCTTGCCTTTAACACTGCCTTATCAATTGCCAGAAACATATTCAGGTTTACACTTATATGTTATTCGTTTGCAATTAAATAACATTGATAAAACCCATAAGCAAGTTTTTGATGAATTACGTGCTAATGGTATTGGCGTAAACCTGCATTATATTCCGGTGCACATACAGCCATATTACCAAAACATGGGCTTTAAAATTGGAGATTTTCCAGTGGCTGAAAGCTATTACCAAGAAGCCATATCTCTACCAATGTTTCATCTAATGACAAGCGATCAGCAAGGCGAAGTTGTAACTGTTCTTAGCAAAATATTAAAGGGATAATTATGAATATTGCAATTATCCCTGCAAGAGGTGGTAGTAAGCGGATTCCTCGAAAAAACATTAAGTTATTTCATGGTAAACCCATGATTGCTTATAGTATAGAGGCTGCTCAACAGTCTGGTTGTTTTGATAAAATTATAGTCTCAACAGATGATCAAGAAATTGCGGATGTTGCTTTGCAATATGGAGCTGAAGTGCCTTTTATACGCCCCAGTAATATTGCCGATGACCATGCAACCACTCTCGATGTAATGCATCATGCAATTAGCTGGTGCCAAGCGCAGCAATGGTTGGTTGACAATGTTTGTTGCATTTATGCCACAGCTCCTTTTATATTGCCTAAGTATATTCAGAATGGCTTAGCCGAATTGTCTAATGATGATGTCCAGTATGCCTTTAGTGCAACGACTTTTCCGTTTCCAATTCAGCGTGCCATTTCATTAGATGAAAACCGAAATGTCAGCATGTTTTCTCCCGAGCATGCCAACACCCGCTCACAAGACTTACCGGAAGCTTACCACGATGCGGGACAGTTTTACTGGGGAAGGGCGTCGGCATTTTTAGCAGGGAAAGCGGTTTTTTCAGAACACTCTAAAGCCGTTATTTTACCAAGAAAGCGAGTACAGGATATTGATACAACGGAAGATTGGGATTTGGCTGAATTATTATTTAGTGTGTTATAGGGATTGATGTGAATATTGTTATTCGAACAGATGCTTCAATTCATATAGGTAGTGGGCATGTGATGCGTTGCCTTGTATTAGCTGATAAATTAAAAGGACTAGGTCATCAGGTTGTTTTTGCTTGTCGGCCTCAACCAGGTGATTTGATTCAGTTTATTCAAGATAAAGATTTTCCTGTTTATGGGCTGTCTAGGCCAACTAGTTGGAAAGAACCTTCTCATAGTGCTGATTATGAATCATGGTTGCAGGTACCATCGGAAGACGACGTCAGTTCATTACTTATGCTTACTGATGAGGTTGACTTAGTGATTGTGGATCATTATGGCATAAATTCCAGTTGGGAAAAAAGAGTTAAGGAAAACTTAAATTGTAAAGTTGTTGTTATTGATGATCTCGATAGGAATCACGATTGTGATTTGATTTTAGATCAAAACCTTTGGCCCAATAGTAGTACAAGATATAAAGGCTCACTAAAACAAAAATTATTAATTGGCCCTCGATTTGCCTTACTTCGCCCATTATTTAATAAAATACGTAGTAGTGAAATAAAAAAAGAAAATAAAGTAATAGTATTCTTTGGTGGGTCGGACCCAACTTCAGAATGTTTAAAGCTAATGAAAGGCTTGCAAAATATAACTCAGATGCCATTTTTTATTCATTTAATTACGGGGAAATCTAATTCTGATTATGAAGAGCTAGTATCAATGCCTACTATCATCTCCCTTAAAATAGAAAAATTCACTTCTAATTTTGAAGAGGCTTTAGCATGTTCAAAATATGCTATTGGTGCATCAGGAGTTAGTAATTGGGAACGATTTTGTTTGAATATCCCTACGTCAGTTGTTTCTGTTGCAGAAAATCAGAGACTACTTTCAGAATACCTCTCAGAGTTGAAACTGATTAACTATTTAGGGGAAGGAGGGGAAACAACCCCTGAAACTTATGAAAAAGAATTTATAAGGTTAAAAGAAAACTGGGATACATTAGCAGAGGATAATATTTTAAATATTGATGGCTTAGGTGCGATTAGAGTTGCAAATGAAATTAATCAACTAATCAATTTATAACACGGATTAATGAAATAAATTAAGTAAGTTCACTTAACTGAATAGCACTTAGAGACACATTACAATGGCGGAATGTACCGGCAATTAGAAATAACATGAGCAAATCGCATGAAATACTTTTGCTGAACAAGAGCATTGGTTTAGTTTCTTTCAGGCGATAATTATAAGGCCTAGTTCGTTAATGTAATTAATCATAGGGAATAATTATGAAAAATATAAAATTAATACCACTATCTAAACAATATTTGGATATCGTTTTTGAATGGCGTAATAGACCTGATGTTAGAAAAAACATGTATACCAGCCATGAGATAACTAAAGACGAACATCTGTCTTGGTTTGAAAGAATCAATAAAGACAAAACAAAACGCTACTTTATATTTGAATTAGATAGCAAGCCCTGTGGTGTTATTGGCTTTGTAGATATTAATAGCATATCTAAATCTTCAAGTTGGGCATTTTACTCTGGTGATACCGCTATTCGTGGAATAGGTTCTCTAATGGAAATTACTGCACTAGATTATGCTTTTAATGAAATGGAGTTGGAGAAACTTTACTGTGAGGTTTTAGAATTTAATGATCCAGTTATAAAATTCCATAAAAAACATGGCTTTCAGCAAGAAGGAATATTTAAAAAACATCACTTTGCTCAGGGCAAGTTTTGGGATGTGCATAGGTTAGCCATTTTCAAAAAAGATTGGGCTAAATGTAGAGATGATGTAACGAATAGAATTAAGGGACCATACTCTTGCGGTAAGGTTTATAGGCATAAATTTAAAGTAACCAACGAGCAAGTTGTACAGTTTGCTGATGTTACTGGGGATTATAATAAAGTACATTTTGATGATGAATATGCAAGAATGTGTGGTTTTGAAAATAAATTGGCACATGGTTTTCTAGTAACATCTGTTTTTTCTAAAGTCTTTGGAACTATTTTCCCTGGAGATGGGACTATTTATATGAAACAGTCGTTCAGTTTTCAACTACCTGTATATGTTGACACAGAGCTAGAGGCATCTTTTAAAGTCATTTCAAAAATAGGTAGAAAGCTAATCGTTAAAACATTAATTACGAACTCTAAAACATCAGAAGTAGTAGTTGATGGTGAAGCTGATATCTTAATTTCAAAAGAAAAAGCGTTGGAGACAATCAATGAGTAATTTCATAACTATTGATAACCGTAAAATTGGACCTGATTTTCCACCTTACATTATCGCTGAACTATCAGCTAATCATAATGGTGATATTAATCGGGCATACAAAATAATGGAGGAGGCAAAAAAGGCGGGAGCGGATGCTATTAAGCTTCAGTCATATACGCATGACACCATTACCATGGATTGTGATTCAGAAGAATTCCAAATACATGGAGGCTTGTGGGATGGCCAAACATTATATGAGCTCTATAAAGGTGCGCATATGCCATGGGAATGGCATGAGTTGTTATTTGCTAAGGCAAAAGAATTAGAAATTACCATTTTTAGTTCACCTTTTGACTTTACCGCGGTTGATTTATTAGAAAGTTTGAATGCGCCGGCTTTTAAAATTGCCTCATTTGAATTAGTTGATTTACCATTAATTGCACGAGTTGCTAAAACCGGTAAACCGATGATTATGTCGACGGGAATGGCTAATAAAACAGAGATCCAAGAAGCTGTTGACTGTGCGCGCAGTAATGGCTGTGAAGAGCTAATTGTACTTCATTGTGTCAGTGGCTATCCTGCCCCAGCGGAACAGTATAACCTTCGTACCATTGCAGATATTTCAGAACGTTTTGATGTTTTATCTGGTTTGTCTGACCATACCATTGATAATGCCACAGCAGTTGCAGCAGTTGTACTTGGCGCATGTTTGATTGAAAAACACGTGACTTTGGATAGAAGTGGTGGGGGAGCAGATGATAGTTTCTCTCTTGAACCTAAGGAATTAGCACAACTTTGTAAAGATAGTAAAACAGCATGGCAGGCGCTTGGAAAGGTCAACTATGAGCGTACTGAAGCAGAAAAGGGCAATGTAAAATTCCGTCGTTCGTTATATGCGGTAAAAGATATTAAAAAAGGTGAAACATTTACTGCTGAAAATATGCGTAGTATACGACCAGGCTTTGGTTTGGCACCTAAGTATTATGAAACAGTGCTTGGGGCTGTAGCTAGTCAAGAAATTAAGCAAGGTACTGCCTTATCTCAAGACCTGTTTGAATAACTTTTAATACGCGTAAATTAAGGTAGCTAAAATGATTGATATTCCAGATAGAAGTAAAGCTTATGAATTTGAAAACTCTTTCTATTTGACTTGTTCATCAGGAAGAATTGGTAAATTGATTGCACATTATGAACTTTATAAAATGTCACTTCAGCTACCGGGCGTAATTATTGAATGTGGTGTTTTTAAAGGGGCCTCATTTTCCCGCTTGGCAACGTTTAGAGAGTTACTTGAATCAAATGGTGTTCGAAAGATTATAGGTTTCGATACTTTTGATATATTTCCTGACTCCTCTTACATTGAAGATAAAAATAAACTAGCGTCTTTTATTGATGAGGCAGGCAATAAAAGCATTTCAAAAAAACAACTCGAAGACGTTTTATGCAGTAAGCAGTGCAGTAATATGATTGAGCTCATAGAGGGAGATATATTAGAAACTGTACCCTCTTATATTGAAAATCACCCAGAATTAAAAATAGCATTACTACATTTAGATGTGGATATTTATGAACCAAGTAAATGTTGTTTAGAGTATTTTTATTCTCGATTAGTGAAGGGAGGCATTCTTATGCTAGACGACTATGGCATTTTCCCTGGAGCGACAAAAGCCATAGATGATTTTTTTGAGTATAAAACCGAAACAATATTAAAATTTCCCTTTGCACATGCTCCGTCTTACATAATAAAAAATTAAATATTTATTCATATAAAGGGAGGATAAATTGACAAACAAAATCATCATTGAAGAAGCTCTTCAATCAGAAGTTTCAATGGGAAATGCTTTTCCATGGAAAATAGCTATATCGGAATTATTTAACGGGAAAAAATTTAGCTCTAGCCACAACATGAAATTATTATGGGCAAAAAATGTTATAGCAGAGCTCCCTGACCATCCGAGTTTTTCTAACTATTTGTTATATTTTCAAGCGCTAACTTTTTTAGGTAGATACTCTGATGGGTTGGAGCAGCTAAATAGACTAACATTTACTGTAAAAAAAGAAGTAAATATCCGAAAAATGATGATTGATAACTTCAAGTCATTATTAGATCAAGAATTGAATCTAAGAGTTAACGAATTAAGTAAACTTTGTAAAGATAAAGATATTGTAATATTAGGCCCTAAAGTTGATGATACCTCATATACTGAAGGAGTCGTGATTGTTAGGTTTAATGCAACTACCAAGAAGCAAGCAGAAAATAGCGATATTGTTTATTATAATAAGTATAATTTTATTAAATATAAAAAAGAAATCATCAGTCTGATTGAAGAGTTTGATTTTTTTGTAGTTGTAAATGGATTTGTGCCTTCACGTGATGGTGTAGATGTTCCTCCTCATGTGTTGTTGAAAATACTTTCCAATTCACCATTTTTACTATGTTTTCATTCTGCTTTACTTGCAGTACCAAGATGTGTAAATGACATGCTGTCTTATGGAGTAAAATCTATCTTCATTAAAGGTGTCGATTTATTCACTTCTTATCCTTTCCATTCAGTTGGCTACAACTCTTCTGTTGAGGGAATTTCAAAAGTAATTAACTCTTGGTCTATTCATGACATATTTTTCAATTTCAATACCCTTAAGAAGTTTTCTGATTTAGGTCTTATCGACGGAGATGGTCCTTTTAAGGATATAGTGAAAGGTGATTTAAATGATTACTTTCTCTCTATCTCTAAGTGTGTAGAAAAAACAATAGAGATGGAGAATGACAAAATATGAGAGTTGTGGCCTTTGTACCTGTAAAGGGGAAAAGTGAAAGAATAAAAAATAAAAATATTAGGTTACTTGATGGGAAAGAGCTATTTTTACATACGCTAGAAAAGTTAGTATCCTGTAGCTTTATAGATGAGGTTTTTTTAGATACTGAGTCTGATGAAATAATCGCTATTGCTAATGAAGTTGGGTGTAGTGTATTAAAAAGAAAAGCTGAATTAGCGAGCAATAGCACAGATGGTAATCAATTGTTTATGAATGAAGTGAAGAGTACCGATGCAGATATCTATATTCAAGTATTGTGTACTAGCCCGTTCATTGAATTGGACACAATATCTAAAGGTCTTGTTTGTTTAGAAGAAAACCCTTCATATGACTCTGTTGTATTGGTTAAAGATGAAAAGCAATATACTTGGACGGATGGAACATCAGATTACGATATTAATGCTATTCCTAATAGCATTGACTTACCGAGTACTATCATTGAAACAATGGGGCTATATATTATAAGAAAAGATGCGGCCCTTAAAACTCAAAGAAGAATTGGTGAGTCACCATTTATGTTAATTGCTTCACCAATTGAAGCTGTGGATGTTAATTGGCCGGAAGACTTTAAGCTGGCTGAACTTATTGCCGCGGGAATGCGAGAGAAGTCCCGTAAGTTATTAAGAAATCTTAAGGGGATGTTAAGTAGCCCTATGCTCTCTGATATTTTGGATGATTTAGGTTACCCAGACCAAATTATTAAGGGGATTACTCCGAATATATCTCACAGTAAAATATTGGGTCGGGCTAAGACGTTAAAGCTTAGGCAACTAAAGGAAGGCGAGAATTTCAACGGAATATATAGAGCCTTAAACTCATACAATAGTATTGTTACTGACGATATTATTGTGGTTGAAAATGAATTATCTAATTATGCTTACTTTGGTGAGCTTAATGCAAATTTAGCTGTTAGAGCTGGAGCTGGCGGAGCTATAATTGGGGGTAAAACAAGGGACGAAACAGAAGTGAAAGGACTTGGTTTTCCCGTATTTTCAACAGGTAATACATGCCAAGATGTAAAAAACAGAGCTACTACAGCATCAATTAATAAGACGGTAAATGTTTTTGGAGTTAAAGTAACACCTGATTCTTTGATTTTTGCCGACGGGGAAGGGGTTGTTGTTGTACCTAAAGAGATTGAGAGTTTAGTTATAAATGAAGTTGTTAAAAAAATAGAGGTAGAAAAAAGGTTATTAGTAGACATTTCTTTAGGATTAGATGTTGATGAAATAATAGATAAGCACGGTTTTTTCTAATCGGGTATTGAAGCTTGGTTGTACTTTATAATTTATGTAAAGATTGATAGCGGAAGAAAGAAGCGTAAAATTAATTTTTAAGTGGTATTAGATTAGGGGGAAGTGACTCAGTGTGTAAGGCCTCAATATGCCAATATTTATTTCTAATTATTTGATAAATTATCAGAATGTGAATTTGTCATTCTCATTTATATTGAATCTAACTGCTTCTGATATGCTATATTAAAATTACGTTTGCTTAAATTGACGTAATACTTCTCAATATTATTATTAAAGCAACAACCCTTCAAGATAATTATCCTTCACAATGACGGTTTAATCCTAGCCGTTATTTGTAACCTCCTTTAGTTACTTTTTCCCGACTTTAATTACATGAGAATAAAAAATGCAGTTATCTATAACATTTAATTTAGTAAGCCGAATATGACTAGTATAAAATTCAAAGGCATATCTGTAGTCAGGTATGCCTTTATTTTTCGATTCTTAAAGCAGAAAAATTATCGCTTCAACCCTTTTTCATCGACTGTTCTTACCTGGGGTAGGAAAAGTGATGTCAAAGGCCATAGTGCTATTTGTGTAGAGGATGGTTTTATACGTTCTGTTGGTTTAGGTGTTCACTTGAACCAACCTTTATCTTTGGTGTTTGATAAATCTGGTATCTATTTTGATGCAACTAAACCTTCTGACCTTGAGAATATATTAAATAATACTCAGTTTGATAATGACTTGTGTAGCCGTGCAGCTAGCATTCGCAATGATTTAATAAAACTGGGTATTTCTAAGTACAATGTCGGGGGGAATATTAACTTTGATTTGCCTTCGGATAAAATTATTATACTAGTCCCTGGGCAAGTGGAGGGAGATGCATCAATTCAGTTTGGCTCTCTTACCATAAAAACTAATCAGCAACTTTTAGTTAATGTATGTAAAGCGAACCCTGATGCTTATATTATTTATAAACCTCATCCTGATGTAGTTGCCGGAGAAAGAGATAAAGGTAACTGTCAGCTTGCTTCATCAGAATTGGCGGATCTTGTTATAACCGATGTTTCAATTGACCAGATAATAAATGTTGTCGATGAAGTGCATACCATAACTTCGTTAGCTGGTTTTGAGGCTTTATTAAGGGGGAAAAAGGTAGTTACTTACGGTATGCCTTTTTATGCTGGTTGGGGGCTAACAACTGATATGGAAACTTGTATAAGACGCAAACGCGTTTTGTTATTGGAAGAGCTTATTGCTGGTACCCTTATTTTATATCCCACTTATTTAGATCCTTTCTCACACAAAATATGTACCGTTGAGCGCGTGATAAATATAATTAATGAGCAACGTAAGATTTTGACACCAAAAGTAACAGTATACCAATCGTTATTATTACTGTTAAAGAAGGTAAAACGAGCTTACTTAAATAAATTTTTTTGAAAATAGATATATATGATAAAACTTGTAAATTTAACTAAATATTACGCATCAAAATTAGGTAACCAATATATATTTCAGGATATTAATTTTACCATTCCTGAAGGACATAATATTGGTATCTTGGGCTCTAATGGCGCGGGTAAATCGACCCTATTTCGGATGCTGGCAGGAAGTGAATATCCAAATAAGGGCAAAGTGGTTACTGATAAATCCATTTCATGGCCCGTAGCTTTAGCAACGGGTATTCATCCACAAATGACTGGGCGTGAAAATACTCGATTTATTGGCCGGGTTAATGGTGTTGACAATTTAGATGAATATGAAGAAAAAGTTAAAGCTTTTGCTGAGTTAGGTATTAAGTATGATCTGCCGGTAAAAACCTATTCTAGTGGTATGCGATCTCGTCTAGCCTTTGGCTGTTGTATTGCTATTGATTTTGAAATTTATTTAATAGATGAGGCTACTTCTGTTGGCGATCAAAAGTTTCGTAAGAAAGCACGACAAGCGCTATTAGATAAAAGTAAAACGGCTAACGT
>SPKZ01016376.1_pt1 | contig 16911 bp, 39 predicted proteins | sample 2456571 | NCBI WGS metagenome assembly SPKZ01 (sample SAMN11192286, study PRJNA482655) | marine metagenome | biome: ENVO:00000447; feature: ENVO:00000244|ENVO:00000211|ENVO:00000569|ENVO:00002023; material: ENVO:00002151; isolation source: ocean water from marine abyssalpelagic zone ...
CATTATCTACAGAACCTGAAGTATCAATTGCAACCATTATTTTTGATTCTTTTTTGATTTTATGTCCTGGAAAAGTACCATATCTTTTACTTCTTCTTTTTAATGTTGGTATAAGATACGTTTTTTCTCCATTTGCTGCAAATTTTCTTAATTGTTTTTTCCAATTTACACTTGGTTTTAGTTTAGCAATTAATTCATCAATATATTCTAGTAGTTCTCCTGGTAATTTACCTCTCCAACTATTTTTACAAGTACTTCTATCACATTTCTTAACAGTTTCTTGTACAGTATTGTCAACCCACTTCTCAACAAATTCTTTTTTACCCTGCTTCAATTTGGAAAGTTTATCCCATGTTGAATGCATTTTTTGATTGTTTTCATTTTGTAAGAATTTAGCAAGATTTTTTTGAGATTTATTCAATTTATCCCAATTTGGATTATTATTCCCTTGTTGGTTATTTTGTTTTTCTTCCTGTTCTTCCTGTTCTTCTTGATTCTGTTGATCTTGTTGATCTTGTTGGTTGTCTCCCGGTGAACTTTGCTGTTGTCCTTCTGAACCTGAACCGCTATTAGACTGTTCTTGTTGTTCAGAACCTTCTTTTAAAATATCTCTAATTTTTTGAGATTCTTTAATTAATTTATTATAATAATATTCAGATGTTTGGTGACAATCTTTTCCTCCTGCTTGAATATCAGTAAAGAAATCAGGAAAGTTTTTTAATAAACAAATTTCATCTTTCATTGGTAGTTGTTCTTCTTTAATACATTGATTAACTACTAAATCTACTGCAATATTTGCTATTTGTTTATTACTAAATTTATTATATTGAAAAATGTGTTTAAATAAGATATGTAATATTTCATGCTTAACAATACCATATTTATAATTTTCTGCCTCTATTACATTAGTAACATTTAATTTTTCATTCCAAAATGTTTTATTAACTAATAAAGATAATACATTATTAGATGTTAATGAAATAGCCGCTGTTTGAACAGGATGTTCTCCTTCTACACATTCTCTAATTAAATTAGAGAAAAAGTGACCATAAAAAGGTTCTTTTAAAATAAGTTGAATGGATGTTTTATCAACATCTCTCAGTACTTCTTGTTTCGTCATAATTTTTTATTTTTTTATTAAGTTTTATTTTTTCATTAATTTTTAATATTCTAAAAGGTTTAGAATTAAATTTTATTAACGGTTCTATTCTATTTGATGCTGTGTTGTATTGTAAATCTTTATCTTTATCACATAAATAGAATGGAGGTAAGAAAAATTGAGTCATAATTATACTATTTCTTTATTATTTAATAATATTCTTTTTTTTTACTTCCCTGATTAGGGTCATATGTTACAAAACATTCTGGTAATTCATTTGAAAATTTTAATATTTCTTCTTCTAAAATGTTATTTCCATCTAAGTGTAAATATTCAAGTTTTTTTAATTTAAATAAAACTTTTGGAAACTTTGTAAAATTATTATTAGATATATTTAATTTACGTAAAGATTGTAAATTTTCAAATGAATCCGGTAATTCTGTTAATTCATTAAATGGAACAGATAAACTTATTAAATTTTTTAAGATTCCAATATTATCAGGTAATTTTGTAATTTTCTTATCTTTCATATTAAGATAATTATAAGATACCCAAAATTTTATTAATCGTTTTAAAGAGTATCTACCAAAATATCTTTTATATAAGTAATTTAATTTAATGAAATCAAAAATTTCTTTAAATTCTTTCATTGCAATATTTTCAGTATCTTTACTAACAGTAAATGCTAATTCAATATTAACCGGATTACATGAAAATAATAGTTTTTTTATTTTTTCTTCCATTTATTTAATTTTAAACAAAAAAATAGCTGATATTTCTATCAGCTATTTAATTTACAATTTATCTAAGTTTAAATCTTTAATGTGTTTAATTCTATTATAAACACCTCGATCTGAGCTCCAATAACCACCTCTTTTATATGCTTTTATCCAATTTTCATAGTTATCAGGTTTTGTTATTTTATTCATGTAACGATCTTGCAATAAAACTTTAGCCCAACCATCAATACCTTTCAATAACAAGTTATATGTACGAAAGAAACATAATTCATCACCATGATCATCTTTTGCTTTAAATGAACCTTTTTCAGTTCTAGATTTAATACCACCTAAATTATTATGATTTTGAAATAATCTAGATTTACCATATCCCGTTTCTTCAATCCAAAAAGAAATTGAAATGAAATTAGGAATATCATATTTTAATTCTAAATAATCCCATACAGGTTTCATTTTTACAATAGCACTATAATTTTTTAATTGATAATTTCTTAATTTCTTAGATTTTAATGCAGGTAAATAATTAAATATTATACTTGTATCAAAATTAGATGTTATAGTTCTTAAATTTTTAATATCAATTTTATTGATTGAATCAATTAATTGTTTTATTTTAAAATCTTTATTTTCAGCAGTTACAACTATAGTTGGTAACGTTACTTCAAATATTGTATTTGATTTTAAGTTAGTACTATTCAATATTAAAATGTTTAAGAATAATATAATAACTAATAAAAAATTTCTCATTTTGTTTGGTTTTGTTAAAAATATTTTTTTGATTAGAACCGCAAAGATACATCTTTACTTTTAATTGTCTGATTCAATGTTTGTTATATGATATACTATATCTCCATTTAAAGTTGTTAAAGGTTCTACTAATATACCAGATAGTTTGAAATCTTCAAGATTAATTTTAATATTATTTTGTTTACAATCACGTAACATTGTTTTTATACCAGTAGTGTTATATGTACCACAAACATTATAACTATTCCATCTACCTACACATTTTAATAATAAAGGATTACGACCAAATATCTTTTGATAAATTGCCTTTAAAACATGTTCTTTTATTTTTCCACCATAATAACAACATATTAATTTTGATAAAATAGCTTCGACGTCTAATTTTTTAATCATTTCGATTGCTAATTCCCATGAATCTCTACTTTCTAATAAATCTTGTATTGCTTTCCAATTATAATCACAACTATCAACTCTAATTTTTTTAGCAACTTCCCAATTATAAACTACTTGTTGTAAATCAATTTCATTAATAAACTCTTTTTTTGTATCTATTAATGCATTAATATGGTCTTCATTTAATTTAGAATGACAAATTTGCGCAATAATTTTACATTGATATGTTTTTTCATAACTGTCATATATTTTATCATATTTAGATAAATAATAATAATCATTATTGTCATCCTTTATATGTACATTAAATACAAATCTTTTAAATGAACTATAATCATAGTATCTCGGTTGAGAACATTCAGCATAAATCTTATTTTCATCATAATTATAATTATATGTTCCAATTGGAATTTCAAATTTTTTACTAAAATTAATTGTATTACCCCCCCAATTTGAAAAACTTAATGTAGATTCTTTCATTACTAAAATATCTGCTTCTTTTGGATTGAATACTTGCTTTACATTTTTATCTTTAAGATATTTTCTTAAAGGAAGTTTTTTTATTTTACAATTAGGAAAAATATAAATTTTATCATCTTTTTTTAAATTATCTGGTGATAATACATCTTTATTAATACTATACCTTATTTTTTTATCTTTTATCCGTTGTAAATTTATTGTTTTTAAATATTTTAAATCTTCATTTTTAATTATTATACTCATTTTATTTTATTTTATTCTATTAAATTAAATCCTAACTTAATTAAACCATGTTGTAAATCTTCAATATCTTCTGATTTAATTAATTCATTAAATAGTATTTCTGGTTTCTTTAATTTTATTGCTAATGCTTCTATAACTTCAAGATATAAATCATTATAAAAATTTTTATTTTTAATTTTATTTCCTGTAGATAATATTGCATTAATTGTTGATATCAAATCTTTATCGTTATCATTATCATTTTTTAATAATTGAGTTAAATAGCCATTTATTGCTCCTAAATAACCCGAATCATCATATACATAATTAGATAATTCATCTGTTGCTAATTCTTCATCAGAAAAAGAGTTATCATAATATTTAATAATATTTATATATTTATGAGATTGAAATTCATTTATTAAATCCTTAATATAAGGAACATTATCATTAATCATAAGTATATTTTTATCTGTATTAAATAACAATAAGAAATCTCTAAAATAATATGTTGTTCTATTATTAGATTCTATACATACATTATTACTAAAGGTATATTGTCCACTTTCATTTAATTTTAATTTAGTTTCATCAAAATCTAAATTATAAGAATTATAACCTTCAACATCAATCTCTAATATATTTACTAATGTATCATTTAAAGTAACATAAAAATTATCTTTCGCTTCATTACGTAATGTAACATCTTCAATAATATTTAAATTTAATAAAGATGACATTGTTTTAATTGTCATTAATTTCCTCAGTCTGTGACTATCTGGTCTTTTATCATAATCTTCAATTTTGAGCTGTATATAATACAAATCTTCATTTTCAAAATCAAATATATCAATTAAAGGTTTAGAATTAATATCTACTTCTTCAAAATTATGATATATTATATTATCGTTATAAGTTATTTCACTTATTTTAATTTTACTCATAATTATATTTATATTATTTAATAATTTATTCAATAACTGCAGATATTCCTCTATCTGTTAATCCATCTTTATAAGGTTTTAATTCTTTTAATGATCCTGATTTAACACCACATTTACCTTTAAAATGTATCAAGTGAGCACATTGTTCAGCTTGTTGTAGATCGTGCTTTAAAAGGTCAACAAATGACCTTATAACCCAATCAAAACTATTATGATCATCATTATATACTACTATTGATTTGGTTAAATGTTTTTTAGTTTTATTTTTTAAATCAGGATTATTTAAATCATTCATTTTTATTAATATTTTTATAAGGTGTATCTTTAGGAATTAAAATTATAACACCTATTGTTTCAAAATAATCTGGGTTGTTTAATAATATCATTTCTTCTTTTATATATGAAATATGTAATACTTCATCAATTATATCTAAATTAACTTCATATCTATTGGAACCTATTAAATGTTCATTTATATCGTCTTCAATATTATTTTTAACAGATAATTTAACTATACACTCTTCATCATCTATTTTAGCTGTTATTAAATCATCAACTTTAACATTAATAATAATTGATTTAAACAGTGAGTTATTTATTTTTTTTACTTGTTGCATTTTTAATTGAGTTTAATATTTGTTCATCTGTTTTTTGATGAGGATCTTCTATAAAAGCAGAGTCTTTAAATTCACTATATGCCCAATTTATTATACCTAAATTCCATAATGCTTGTCCAAATCTTATGTTGGGATTCTCTTCTAAATATTTTTGAATTGACATTAATATTTTAATATGTACTTGTTTCATAATTTATGTAAATTTAATAGAGATTTCACTCTTTTTTCTTCTAATGTTTCAGTATCTCCAATATTTGAATTACTTTGATTATAACAATAGTCATATCGAATTGATTCGAGTATTGATGATATTCGATCTATATCTCCAGATATACTTGCATTTGCAATTTTAAATAACAAGTTTCGGAGAATTTCAAGTTCTAAGTCTTTATTCATATTTATTTTAATTTTGATTCATTATATTCTTCAAATATTATCTTTGCGTAAGTAGTAAATAATTTACCATTTTTATAATAAGATTTCCATCTATCATTTGGATCTTCTCCTGTGCCATCTAAAATAAAAGTAAATTCAGGATATATTATACTATATTCTATCATGTGAGAATCATTTCCATACCATTTACAATCACTTATAAATGGATTAAATTTTGTAATATTTGATATTCCTTTATGATGATTAATAAGTTCTAAATCATCATCAATTATATGTAATCTATATTCTGTATAATATCCCATTTTATTTTAATTCATTTTTATATATTTTTTTAATATTACCATTGGGTAATTCAATAGTAACAATAAGCCAACCTAGATCTTTAATAATACATTTTTCATTATTATAAATTATAGATTGACCTATTGTTAAAGAATATTTATTCATAGTCTTGTATAAATTACAATAAATTGTTTATATTCTGAGTTTAGTTTTATTTCTACTAACTGAAATTCCTTCTCATCTACCCAAATAAAATTAGAAGTATATATAGCTTTATTATTTAAATACTTCATCGTTTCTGATAAATATCTTAACTCAAACAAATCCATTACAAGTATCGTTTCATCAATTTTATTAAATACATATGTTGTTGCTGTACATAAATAGTTTCCAGTACATTGATATTCATTATATCTATACCCCATTGAAGTAGTATCATCAATATATCTTTGTCCTTGTCGAAGTTCATGAACCTCTTTTTTAGTTAACCCTAATCCCTGTGAGTACATACTAATACTAAACATTAGTATTAATAGTAATAATATTAAGTTTTTCATTTTTTTAAATTTTTAAATTTTCAAATACTTTTTCTTTTCTATATTTTCCTAAATTTTCTATTTCTTGCCAAAAATCAAAACGTTCCAATATTTCTTTTAAAACTGATAACTTTTTAATTTTCTTTGTTTCAACTATGGTCCCGTTTTGAAATATTTTTTCTACTGATATTTCATGTTTATGTATATCCCAACAAAATATATATGATTCATAGTCTTTTGATACTATAAAATAATCAAATCCTGTTTCTCCTTTCCATACGGAATCATCTACATCTTCTCTTTTAAAGCCTAATTCCAATAAAGAATTATATGTGATTTTTTCAGTAATCATAATTTATTAAATCTTCTATTTGGTTATATAATTTGGATAAGTTTCTTTTTTTAAAATTCCTTCTCCAAGTGGAACCTCGCCATGCGTGACCTTTCCATCTTTTAACATCAACATTACATGTTTCGTATTTTTTATCTATAGAGTTTATACTTACACTAAAATCATATGTATTGTGTTTATTTCCAAATACTATAGGAAAAGAACTAATTTTTAATTTATCATAAAAATATCTCTTTTTTACTTTGTTATTATAATTAGGATAATAATCATTATAATTATTAATTAATTCTTGCATCTTCTGTAAAAAATGTATTTTGTCAGTCAATTCATCTATTTCTTCTTTTTTTTCATTACAATATTCTATTAAAAAATCAATGTCATGTAATGATAATAAAAATTCTTCTATTTCATTATTTTTTTCTACATACTCTTTAGCATTTGTAAATTTTACATCTACTTCTAATCTATATCTATTAAATAATGGTATATAATCTTTACCATATTCATCATTAGAATTATATATCATATTTACCGATGTATCTTTAAACTTAAAATATATTTTATTTTGTCCCCAACTATATGATATATTTAAAAACGTATTTTTATATTTATCCTTTAATAAACTTTTATAAAAATCTTTCGCTTCATCAGTTATATATAAATTTCTTATTTTTCTTTCATAAAAATTTGATTGTTCTCTAATATAATGAGAAATATTATTTATATCAATATAATTTTTTTTATTTAATTCACGTTCAAAATAAATATCAATATCATCAACTTCAATTTCCTTAACATTTTTCGATAATATATAACCTAAATCAAAATTAATTTGATCACATGAAAAAAGTAAATTTATAATTTTATATTTATCATTTTCCGGATTAATGTATTCCATTTTTAATTTTTTTAATTCGATTTTTAATGTTTAATGTTTCAATACCAATGAGAAGTTTTTGACTATAACATTTACTTCCTTTATAGCAACTAGTAGCATATATTTGTCCTCCATTTTTTACATAGTTTGCTGATTCAGCTAAAGTGAGTCCACCACATAATGCTTTAAGCCACTTATTAAGATTAGGTGTACCTTTAATACGTTTTCTATATTTACGCATTAATAGCTTAGTATATGCTCGCATGCTCCACCATTGTGATTTATACTTAGTAAACTTATCTGTTGGACTATCGTCCGCAGCAATCATAAATTTACTTTTATCTTTACCTCTATATTTAACACCATAAATATTATTTGCTTCACATGCTAATTTACTTAATCCGTAATTAGATTCAAGTACAGCTTGTATTACAATTAACTCAGGTGCTATTTCAGGATAAACTTTTGTTTCTTCAACAGCAGCGCGACACATATGGTCTACAAACTCTTCAATATGTGTTTGCTTCCATACTTTAAATCTTATTTTTAACATTCTTTTTTCATGCTCAGGTATTTTTAAGTCTTTAATATGCCTACCATGAAATTCTTTTCTTGTAAGCCAATATCTATCTGTTGGTAATCCTAATAAGTTATATGTTGTTTTATTAACTTTATCATACCTTCCTGCATAAGTTTTACTTTCAAACTTTGTATTCGTATTTGTAAAAGCCATAATAAATATGGCTAATACAAATAGAATAATTTTATTTATTATCTTCATTTTCATTATAATTTAATATTTCAGTAAATATTTGAGACATTCCCTCAATTAACATACTCTGTGCTAATTCTTTAATAGATTCAGGAATTGTTATAGGAATAACTTCTTTTATCCATTCATTTTCAACACTTACTCGTGCTAATTCATCAATGGTCATTCCTTTTTCTAATGCTAATCCAATTCCAATTTTGATATCAAAATCATCTCTGGTTTGAATTAATTCTTTTATTCTTTCTAAATCTTTTTCTTTTATCATTTTAAATTATTATCATTGATTATAAAAAATGTTTCATTATTACTTGATTCATGCTTTAGACCATATCCATAGCCTCCTTTATTTTCTAATGATAATACTTCAAGTCTATCATTTTCATTAAAAGGATGTTTTTTACTTTCTGAATTAACATATACAATTGAACCTACATTATACCTCCAAATATTTTGAATAATAGATTTTTCTTCAATTATTTCAGTTATATATGTTTCTAATTCATCAGTATTTTCTTTTACTCTTTTTTTACTTAATCTAATTTTTTTTAATTCAAAATAAGATTTAACAGCAAAAGTTTTACCTTTTTTACTTAATGTGTCAAAAAATAACTTAAAATTCTCTTGATATTCTGATAATTCAGAATTAAGTTCTTCAATTTCCTTATCTCGTGAGAATTTATAAGTTTCTTTATTGTTTTGTAAGTTTCTATAGTTAGATAATGTTTTTTCCATTTCTAAATACTGCTCAAAGTCTAATATTCCAAAATTTACATCTTTCATAATTTATATTGTTTTATAGTTAATAATGTTTTTAATTCTTTTTCAGTTAGATTATTATAAATTTTTTTAAGAGTATTTCTAAAACCTTTTGGTTCATGTGTATATGAACCTGTTTTTACTTTACCATAACATCTATAAAGAGATGTATCAAGTAAAGTTAATTTATTAATTAATTTTTCTTTATCTTTCATTATCTTTTAATATTTAAAATTACTACCGTTATATCTTTTAGAAGTCCAGTTAGTAGATTTTTTTATTATAAAGTATTTTTTTTTCGTCAATTTTCTTAAAGCCCAAAGTTTAAAAGCTGGACAAATATAGCCTAAACTTAATAAAGATATGACATTTTCTATAATACCAAGAATGAAAGACATCATTTTCCATAAAAATATTTTAATTTTATTTTTCATAATTAAATTTTAATTTATTGATTTTATACTTTAACGAGTATACTATATATCTAAGTTTGTAAAATTACTTATAGCACTTTCAAAATTTTCTTTTGTATCTTCACTTATGCCACAAAGATGTAAATCAAATACATAGTTTAACATATCAATTTCAGCATAAGAATATCCTTTTATATGAGTTATTTTATATTTTGTAACTGTAAAATCTTCAATTCTATTAAATAAAGAATCTATAGTTACATGTTTTTTTATCATTTTTTCATTAGATAAATTATAATAAATATACTTAATATTAGTTCCCTCTACTTTTACTTTAAATACACCATAATAATCACTACTTTCATGATATTGAAGATAAACTAATTCATCTATTAAGCTGATAGGAAGTTCAATTTCTTCCTCTTTTCTAAATATTCGTTGTGTTTTGATTTTCATATTTTATCGGTTTAAAATCATCTGTATTTGAACTTTTTACTTTCAAAATTAAAAATGCAATTAAAGTAAAAATAAAAACAAGTATTAAATCTTTTTTTATTTTGTTTTCTGTTTTCATTCTTTCATGTTTTTATTATACCATTTAATAAATTCTACTATTGCACAATATAAACCCCTCTGTTTTCCATGTGTCTTGAAATCAAATTGTTTTATTATATGATGTTTATACATTGTATGTCTCCAAGTATCGTTATTTACTTTACCTGTTCTAAATTGTAAATGTAATTGTAAATCTTGATTTGGAGAAAAGTATATTTCAACATTATTCCTTAAAAATTTTACTGTACTATATAATTTTTTACCCATAATAGAATAAGAACCAAGTTCTTCAATAAAATCTACTACAGACATCAACCAATCATAAGAGCTGTCATATTCTAATTCATCAACTTTACATTCTTGTAACATTGGAAAATAAACCGTATTGCCACGGATAGTATTACCCATGAATTCTGTTATGAGTTTATTATTTTCTATTATTTCTTTACCGGATGTTTGATACTGTGATAAAAATTCTTTTGCATTCATACTCCTTTTTTATAGGCATTTGCTAACACCCAAATTAATAAATAAGACAATAAACATAAATGAAATACTTGTCTTGTACTATTTAAAAAAATAATAAATAATATAACTCCTAATATTTTATATATTTTATTAAATTTTTTCATTTCTTTTTTTTATAAAATTTAGTAAGATTATCAAGTTTTTCAAGTAATTCTTTTTCTATCATGGTTGGATATCCACTTGCCATTATATGGCGTTTATTATTATCTTCAGCATTTTTTATTTCATTTTCTAATTCTTTTATTACTTTTTTTACACCTTCTGTAATAATAAGATTTTCGAATTCATTAAATTTTTTCATTATAAATCTTTTTTTTGACTTTGAACAAATACAAACATATATATCCATACACAAGTACAAAACAATGTAGTTGTGCTTTTACCTTCCATTAATGCTATTATGCATGTCATTACGAAAGCTATAACAAGGATTTCATTCATCTTTTTTTTCTCCTCCATAAGGTTCTTTTTTAATTATTCTTGAGTGAATTGCAAAAATTAATGCACCAATAAAAAAGCTACCAAAAAATAAAATTGGTAGCCCTATTATTAGTATTATTATCAATAATAATATATTCCACATGTTTAGTTTTTTTATTTGCTTATATAAATATTTGCTTTAGGGTATTCTTTACATGCATTAATTAATTTTTCCAACCAAGGAACAAAATTTTTATATAATCCCCAACCATTTTTAGAATTAAATTGTTTAAAATGGTTAGGTTTTTCTTTCATCTCTTTAAGTCCTCTTTCAAGAGGTTCAATGAGATCTTTAGCAGATTTAATATTTTCATCATGTCCCCATAAAGCTTTATAAAAACCACCTGCTATAGCCATTGTATTTAAGTTATGTGTTATATTAGCATTAAATACCGTTTCTATACCACCTGAACCACAACAAAGACATGTTTCTTCTTTTGTCATTAAAGTTATATCCAAACTCATTTTAAGATATTTTTAAAAGTTTTTTAATTTGTTTCCTTGTTTTATCATCGAATTTAACCGAACCGGTTAAACTGCTTTCATAATAAATTATAAGAAGATGATTTCTTAAATCTCTTAATTCTTCTTTTGTATAATCTTTTCCTTTTATATTTATTGTATTCATTGTATTTTTATTTTATAAAGATTTAATAATTTAACTGTAAAGTTATTAGTTCTAATTGTTTTTTCAAATAATTTTTCAATATATAAATGTAATGTAGAAATGGGAATATTTTTTAATTGCATTATAAATATTTGTTCTGTTCCTAAACTTATAATATCATTTATTCCTGATTCAATTAATGTTTTATCAAATGTATTTATAGTAATAAATGTATTTATATGTATTTTACAATTAACTATTTCTTTTTTATTTATAAACCATTTCTTTGCTTTTTCTTTTTCATTATTAAATAATTCTATATATACATCCAATTCATTCTGAGTTATTTTCATTTTTTATATTTTTTTCAGTTATTAAATTATATACATCTTCATATGATAAATTTCTATCAATGTGATCATTAATTTTTATTCTATCCCAATCCCAATCAATCTCATTTTCATTTGTTATTACTTTTTCTAATTCGTGATATCCTTCGAAACAACTAAAATTTTCTGTATTAGATAAAAATATTTTAACTCTTTCATTAAGTTTAGTTAAATCAAGAAGTTTTTCTACCATTTTTGTTAATTTAGTTATTTCATCATCATGAGTTACTTCAGGAATTTTTAACAAGACATCATATTTTTCAAATAACTCATCAATATCTGTATTAATAGTATAACCTTTTTGTAATAATTGTATTGTTTGGGTTATTAATATATATGCTATTTTTATTTCTACATCATCTTTGGAATTTTTTATAATTACTCTTGATGTATCCAATAAATTTATTATTGTTTTCATAATAATTAATTTAAATCAGGCGCTCTTCCTGGTTTATTATTTAATAGACTGAATACTTTAATTTTATTATATTCATCTTTTGTCAACATTATGTAAACTTCAATACCTGGTTTATTATTTGGATAATATTTACATAACACGTATTGATGTTCTTTATTTATTACTTCTATCTTTCCTCTTAATCTTGTAGATATAACTGTAGTTGTATTTACATGAAAAAAATCTCCAAGAAGTATTTTTCTATTTCTTTTTCTTTTAAAAAAAGATAAAAAGTAATAATATAGTTTTTTCATTTTAATCAAATTTTAAATTATCAATTTTCTTTATAATTAACTTTTGAATATATTCTAATTTATTTTCATATTTAATTCTTTTTTCTATATCAAAACGTTTTTTTTCAATTAAATCATTTAATTCTTGTTTAATTGATATTAATTCTGATATAGAAACATTTTCGTAAATTATCATATTATTTATTTATTTTGATTTTTATAAATTTAGATAAATTTTTAATTTCATCTTTAATAATTAAGTAATAAATCCCTGAATTTATATTTTTTAAATTTATTTTTAAATTATTTTGTACATTTGAAACTTTTTTTACATATACAGTTTGAGACAAAAGATTTATTAATTTTATTTCTATGTTTGTTATATTATTAGAATTCAAATTAATATTTAATTCATCTTTTACAGGAATAGGATATACAAATAATTTATTTTCTTTATTTATATTAATTACAGTAATATTAGAATATTTAATTTTATTATTGAATACACTTTTTATTCTATAATATGTAATATCAAATGGTTCCCAATCATTATAAGTATAATTTGAATTTAAATTATATTCCATACTATCCATTGTATAAAAATTAATACCATTATTACTACGTTGTATATCAAAATATTTTAATTCATCAGATATAGAAATATTCCATCTTAATTGATTAAAATCATTGTTATTTATAGTTGTAAAATTTAAATCATCTAATGGTAATAATATGTTACAACCACCGCTAAGATTATTCAATGTATAACTATAATCACACTCATCTCCTGCAAAACCATCTACCATTAAAAATATACATTCTCCTGCTGCAACTGCAAATGGGGCAGAAGTCCATGTAGATGCAGGAAATGACGGTGATGGTGCATGTTCAATAACTGTTAAATTTGTTGCTGTTCCTCTAAATATAGTCATTTGTAAACCATTAGCAGGTAATGCAACACAATTTGCAATATTTGTAAAATCTATATTCCACATTCCTGCTGTTGTTGTACAGAATGAAAACCATGAATCATTATTAACAACATAAGGAACATCATCACCTAATGTTATACATGCAGGACATGTTGTTGTTAAATTATTATCTAAATCTTCAAATCCTGGTCCTCCATTTGTTGGAGAATAACCTATATTGGTACCATTAACAACAACACCACATTGATCAATCATTGTTGGTATAGAAGGTATATTATTTACAGGTACAGTATAAACACCTAAACAATAATCTATAGTTCTATCAAAGGACCCACCACAATCTTCATTCATTATTTGAATAAGATAATCTGAATTGGGAACAGTATTTATTTGAAAATGAAATCCTGGATCAAATAAATCTAAAAAGAATTCACAATAAACTGCTGCTGCAGTAGTGGGAAGACAACCTGCTCCTGATGTAAATGGACCATATACAGCAATATTATAACCACAATTTGTACCAAAACCCGATCTTGTTATAGATATATTCATAGCATTTAATGTACTTGAATTTACTCTATACCAAGAACTTCTTGGTGTAATACCCCCTCCAATATTAATAAAATTACAAGGAAAGAAAAAATCTTCAAATAATTCAATAGTATTTGTTGCTGTTGTTCCATTTGTACAAGGTGCATCAAGTGTAAGGACTGTAGCATTATTACAATCATCATTTGCTGTTACTCTCAAATGGTTGTTATTTTTTATAATCACTCTTCTTAATTCATGAAATTCACTTGAAGAATAATTAATTGAGTCTGGTACTAGTTGTCCATAAGATAATGAACAGCTAGCTATTATCAAAAATATTATTTTTTTCATTTTAAACTTTAATCGTGTATGTAAAACTTTGTTTTTTTTCGACTTTTAAATCGTCTGCCTTCTATATATAACATAATTCTTATATTTAGATGACTATTATATAAATTTAAGGTAAATAATCCGATAACACCGTCTAATATTTTTGTTATATTATATAGTGTTTTTAAAATAAATGTTTTCATAATTTCGTTTTTGAATTTATAATAGTTAGACATAATAAGTAATTTTCTTCTTTTTCGCTTTCTAATAATTGAAACCAATTCAATACTTCTTCAATATTGTATTCTTTAGCTTTTAATAATTTACAAATTGTACTTGCTTTTAAGTACTTAAGATAATTTAAATTAGATTCTCTTAATACTTTATCTAATAACCAAGATTCATTAAGCTCTCCTAATTCTGATGGCATACTTGAAGGATTTACATTACTAACTTCCCACCATTCACTTCCATCATATTCACCTCTTAAAACAGAACATTCTGAAAAATAAATTATACCGTTTAATAATGCTCCACCATAACCATTATCATACTTAAAATTAATTGAATCTAAAAATTCATGCCACTCTTTTACATTATAATTACATTTTAATTGATATTTTCGAGAGGTATCTTCATCCCAAGAGCTTCCATAACTTATTGAAACAGCCAATAATGGTCTATTAATACTTTTAATTACATATAGAAATTCATCTTTTGCATTAATCATAATTTTAATTCTTTTTTAATTGTTTCTATTTTTTTTAAATCTTTATCCCAACATCCACTATAATAAGTGTCATAACATTGAAATAAACCAAGATTTTCTTTATCACCATGAATTATTGATTCATATAATTTTATAAGTTTTTTAAATTTCTTTTTCATTTTTCATTTTTTATATTATTATCGAAATAATTTTTTGATTCCAATAAAGTCCATCCTGTAACTTTCTTTATTTCCTTTACTGTTGCAAGAATTTTATTATTAAGATCACCACTTATCCATCGTATTTTAATACCATTAAGTGCGGTTTTTTTAAAACCTACAACTCCATTAAAAAATTTTGGATTAATATTTATTACATTCGATGTAAACTCTAATGTTTCTAATGGAGTAATATTTGTATATATTAATATAAAATAAATCATATCATAATTAACTGTATCCCAAGAACAATTAATAAACATCATCTTTGCTAATTGATGATTTTCCCATCCTGAAGAATTCATTAATTTCCAAAGTTTTTTTAATTCATCATTTTCTTTAGTCATTTGGAGTTAGTTTTTTTATTTGTTTTTGTGTTAATTCATTTTTAAATTTAGGTATTTTCCATTTATCAGCTATATTATGACTAAAAGGTAAATCCCAAGTAGCTCCTTTTTGAGAACATAGAATTTCTCTTTCTTTTAATGTTAATTTTTCTTTATTTATCTTTTCATAAAGTTGTTCAATATCTGAAATTAAATCTTCATACTCTGTATAATCTTCATATTTATTTACATTTATATGTTGATTAAGTATTTTAGCTATTTCTTCTTTTATATTCATTTTTATTTTAATTTAATAAACAGTACCCGGAGCGGGAATCGAACCCGCACTCCCTCAACGGGAACAGGATTTTAAGTCCTGCGTGTCTACCTATTCCACCATCCGGGCAACCAATTAAGAATTATTTAATTCATCTATTTTAAAATTTAACAACTGTAACTCATCTTGTAATTCATTTAATGTTTGTTGAATTATAATATCTGTTGGTTCACAGTTTTTTAATAAATTTTCTATTTGTTGAATTAAATCTCTACGTCTTGCTTTTAAAGCAAATAATTTAATATGTTTTTTCATTTTAATCCCTCCCCTAATGCTTTTGCAATATCATGATGATATGAAATAATATTACCTTCTTTCGTTAACATACATGTATTCCCCATTAAAGAGTCATTAAATTTTTCCATATTTACATTAGGATAAAAACTTAATAATTCTTCTACCTCTGATTGTATAAATCCTTGATGGTTTTTTGTGGGATAATTACTAACTAACTTATAATATTTATATCTTATTAATTCTAATATATCAAGCATGTATTTTTCTGTTATAGAAGAATTATCAATAGATGTTATATAATCTGATGGTAATATTGATGAAAAAATTTTAATTATTATTTCTTTTATGTTAATTTTTTGAGACTTACTAAGCTGATAAGCTAATTTTATATTAGTCTTATCCATTGTTCTTATAAG
>SPKZ01007145.1_pt1 | contig 16907 bp, 17 predicted proteins | sample 2456571 | NCBI WGS metagenome assembly SPKZ01 (sample SAMN11192286, study PRJNA482655) | marine metagenome | biome: ENVO:00000447; feature: ENVO:00000244|ENVO:00000211|ENVO:00000569|ENVO:00002023; material: ENVO:00002151; isolation source: ocean water from marine abyssalpelagic zone ...
AAAAAAATTTTAGGAACTATCAATATTTCTATCAAAAACATTAACGATATATTAGAAATGAGAAAATTAATATAAATTTTTCACTTTCCATATAGAAAAGTTGAAAAAAATTCATAAAATAATCTTTAGAAAAAAAAGACTGATATACAGTCTTTTTTTTTCTAATTTACATTAAATAATCTATATGTCATCCCAACTCCAACTGTAGATGTTTTTATATCATCTGTAGAAACTGAGTATTTAGCATTTACACTCAAATCTTTGTTTGGAATATATGCAACTCCGATTGCAACTGCTTCTGAATTTAGATAATGGCCTATTCCTGCTCCAAGTAATATATCTCCTTCTTTGGCATTACTAAAATCTATGGAGTTCATTGCAGACATTAATGACATACCTTTATTAACTTTAGAATCTAAAGTATTTATTTTGTTATTTAATCTATTTATTTCATTTTTATTATTTCTTATAGCATTAGTATTATTAGCAATTGCATTTGAAATAATTTTTTTGTCATTTTGATAAACTGATTTATCAACTTTAGAGTTATTTAGATTATTAATAGCTTTATCAGTAATTATTTTGTTAGAATTAATTTTACTATTAATGGAATTCTGATCTTTAGCATAATCAGTTTTACTAACTTTATTATTTCTATTGTCCAGAATAGTATCTTTATATATTTTTAAAGTATCATATAAATTATTAGTAGTAGCAATACCCAAGCTCCATTCACCAATTGATGGATCAAATCCATATATTATACTATTTGTTTTTGTATTTTGGATGAAATCCATATTTTTGTTATTAAATGAATCTCTGAAAATATTAGTTGTATCTACATCATCAATTGTTTTCCAACCATCAGATTCTGCAAAAGCTAAAGATGCACAGAATAAAAACATTAAAATTTTTTTCATATTAAAAAACTCCTTTTTTAAAAAGAGTTTTACGGTATTTCCGAGTTACCTCTAAAAAAGATAAAGACTTTTTCTTTACGGTATTTCCGAGTTAAAAAAAATCTAGGTTTCAATTATAAATAATTAATACTTTTAAAAAATTCTTCATTGAAAAGAAAATCTAAGCTTAAATTTTGTCCTGCTTTATGATTTTTATGATATTTTATAGTTTGAGTCATTTTTGTAGGCAATGGAATCTTTATATATCCATTTTTTTCTCCTTCTTCAAGTTGTTTATCTAAATCGTTTAAAAATTTAGTTATTAATTGATTCATTCTCTTTTCAGTCATTTTCTCACCTATTCTTATTTTTCCAAAAAATATATTTTTTACTTTTTTTGTTATCTTCAATTTTGGTTTCATTTTTTATCTCATTTTTTTGATATGAAACTATCGAGCTTAACATTAACGTACTTTCCAGTATCTTCTAATTTAAATTTTGCATGATATTTTTTTCCTTCTTTATTTGTAAGGTCATATCTTTCTATAGATTCTCCTTTTAGAAGGGCTTGACATTCTTTTTCTGTTAGTTCTCCTAGAAGTTTATTGTTTTTCCAAAGAGTAAAACCACAATTGCACATATAAGTTTTTAAAGTTTTAGAAAGCTCTTTTCCACATCTTGGACAAGTTAATTGTTCCTCTTCTTTTTTTAAAATTCCTTTACTTAGAGAATATTTTTCTCCTTTTATTGAAATAGTTTTTCCCTCTAGTAAATTTTTAGCTTGTGTTTCTGAAATCTTAGAATTTGTAACCTTATTTTCTTTCCAAATTGTAAAATTACACTTTGGATCGTTTTTGTAACCCTCACAATAATAAGAAATTTTACTTTCAAAAACATTTTTTCCACACAAAGGACATTTACCGACAAACTCTTTTTCTTTGACTGCTTTATTTTCCGTATAATCCATTTTGTCATACTCGTGGGACATAATATTAGAAAAATCTTCTACTACCTTTAAAATCAATTTTGTAGGCTCTGAGAGTCCTTTTTCTATTTCCTCTTGAATTAGCCACCACTGAGCAGTTATATCTGCTTTTTTTAGCTCATTTGGTAGATATTCAAAGTATTTTAAACAAAATTCAGAAGGTACAATATTTTTTCCTTGGAGAAGAAATAATTCATCTTTAAAAATTTCTGCTAGTATTGTTGATCTTGTAGCAGGAGTTCCTATTCCTCCATTTTCTCCTTTTTTGTCCTTGTCTTTATCCTTTAGAGCTTGTTTTAAAATAGGATCAGTTACATATTTTGAAATACTTGTCATATCTTTTAATAAACTAGCTTCTGTATATAATTTTTTAGGAGTAGTTTCTTTTGTATTAATAATCCTATCTACTATTTCAGAAGAGTATTCTCCACCATAAAGACTTAATAGCTCTGATATTTTTTCGGTTTCTTCTTCTTTATCATTTAAAAAACTCTTAAAACCATAATCAAGAATTTTAGAAGATGTACTTCTTAAAAGAATTTCTTCTAAAATTTTTATTTCTCCTACTGTTTTTTCTGATATTTGAGGAGAAAGAAATTGTGCTATATAAAAATTAGAAATAGCAGTATATATATTTCTCTCTTTGTCATTTAGCTTGGTTAAATCTAACTTTATATTGGTTGGTATAATTCCATGATGTGCAGTAACATTTTCATCATTAAAACATTTTGACTTTCTATTATAATCAATATCGGGAACTATAATATTTAAGTTTTGTAGTATTTGAGGGATAACTGTTGGTGCTTCTTTGTAGTGTTCTTCTGATAGATATTGGCAATCTGACCTATTATAAGTTATAGCTCTGTGATTATCTCTAAGAGATTGAGTTATATTCATAACATCATCACTTGAATAGCCCCATTTTATATTGGCATACTGTTGTAGTTCAATTAGATTAAAAGGAAGTGGAGCTTCTTTTTTAATAATTTCTTTAGAAACTATTAGATTATGAACTCCATTTATCTCTTTTTGTAGATTTTCTAATACAGATTTATCAATAATTTTGCCATTTTCTGTAAGTTCTTTAGGAGGAACTAAAGAAAATTTTAAATTTACTTTTTCATTTAATTTTTCAAATTCATCACATAATTTATCTATTAATTTTTTTCTTTTTTCTTCATTTGTAAATTCTTGATTATATAGTGCTACTATTTTTTTGTACTCTTCTTGCTCTTTAGAATTTGTTTTTTTAGGGATATTACAATTAACATCTAAAGTATAGTAGTATGATTTCTTATGATTTTTTACTTCTAAATATCTATTAACAACAAGAGCGATGATAGGAGTTTTTACTCTTCCTATTTTTAAAGTTTTCTTTAGCCCACTTTTGATACTAAAAAATCTAGTAGCATTAATTCCTAAATACATGTCAGCAATTGACCTTGCAAATGCTGATTTTCCTAGGTTAATATATTTGTTATTAGGTTCTATCTTATTAAATGCTTCTTTAATTTTTGCGGGGTTATTATCATTAATTAGAACTCTTAGAACTGGTTTTTTACAGTTATAGTATGTAATTAGTTCATCAATTAGGAGTTGACCCTCTGTGTCAGGATCGCCACAGTGAATTACATTTTCTATTTCACTACTTTTTAGATATTTTTCTATAATAGAAAGCTGTCTATCAATAGCTTTTTGAGAATTTTCTAATTTTGTTTTAAGTTCACCAGTAACTTTAGATAAATCATATTTTTTAGGGCTAACTTCCCAGTTTTCATCAATTTGTATTGGGAGAGTATCAAGACGCCATTTCTTATATTTAATATCTATTTCTTCAGGTTGCTTATTTTCTAAAAGATGTCCACTAGCCCAAGTAACTATATATTTATCATTTTTGAAATATCCATTTTGTTTTTCAGAAATATTAAATGTTTCTGAAATAGCTTCAGCTACATTCTTTTTTTCCGCAATTATTAAGTCCATTTTTTCACTTCCCCTCTTCTATTAGATATGCTTTATAAGCACAAGTTTGTGCATTTATATTGTTATCACTATTATCAAAATTACTAATATTTTCAGATATAATTTTTAAAAATTCTTCTTTTGAAATTGTTTTAAATCTTTTCTTGTTAACATTAATGCCTCTTCTATTCCTACACATCTCAGAAATATTTTTTTTCTTTCTTTTACTTCCAATTTATATTTTTTTAAAATATCTTCAAATTTCTCTGAATAAGGCTCATACTTCCTAAAAATACTTTCATAATTTTCTTTTTTCTCTTTAATTTTCTTTTGTGGATTTAATATTGTAGCTTTATATTTCGTATAGTCTTGCCATCTAATTATTTGATATGGTAAAGCATTAGTATCTTTTATAAGCTCAATTATTATCTCGCCTTCTTTTTTTGTAAAATAGGCTTCTATGTTTAACCACATATCTTTCAAATACTCTTGCTTATCTATAATTGTTTCAAATAAAATCATGATAGGATAATTCTTTATTTCTAAAAATGATCTTATTAATAACTTATATGCAACGATTTCTTCACTTTCTTTCTTATATAGAGAATCAAGAGAAACATTGTATGCTTTTGCTATTTTTTCCATAACTAAAAGAGTTGGAGATAATTCTAATTTTTCATATTTGTATAGTTCTACCATTGGAATCCCAATTAGATTCCCTGCCTTTTCTAAAGATAAATTCCTCTTTATTCTTAATTGATTAATTTTCTTTGAAAACAATATTTCTGTTTTAGTATGGCTTTGTATTTTTCTCATATAACTCATACACCTCTTTAGATTAATTGGGAGAGGACTCCCAAACCCTCCATTATATCCTTAAAATTGAAAGAATTAATAATCTTCTTTCAATTCTAAGGATTCTTAAAAAATTATCTTTTGTTTTTTTTACTGTTAGAATTTTCTTTAGGAATATATTTATAATTAGAATTAATTCTATCCTTTTCTATTTGATCTCTTTCTTCCTGAGTTAATTTTATTTTTTCGTTTTTTTTCTCTTTAGAATTAATATATTCTTTTTCTTCTTTACTTAATTCTTTTAAACTTGTTTTTACAGTTTCTTTAAATTCTAAAACTTCTTTATGCCATTGTTCCTTGGTTAATTCTCCTCTTGTACTATCTAAATTCTTTAAAATATAATCAAAATAAACTTTATCAAATCTATCATTTAATGCTTGTGCTACATTTGTTTTTCCATTAAATTCTAAATCACCTATATCAACTCTTACGTTATTATAATTTTCAATATTTCCTAATTTTTTTATATCAAATTTAGTTTTATAATAATAAGGACATTCTAAATCTCTTTCTCTATATTCATTATGTTCTCTATCTTTTGTAATTATTTCTTTTAAAAAGTTATATGCGTCAACACCCTTTAAAAGAGTTTCTTCTTTTATATTAAAATCAGCTTCCGACCAGTGATATTTAATTTCAAGATTTTTAAAATAATCTAAATTTTGATTTTTTTCATTTTCTTTAGAATTTACAAATTCATTGTAGTTATCTATTATTCTTTTACTTGCTTTATCGGCTTCTGCACTTGCTCTAAAAAGTTCATTTGGATCATCACGCAAGAATTTTAAGTAACTTTCTAAATATGCACTAGAATTATTAAGAGAATGATCTTTTAGTTCTATTCCCAAATCTTGCTTTAAAAAAATTGCTCCTAATTCTGCAACTAATTCTTCTCTTGCATATTCATTACTACCTCCACTTTTTCTATTAAGTCTACTATTATGTCCTGTACTATGTACCATTTCATGTAAAATAGTTTCTAATATAGCTTCATCATTTTCAAAAGTATATGAAGGAGGTAATATGATATGATCTTCAGAAGGATTATAATATGCTCTATCTTGTCCTATTTCTTTAATTGGAACTTCTGAAGAAGCAATCAAATCTTTAATAACTTTATAAGCTTCTTCATCTTTTAATTTTTGTGGTATTTCTAAAGGAGGAACATTTTCTAATTGTTCTACATTAAAAACATTAAATTGTTTAGGAAAAGGTCTACTATTATCTACCTTCGATAAAATTTCGCCATTTTCATCTGTAATAGTTTCTTTTTCAGGAAAAATCCATTTTTCACAAGTAACTGATTTAGTACCTTTAGGTATTTTCCATCCTTCATTTTTAGCTTGAATAAAAGTAACCCAACGAGGGTCTTTATAGTCATTATCAACGGCATTAAATCCTAGAATAAGTCTATTTCCACCATTATATTTAGCTCCTGAAATTGGATTTTGAGGGCGACAAGCTTCCCTATTCCATAAATCAGTGAACGTTAAGTTTTCATTTTGAATTTTATCTATAATCCCATTATTATAATAATTTTTTTCAACTATACGATTATTGTTTCCCTCGTATTTATAATTTGTTTTTAGTTCATTATTATCATAATAATTGATATTTTTTTCAATTATACGCCCCTCATTATAAAATGATATTGTTTCTTTTCTTTCTCCATTTATATCAGCATAATCTATAGTTTGTTTTAAATTTCCATTTTCATATAATTTTTCATTTTCTAAAGAACTAGAACGATAATTCTTTTCTTTAAGTAAAATTCCTTGATTATATTCTTTTACTTTTTCATTAACTTTAATACCCCATTCAAATTTTTGTATATTTTCTTCAACTTTAATTCCTAAATTATACTTTGTTTCATGTATAATTTGGTTGGAATCGTCTTTATATATTTTTATTTTTTGATTTAAAATTTCGCCTGAATTATTATACATATATTTTTTTTCTGATAATTTATAAAATTCTACCCCGTTTTCAACTATATCTACATTTCTATAGTCTTCTATTTTTTTATAAATTATTTGATCTTTTATTTTTTCATTTTCTGTATAATTTGTTAATATTATAGAATTATTCATAGGATTATATTTTTTATCATTTTTAAGAGTTCCATTATCATAATAGTTACTTTCTAATACTTTCAATTTCAACTTATTTGTTAAATTTTCAGTTTGTTCTACTTTATGATCTTTATTTGTAAATATATTTTTTATTTTATTTTTTACATCATCAAAAAAATTCATCATTTTTCCTCCTCTATAAATTTATTTTAAACCCAATAGTTCCAACAGTATCCGTATTTGAAGTATTAAGCGATTTTTTCACCTCTAATTTTGTAAATATTTCAATTACTTCTTCATATTTCCCACTGATTTTAATTCCTATTTTCCCTTGATCTTCAAAATTATCTTTTACACCTACAGATTTATAAATTCTCTTATCTAAAAATTCTTTATTATATCCAATATATGGAGTTATTTTTATTAAAAGCTCTTCATAACTTATTTCTTTTTCTAATGACAGTCCTGTCCCAACATTGATTGAATCGTTGTTTTTATTTTTATTATTAATTGGTTTTTCTTTGACTTGTAATCTTTTAAAATCTCCTTCAAAATAATATTTTGGAGTGAATAAATCATAATCAGTTTCAATATTTTTTGTATATTTTCCATAAAAACCAACAAATTTATTATCTAAAGAAATTTCATTTTTTTTGTCTTTAGAATATCCTAAATAAACAGTTGAAAAAACTTCACTACTATTTTCAATGTCTTTATTGTTATAGAATAAATTTAACTGGTAAAATTTACCTTTTAAATTAAGATTGTTATATTTATTTGTGGAATTTGCTAAATTTAAGGCAATTCCTACTCTTTCATTTTCATCAAGTAAAGTTCCATAAAGTAAATTAACCTCATTTATATTACTTTTATTAATATTTAGACGATTAAATCCGACTTTATAAATATTTTCACGATCTAAATTGTCATATTCTAGTTCTCGATTTAAAAGAGAATTATTTGCATTAATTAAAGAATATTTTTCAAATAAAGGTAAATTTCTATTATTCTTATTATCTAATTGCTCTCTAATAAAGTTTCCTTCTATTTCAAATCCTCTCATTCCACTTTCTAACATAGAATTGTTTATAGAGGTATCTAAATCTATTGCTAAAGCCAAAGAACTTAATGTAAAAAATCCAAATAAAATATATTTTTTCATTTAATTACTCCCTTTATTATTCAATTTAAATACTAAAATGATTAGTTCTACTAACATTAAAAAATCACCTATTATAAATACTCCAAAAATAAATATAAAACTTAAACATATAAATATAATATTAGGTAAAATCATATTAGGACTCCTGTAATGTTCCAAGTATAAAAGATTAAATAAGCACAAATTAAAATTAATCCTAAAATCATAAACAAAGATAAAATAAATTCATATTGTTTAATTGTTTTTCTATATTTGAAAAGTACAAACATAATAATTAAAAGAAAAATTATTATTATAAATAAATATTTATTTGCATTTTGTAAAGTCCATTGATAGAGTTCTTGATACATGGAGTTTCTATTTATCATTTTTTCACATCCTTATTTCTTGATTTTATGCAAAATTAGATTTTTAGAAACTGTACCATAATATCTACTATCAAAACTTTGTGGGTGAGTTCCTAAAACAAAATATTCATTTTCTTTTATTATTTGATTAGAGATCACAGGAAGGGGTAATCCTTCATTATCCTTACTTGCAATATACCCATATAAAATATTATTAATGTATAAATAGTTGGTATTTCCCTTTTTCTTAACTTCTATTTTATCTCCAGTAACTCCCACTATTTGTTTTGAGAGAGTTTTTATATTTTTACTTAAATAATTTCTTCCATGAACATATTTTTCAGCAGTTGCAGGAATTTTAAACTCTATAAAATCTCCTTTTTTATAATTTTTATCTTCTAAAATTCTATAAAAACCTACTGGAATAGAAGGGGATAAATTTAAAACATAATGTTTTTTTAGATAAATTATCCCTAAAACAAAAATAATAAAAATTATATTAAGAATTATTATGAGCTTTTTAAAAGCTCTATTTCTTCTAATCCTTTGTATTCTATCCATTTTTCATTAAACTCCTCTATATTTAAATCTGAGAGCTTCATACATTGTTTCTGATCCACAGGGTCAGAAGCTCCATAATAAGCTAATTCAAATTTAGATAAATTAAGTTGAAATAATCTATTTCCAGTTAAAGATTTATAAAAATAATCTCTTTTTAAAGTTGCCATAGAGATAAGTTGTATTTCCCTATCATTTAATCCAAAACTTCTATAAATCCCTATCATTTCTTGACTCATAGCTTTTCTATCAGCCAAATATATTTTGGTAACACATGAAGATAAAATTGTATCTCTTATTGCTGAATTTTGAATATCTTTAAGTTCTTGTGTAGCAAAAACAACACTTACATTTTTCTTTCTTAAAGTCTTTAGCCAATCTTTAATTTTATCTGTAAATTGTTTATTATCTAGTAAAGCCCAAAACTCATCTAAGATTAAAAGTGTTGGACTACCATTGAACATTTCAACTTCTAATTTGTGAAAAATATATTCAGCTATCGGAGAACAGGCTGATTTTGAATTAATAAGACTTTCCATTTCAAAGACTTGCCAAGGATTATCTTTATTAAAATTATCTATATTTCCGTCAAAGTATTTACCAAGATTTCCGTCTTTAGTAAATTGTTTGATAGCTTCTTTTAGCTCTATATTTTGAATTGATAAATAAAATCCTGTCATTGTTCTATTTGTTTGTGGCATATTACTAACATCTAATAAAGCATTTGAAATTGTATTTTTAAGTTCTCCTGTTAAGGTTATATTTTCCCTTTCAAATATTCCACATAACCATTCAAAAGCCCATTGTCTTTCTAAAGGATCATCTATTTTTGCAAGTGGCTGAAAAGTTATATTTTCTTTTCCTAGATCATAAAATTTTCCTCCTAATCCTCTTGTTAAAACTCTACTTGATCCTCCTTTATCAAATATAATTACTTGTCCATTAGTATATTTTCTAAAGTTTGAAGCAATAGTACATAGCAAAACGGATTTACCACCTCCAGTTTGCCCAAATATTGCAGTATGTCCAACATCACCTTGATGAAGATTTAATCGAAATGGTGTTGAACTATTACTTGTACAATATAAAAGTGGGGGAGCATTTAAATGTTTATTCCATGTTTCACCTGCCCATATAGTAGACATTGGCAACAAATCTGTTAAAACGATTGTTGGAATAAGTGGCTTTCTAATATTGTGTTCAATATCTCCCGCTAAACTTCCAAAAAATGCAGGTAAAATTCCGATAGTTTCTCTAATTGCAACAAATCCAAGACCTTGAATTTTAGCAATTATATTTTGAATATCTTCAGTTAATTTTTCCTGATCTTTATTTTTTAAAGTTATTGTGAATGTATAATATCCCATTCCGATATTCTCATTTTGAAGTTGATTATAGATTGCTTCGGCTTCAGCTTCTCTTTCTAAAACATTTTCATTAATTTCTCCTGAATCATGCTTTAAAACTTTATCTATAATTGCAGTCATAAATTTTTTTCTATTAACAGCCCATTTTTTTCTATAGCTTTCAGCTTTTTTTTGAGCTTCAATATTATCTAAAAAAATATATCTAGTTACAAATCTATATTTAATATCCATTCCATTTAAGAAATTAAATAAGCATGGATATGATTCTTGAGGAAAATCAAGAAGAGAAATAACTCCTAAATATTCCTCTCCAATTAATGGAGTAATTCCTGTGGTAATTGGTGTATCAGAAATATATCTATCTAAATAAGTATTAATTGATGTTATTTCCTGTTTATCATTTTGACTAAATGAATTATGTAAATAAGTTAATACTTCTTTATCATTTAATGGTTCTATTAATGCAAATATCTCTTTAAACATTAAATAAATTTCATTAATTTCTCTTTTGAAAATTTCAAGATTTTCAAGTTCATTTTTTTCTTTTTTATCAACATCTTCTATTAATTTATCTTTTAATCCTGATATATTATCGGGAGGAGGAAGATAAGTTAATGTTAAATAAGTTGAATTTTCATAAAAGTTTTTTTCTCCTTTACTATTGAATGTATATTCTCTTATATCTTCAAATTTTTGAGAAAGAGAATCAGGCATTGTAGAATGAATACATGAACTAGAAATATTTCTATTTACTTCCATATGTAAACTCCAGTTTCCATTTATTCTCTTCAAAACATTATTTAAAGTTTGCTTCATATGAACTAAATCAACATCTGTTGAACTATCTAAATCTTTACCAATAATTCTAAAAGTCTTTTGTAAACTTCCATTTTTATTTATAATAATTCCACTATTATCTCCAAGTAATAATGCCCATGGGAGATAATCTGATACATTAGTTTTGTCTTCATAGTTATATTCTTTTTCATTTCTTAATAATATTAATCCTATAACTACAATGCAAAATATAAATATATAATCAAGCATTTACCCCTCCTAATTAGTAGTCAATATAGCTTTTTAAACAATAATTTGATAAAATTTCTATGAATTTAGGATCAAATTTAGGAGTAAATTTAGCTATCAAAGCTAAAACTATATGAACAACTATAAAAAAAATTGTTAAAATATAATTTTCAAGAAAAAATAAAGAAAATGCTATAGTTCCACAACTTAAAACTCCCATACTACGGGGCAGTCCTAAAATATTTAATTCTTTTATAAAGGCTCGTGGAATAGGACTTCTTAATTCTTCTAATTCTCGCTCCATAAATTAGTTCCCCCTTTTATATTTAAAATCTAATATATATTCTCCATTTTTATATCCTTTAACCTCTGCAATTTCTCCTAAAACTCTTTTATTTCCCTCATGTTTCATTGTTATTACTACATTTATTGTTCTTGCTATAACTCCTGATAATGGATTCTCTTTTTCATACATAATATAAGTTTCTAACTTTGATAATCCACCATAACAATCATTTGCGTGAATTGTTGTAAGTCCTCCACTATGTCCACTATTAAACGCATTTACAAGATCAAAAGCTTCTGCTCCTCTTATTTCTCCATAAATGATACGATCGGGCGACCAACGCATAGCTGATTTTAGTGCTTCCTTTGGACTAAATATCCCGTCAATTACTTGAACATATGTATTATCAAAATTAGTTGATTGAAGCTCTCTAATTTCTTCTATAAAATAAAGTCTTTCATTTTGCATAACATCTATGATTGCATTAGCAAAAGTTGTTTTTCCTGTATCAGTTCCACCAACTATTAATATGTTTTTTTTACTTTTTACATATCCCTTAATTAGTTCTTTTTCTCTTTCTGTAAAAGTTCCCTGTTTAACATAATCATCTAGTTTTAATACTTTTAAAATCTTCTTTCTTATAGTAAAACTAGGATTTTCCACAACAGGAGGAACTAATCCTTCAAATCTACTATTTGTAAGAGGTAAAGTAGCTGAAATTCTAGGGTTTTTATCATTTATAACTACTCCTTGGAGTGAAGCTAAAATATTTATAATATTTCTAACTTCATTAGAGTCTGAATATAAATTTGTAAATTCTTTCCCTTTCCCTGCTCTCTTCACAAAGATTTTTTTATCAGGATTTATCATTATTTCAGTAACAGTATTATCATTTAAAAAATCAAGAATTTTTAATTTATTTAAACTCATTTCAAGTATTATTTTTGCTTCAAATAATGAATTACTCATTATTTATCTCCTCTTTATTTTCTGTCTTTTTTCTTGATCTTTTTCTATTTTCTCTATCTTTTTTAGCCATTTCTAAGGAATTTAAATACAATTCCTCTTGTCCTTCTATACTTCTTTCTTTCAAATGTTTTATAAGCCCGTATATAAGTTCAGGCTTATCATAAATTTCAAAAAAATTATGGTATTCTATTGAATATTTTAAACATTTTGTTAATTCATTTCTTTTTCGTTTCTCTTCTTTCTTTTTTTCTTCAATTATTAATTTTTGTGTTTCTTTACTTCTTTCTAATAAAATATCTAATCTACTCTTCTTCATTAGCTAATTCCTCCATTGTATCTGATTTCTCAGGTGTTGGATAAAGTTTATTTTTGTATTCTCTCCTTTTATAATAGAAAAGTTTTTTTCCTAGAACTGGATTTTTTCCAGTTACAAATAAAAGAATTTCTTCATATGGTAAGGTCATTACTTCTCCTGCTGTTTTCAAAGGTCTTCCATGGAATGTTTCTGATCTTGTAGAAATAAATCCAAATCCTGTTCTAGTTTTTTGTTCATCTCTAACTGTTTTTGTTCCAAGTGCTCTTGAAATCGCTTCTGCGTCATCAATTTCATTAGGAGTTAAATAAATTTGAATACTGCAATTCGCTCTAAAGAAATTAGCTTTTCCATAAATCTTTTCTAGTTGCTTTAAAGATTGTGTTATAAGTAAAACTTTTATTCCAAATCCCGCTATATAACTCATTGCTCTTTCTACATATGATAAATTTCCAAATGAAGGAAATTCATCAAGTAAAAGTAAAATTCTATTTTTTTGAGGTTTTTTAAATATTTTATTTTCTATTTTCTCTTTCATTTCCTTAATTGGAGCTATTAGAGTTAAAAACCATTTTTGCATTTTGTTGTCAAATTTCATTGGTTTTGTTAGTCCATATACAGTTTGTGTTATTAATATTCTTAATAATGGAGCACATCTGTCTATTCCTTCTGGTGGGATAACTAAATATAAAGTAACTTTTTTTTCCATAATTTCTTTTATAGTAAAAGATGATTTTTTAATATTTCTTTTTATCAAAGGATCGGTAAATATTCTCATTTTCTTTTTAGCAGTTGAAATAATACTTCCTCGCTCTTCTTCTGGTGTATTTAAAATTGCTGTAAACTCCTCTGCTACCTTAGGATGAAATGTTACATCTTTTCCATAAATTTCTTTAAAAATATCTTTATTACTCACATAATTTGTATGATTAAATTTATTTGTCCTTGATTCTTCTTCACCTTCTCTTGGTTTTCCTAATAAATCAGCTATTTGATCCATTAAACTTATATCTACAGGAGTTAAAAAATCCATTACATCAGTTAAAGTTGGATTTTCTGTTACATACATTACATGTAAAACTACTCCAATTAAAAAATTACATGCTGATTCTACCCAGTGATCTGAAGCTATCTTCCCGTCAGTATCAACTATTGTTATAATAACTGCTTCTACATCCGTTCGCTCAAAATCAGTCATAAGTCTTACAAAATCAAGTGGATTATATCCACACCCTTTTCCTGTATCATCTATTGGATTAAACATTAGAACTTTTTGACCTAAAACCTGCTTCCTATATCCTGCGGTAAGTCCCCATAATTCCCCTTTCATATCAGAAATTATCATACTTCCTTGCCAATCAAGACAAGTAGGAACAGCAGTATTTATCCCTTTTCCTTGTCTTGTTCCCGCAGTTAATAAGATATGTTCAACTCCATTTGTTCTTAGAATAGTCTCTTGTTTATCACAACCTAAAACTACTCCTTGTTTGTTATAAACATTCATAGTTTTTAAATCATCTTTTGTAGCCCATTTAGCAGTTCCATGACTATCTAATACTTGCTTTTTAAAGATTAAAAGGATTCCTATTAGAAAAAATATACTTCCTGCTAAAAATATATTGTCAGCTTCTTTTAATGTCCTAGGAATTTTTTTTACATATTTTTTCTTCCAAATAAAATAATTAATAGGTTTATATATTTTAAAATCTTTAGAAGAATATATAATGTTTTTAAGGTCCTTATGATAATTTAGTTTATATCCAATATATTGAGTAGTTCCCCATGTTAAAAATAAAAAATAACCAATAGTAATAATTAAATATCTCCTTACTCTATAAAAATTCATGTTAATTCTCCTAATTTCTTTTAAAAATTTTTATAATATTTAGAATTATTTTTTCTTGCTTTCCAAATATCTTAGTTAATAATTCTTTACTTTTTTTAAAATTTTTATTTATCAAAATCCAAGAGATTATTATTGTTAAAGGGAAAATCGTTGAACTTATACTATAACCTCCCATATAAACATCAAATAAATTGAAAATAATAACTAAAACTAATAAAATCAATATTTGAATTTTTTTATTTTTAATTTTCATATTTAATCCTTCTTCCGATTAAAATTTGCAATTTTAGAATAAGAATTAATAAATTTATCTTTTATATTTTTAGCCATATCAGGAGAATTTTTAGCTATATTATATCCACTTCTTCCTACACTATAAGCTCCTCTTGCTCCTGCTATTGTTCCATTTTTTAAGTTTCCTGCATTTTGCCACGCATGACTAAAATTAAGACTTGGTGTTCCATTTAATATTCCACCAACAAGATCAGGTGTTCTCCAACTTAAAAAAGTTAATCCCGCTAAAGATAAGACTGTTCCAAATGCTAATTGAGTATCTTTTATTTCTTCTAATCTTGTATCTAGTACTTTATACGTTATTGATACTAAAAATGTATAAGTAGTTAATCTAATTGCCTGAGATACAATTATTTGAAATATTTTAGTTCCAATAAAACTTGTCTTCTCGCATATTAAAAATGGAACTAAAATTACTCCTAAGCTCATCAATGCAAAATATTCTAATAAAAATATAAAAACGTTTAATGCTAAAAATAAAACTATTATTACTCCCAAAATCCAAGCTACTGCATATCCATAAGTTGATCCTTGCAATACCTTAAATTCACTTCCAAATCTATTAATGATTGCATATCCTTTAGAAAATAAAAGATTAGGATTAAATTCCATTCTATTTGAATTTATTCCTGCTCCTTTAAGTCCTATCTCCATACAAGTACGATAAATCATATTTGTAATTTTTCCGTAATAAAGTATAAAGATTCTCCAAACACTAGCCATTAAAATAATATGAAATACTGTCACAAAAGGTATTTCATTTACTTTAGTTGAAAGTGCATATATTATCTGAAAAGCAGTTAAATAATAAAATAATGCTAAAGCAAAAGGGATTAAATTATGTTGTGCATTTCCAAAAATTAATATAAAATTACTCAAAAGATTAGAAATATCCATAAATCCTCCTTACATATCCAAAAGTTTTATAGGGTCTACTCCCTTTGATTTTGCTGGTGTTACCTTCCATAGTATTGCTTTTTGTCTTTCTTCTATTTTCGCTTCTTGAAGTTTTATTTGTTGCTTCATAGCTTCTAGTTTAATTAATTGATTCATTGCTAATTCTATATTAGTTAATGATTGAGCATTTGCCATACCTATTTGATTTCCTGTTTGTTGTGCTTGTAATGATCCTGTTGGATTCATTGTCGCACTCATAACATTTTGTAGCTCTTTAGCTCGATCTAATATTTGTTGATCTCTTGTTGAAAGTTCTAATCCAGCTTTAACAACTTTTTGTGATTCTTCATTCACTTTTTTTTCTTGAAATTGTAAATTTTCTAAACTTAATCCTTCATAATTTTGTTTAAATAGATTTTTATAATCTATATCAAAACTATCTGTATTACTTAAAATACTTGATGTAGAATTTTTAATATAGAGTAAATTATCTATATCTTTTTTATTCATCCCTATAGTATTTTGTAATAAACTTCCTGCCCATTTATTTAAATTTAGTGCTTCATTTTGAAGCCCTCTTATTTGATTTTGAGTTTGCTGAACTTGTTCTAATGTTTGTCTAATATTCTCTATTTTTTGTAGAGTATTAACTTGATAATTAGCAGGGTCAAATACTGTTATAGCAAAACATGAAATACTAAAAGATAAATATATTAATAATTTCTTCATCTTTCCCTCCTAAAGTTTGACACTTCTATATTTTTAAGATATAATTATATTGCATTACCCGTCGGGTACTGAATTATGTGATTATTAGAGCCTATGGCTCATGTTCAGAATTTAAGCTTTCACGAAAGTGGAGGCTTTTTTTCTGCCCTTGAACAAGGTAGAAATCACATAATTCAGGAGGTACAGCATGGTTTTTTACATTCAAAATCTTAATATTAATGGTGGGATTTTCGCCTTAGGGATTATCCTTATCATTCTTCTTAGGACTAGAAAATAACCTCGTACCTCACACCCTGCGGGGTCTTTTTTTTATTCTTTATTTATTTTTAGAAGATCATAT
>SPKZ01018010.1_pt1 | contig 16906 bp, 15 predicted proteins | sample 2456571 | NCBI WGS metagenome assembly SPKZ01 (sample SAMN11192286, study PRJNA482655) | marine metagenome | biome: ENVO:00000447; feature: ENVO:00000244|ENVO:00000211|ENVO:00000569|ENVO:00002023; material: ENVO:00002151; isolation source: ocean water from marine abyssalpelagic zone ...
CCATAGGCGGCCAGCAGCAGCTCGGTCTCCCCCACGCGGACTCGGCTCCAGGCTCCTGGCGCCAGCTCCACCACGGCCTCCGCACCGGCGCGGGCCAGCACGTCCACCGCGCTGGGACCTTCGACGCAAAGCCGCCCCCAGTCGGTGCTGAGATCCCGCAGCGTCACGTCATCCGCTACCACGTACCCCTCGAGGCGCTCCAGCACGGCGGTCGCGGCCTCCGCGGCGAGATCCAGCCAGAGCGAGTCACCGAGCTGCAGAACGTGGAGATCCGCCACGATGCGGCCCTTGGGGGTCAGGAACAGCGCGTAGGCGCCCGAGCGCCGTGGTCCCGGCGCGAGCGCGGATACGTCCGCCGAGATCATGCCGTCCAACCAGCGCAGGCGATCGCCGCCTTCCACCGCGAGCAGGCCCCGCTCGGGCTCGAAGAGCGCCACGGCCTGGCGCGCGGCGCGAACCGCGCGCGCCGGATCGCTCATCGGGTCGCTTCTCCCGCCGACGGCAGCGGCAGCGGTCCATAGATGCGTTCGGCACGCTCGCGCTGGGCGCGCCTCCAGGCCTCGAAGTGCCGCGCACTTGCCGCGTAGTCGCGCTCGTTGTCGATATCCACCGCACACCCTCCGGCACGGGTCACCACGAACTGGAAGCGCGCCCCCAGCAGCGCCCCGCAACCTCGCTCGAAGCGAGCCGAGGGGACGAAGCGCCGAAGGGCGCCGGCCACGCGCACCCAGCGCAGGCGATCCGCCAAGCCCGCCACATGGACGAGCAGATAGTAGGCGAGCACCGCGAAGCCGCCTTTCTCGTTGCGGAGCAGCCGCCAGGCCAGGCTGATGATGCTACCCAGCTCCTTCTGGTAGCGGTGCTCGTACATCTCCTCCAGGTAATGGCGGTTGCGCACCCGGGCTGGCCGGATCAGGTGCAGGTTGCTCTGCCGGAAGCGCCCCTCGCGCAGGTTGAAGTAGGCCATGCGAATGCCCGGTCCATCCTCGCGCTTCACGAAGTCGCGGAGCGCCTCGGCCTCTACCAACCCGGCCGCGTAGTCGCAATCCAGTGCCAGGGCCTGTCGTACGAAGGCCGAGATCTCCTGGGGGGTCGCGAAGGGTAGATCCGCGGAGAGGAAGAGCACGGGACGATGCTCGTCAGCCGGCTCGGGATCCCGGCCCTCGGGCCCGGCCCCGGGCAAGAGCCGTCGATAGGTCTGCCAGCCGTTCTCGTAGAGATTGCGGTGCTGCTCGACCACGTGCAGCGCTTTGGTGAGTTCGAGATCCGCGCTCTCGCCGCAGAGTTCCTCCTGCAGACGGGCCGCGTCCCCCACCACCCAGACCTCGGAGATCTCCGGCACGCTCTGCAACGCGGCCACCACGTGGGCGACCAGCGAGCGACCTCCGACTTCCAGGTAGACCTTGGACTGGCCGCGAACGGCCTTGGCGGCCTGCAAGTCGCCTGCAGTGACGATGGCGGGGAGTATCATGTCGATTGGTGGAGCCGAGCGGGATCGAACCGCCAACCTCTGCGTTGCGAACGCAGCGCTCTCCCAATTGAGCTACGGCCCCGGAGGAAAAACAAAACGGTAATACCGGGTTGCAGGAGCGTCAATCGGATTCGCCGAGGACCCGCATACGCTTTGGCGCCTCGGCGCGCTCAGGCGGAGGGGTCGCTGGACAGATCGCCCAGCGCACCACCCGGGTGGCGCCGGTGGTAGTCGCTGCGGCTGAGGCCCACCTCGAGCTCCAAGGCAGCAGCCAGCGCCGCCAGCACCAGAAGCTCCGCGGCGGCGCTGGCGCGCGGTGCCAGGCCCAGCGGCCCGCCCTCCCGCGCCACTCCCGCATCGAGGCACACCTCGCAGATGCCGCCCAGCCAGGAGTCGGGGCGCCCCGTCACGCAGAGTATGCGCGCACCCATGTCCAGGGCCGCCGTCACGCTGGCGCGCAGCTCCCGGGTGTCGCCACTGTTGCTGACGGCAATCAGCGCATCGCCCTCCACCAACTGCCCCGCGCTGCCGTGGCTGGCCTCGGTGCCGTGCAGGAAAGTGGCCGGCGTGCCCGTGGACGCCAGCAACGAGGCCGCGTAGCGCGCCAGGTATTCGGGCTTGCCGACGCCCGTCACGTGCACCCGGCCGCCACCCGCGCGCACCTCGCGCAATACCACGAGGGCAGACTCGAAGTCGGATACGTCGAGGCGCGCACGCAGCGCCGCCAGCTCCTCGAGGGTCACATCCATGCTGCGTAGCGCTTCGGCGGCTGGGCTCACGTCGGACCGCGTAGTGGGTAAGGGGGCGAGCGCGAGTTCCGAGCCCGTGTAGAGGGCCATGACCCGCGCCCTCGCTTCGTCCGGCCGCTCGGGAAAGGCGCCGATCTGCTCCACGCAGGCGGCCCCGCAGGCGTTGCCGAGCGCCGCGGCCTGCCTCCAGTCGAGTCCGTAGTGGAGCCCCGCCAGCAGGCCTCCCAGGAAGGCATCGCCGGCGCCGGTGCTGTCCACCGCCTTGACGGGGCGGGAGGCCACCCAGCCCACGAAGCCCGGCGCAGCCACCGCGCAGCCCGCGGCGCCGTCCGTCACCACCACGGCATCGTTCGCGAAGCGTTCACGGAGCGCAGTGGCCAGAGCCAGGGCATCATCCTCGCCCGTTTCCAGCAACTCCTGGGCAGCGCTTCGCGCGGGCTTCAGCAGATCGGCCTCGCGCAACACCGCCGTGAGTAGGGTCGCGTCGCCCAGGCCCGCAGCGATGGCCTCCGCGGGCGGTACGTCGAGGTCGAGCACCGTGGGGATACCCGCCGCGCGCGCCAGCGCCAGGGCCTCGCGGACCGCAGTCAGTGGCAACTGGGAAACCTCCGTGGAGAGCCGCGCTCCCCGGCGCAAGAAGGCTTCGTGCCGACGCACGTGCGAGGCCTCCGTCTCCGAAGTGGCACCGGGCGCCATGTAGATGGCGCGCTCGCCTGCATCATCGACGAAGATCTCCGCGAGCGAGCTGGCGCTGCCGTCCAGCGCGATGTCGCGTTCGATCCCCGCCCGGTCCATCGCGTCGCGCAGGAAGTGCCCGCCCGCATCCGCAGCCTGGCGGCCGAAGATCCCCACCCGCAGACCCAGGGCCGCCGCCCAACCCAGGTGATTGAGGACCACGCCGCCCACGTGTCGACGCACCGGGCCGGCGTCTTCCACGTCGCGCAGGATCGCCTTCTGCTCGGCACCGAGCAGGCGGGGGGCACGATGGACGCGGTCGACCACCATGCTGCCGATGCCCACCAGGTCGAGGGACCGACCACTCACGGCTGCCAACCCCCGAGCGCCGGACGTGAAACGAAGGCCTCTCCGAGTCGCTCGCGCGCCGACCCCCACAGCGCTTCGAAGGCGGCATCGAAGCGCGCTGCATCGTCGGCACCGAGCACCGCGCTGCCGGCCGCCACCTCCGCGCTACCGATCACCCCGAGCCTCTGGAGCGCGCGTTTATAGCAGGCGATACTGCAAGGCCGGCCGGCGGCCCGAACCGTTAGACGGAAGGCGCCAAGAAACTCCCGGAGCTGTGTCATGCGCTCCGCGTCCCCCGCCCGGCAGGCCTGCCAGGCGCGCGCCCACTCCCGGGGCAGTACGTTGGCGGGGCCCGCCACCACTCCCGTGGGCAGGCCTCCGCGCAGGCGCCAGCGGTTCCAATGTTCGGCCACGGCACCCAGCAGGCCCTCCCGGGGGCGGAAGAGATCGAAGATCAGCATCGCGCTGCCCACGTAGATCCCGAACTCCCCGCGTTCCCGGAACCCCGCGGCTGCCTTCGTGTAGTTGCCCAGTACGCGCCGCGGCGCCGTCACCTTGATGCCCCGGACGAAGTCGAGGCGCGACATCGCCTTGACCTGTCGCGTCCGGATGTGGGGGATCTTGGGATCCACCGCGATATCCGCATTATCGTATAGGTACACCGGGATGCGACGCCTGCGAGCGTCCAGCAGATCCGCGACATCGCGGCACACGAAGCGCACGGGATCATCCACACCGGAGATCGAGAGCGGTGCCAGCACCGCGGCATCGGCACCGTGCTGCATCGCGAAGTCCAGGTTCTCGAGGGTCTCCCCGGGGCTGTGTGCAGTAATACCCGCCCAGCACTCCACCGGACGCGTGGCACCGAGTTCGAGGGCTGCGTTGGCCTTGGCGACCTCCTCCGCACAGACCTGTACCACCTGCTGGCGCACGCGGTTGTCCACACGGTTCCATTCGCCGGTGGTCCCCGCCGCGAAGATCACGTCGGCGCCATCACCCTCCTGCAGGAGGTAGCGGACCAGCGCACGTTGTTGATCCTCGACGAGGCCGCCGGCGTCGTCGAGCACAGTAACCGCGGGGATCGAAAGCCCCGGGCACGGCCGAGATTCCTCCACGGAACGCAGGACAGACCTCCGCTGGAAACCGTTTCAGCGTAGGGCATTGCCCTCTCTGCGCAAAGCACGGGACACCGGTCGCGCGCGGCTTCCGGAACTCCTGCGAGCCCTCGTCTGGCCGCACGTGGTGCGGGACGAGCGGGTGCTAGAGGGTCTCGAAGAAGTAGGTGAGCTTCACCTGCAGCGCGGTGGAGAGCTTGTGGAGTGTCGACAGGGAGGCCGCGCTCTTGCCCAGCTCGATCTGGGAGATCAGGCTCACCGACAAACCGGTGCGGTTCGCCACCTGCTTGAGGGTCAGACCCAGGCCGTTGCGCAGCGCTCGAAGGCGCTCCCCCAACACCTGATTGAGACGCGTCTCGAGATCGACCAGAAGGCCCTTCTCACGGATCGCCTGATCGACGACGTGCTGTAGCTCTTCGGGCGGGACGGGCTTGCTCAGGTAGTCGAGCGCACCGATCTTGAGCACGCGAACCGCGGTCGCCGCGTCGGGCGCCGCGGTGGTGGTGATCACGCAGATATCGGAATCCGTAGCGCGGAGTTTCGCAAGCAGCTCGAGGCGCTCCTCGACGGGCGGTGAGACGTCGAGCACCACCAGCGGGAAGCGGCCATTCTTGACCTCCTCGACCGCCAGCGCGACTTCGGTGGTCGCCTGCACGTGATGCCCCGCGTCGCCCAGCAGTTCCTTGTACTCAAGAACCACGGACTCCTCGGGATCTACCACGAGAATGTTGAGACCTTCGGCGTAGGCCATTTTTTCCTCCCCCGAGCACGGCCCGGAACGACGCGCCCGCTAGTTGCTGGGAGCGCCCCGCGCGTCGCTGGGGCTCCCCTCACGCCCTTGTCGGCAGCACGCAGGTATTCCTGTAGCCCGCGATTATTCGCTGATCGCGCGATCTCCAGGTCCCCCAAGGGGCGGGCGGGGTAGGCGCGGCGCGGCGGGAGCGGGCACTTCGTGGTCACCGAGAAGCCAGGCAGGGGCAGCATCGGTCGGGGCTGCGCCCCGCACTTCGAGAACGGCTCGAAAGCCTCCGGGCTCCAGGATCTCGATCCAGGCCGGCAAGCGCAGCGGCTCGAAGAGCATCGGGGGACCGAGTCGGTACGTGACCCCATCCGGAGTGACCACCCGCACCGGCTCGTGGGTCTGCAAATCGCTCCACAGTGAGGCTCGAGTCCCTTCGAGCCCGACGGTGTGCAGGTCCTGCCGGCCACCCAGCACGTAGCAGTCCCGGTCGTCGAGGCGGCCCAGACTCAATGCGTCCGCGTCCACCCCGAGCCCTTCGAGTTCCGAGCGCAGCGACCTCCCGGAGTCCGCCTGCAAGAGGAAGAGCGGGGGCAGCAGGCGATGGAATACCTGCTGGGGTAGGCCATCCCGGCGGATCGTGTACTCGGACCCCTGCCGCTGGTGGATCTCCACGGATTCCGCCGCGTCGCGCACCACCAGCCGAGCGCTTCCTGCGGGGTACGAGATCAGCACCCCGTCAGACGGGGGGTTCCCGTCCACACGCAGTTGGACCTCGATGCGCAATGGCTGCGCGCGGCCCGCTGCGCGATTCGCGTCGGCAACGGCGCCTGCCACCCGTTCCGGCTGGGGGACCACCCCCTGGGCGAGCGGCGCCAGTCCGGCCAGAACGACCAGGAGCAGGGCGGCGCCGGCGGATCGCCCGGACATCAGCGGCCGGCGCCCGCCAGGCATCCCCGCCCCGCGTAGGCGGCGTCATCGCCGAGTTCGGCTTCGATGGCCAGCAGCCGGTTGTACTTGGCGATGCGATCCGAGCGCGACAGGCTGCCGGTCTTGATCTGTCCACAGCCGGTGGCCACCGCAAGGTCCGCGATGCTGGTGTCCTCGGTCTCGCCGGAGCGGTGCGAGACCACCGCCGAGTAGCCCGCCTCTCGCGCCAGCCGCATGGCTTCCAAGGTCTCGCTCAGGGTTCCGATCTGGTTGAGCTTCACGAGGATCGCGTTGGCCACGCCGCGCTCGATCCCCTCGCGCAGGATGTCCGGGTTGGTGACGAAGAGATCATCCCCGACCAACTGCACGCGCTCCCCGAGCCGCGCGGTGAGATTCTTCCAACCCGCCCAGTCCGCCTCGTCGAGACCGTCCTCGATGGAAACCACCGGGTAGTGGGTCACCCACTCCTCCCAGAAGGCGATCATCCCCTCGGTATCCACGCTGCGGCCCTCGCCGCTGAGCGCGTAGACACCGCCGTCGTGGAACTCGCTAGCGGCGGGGTCCAGCGCGATCGCGATGTCCTCGCCTGGCCGGTAGCCCGCCGATTCGATGGCCCGCAGCACCCACTCGATGGCCTCGCGGTTGCTCTCGAGGTTGGGCGCGAAGCCCCCCTCGTCTCCCACCGACGTCACATGGCCCTTGGCGGCCAGCAACTCGCGAAGCGCGTGGAAGGTTTCGGCCCCCCAGCGCAGCGCCTCGCTGAAACTGGGGGCTCCGATCGGGAAGAGCATGAACTCCTGGAGATCCACGGTGTTGTCCGCGTGCGCGCCACCGTTGATGACGTTCATCATGGGCGCGGGCAGCAGGCGCGCCGAGTCCCCGCCCAACAACCGGTAGAGGGGAAGCCTGGCGCTGGCCGCCGCCGCGTGGGCGGCCGCCAGTGAGACTCCCAGCAGGGCGTTGGCGCCCAGACGCGACTTGGTGTCGGTGCCGTCCACCTCGAGGAGCACGCGGTCGAGCGCCGCCTGCTCGGCGAGCCCTCCGAGCGCCAGCCCGGTAACCGCATCCGCCAACTCACCGTTCGCGTTGGCGACGGCCCGCGTCACCCCCTTGCCCCTGTAGCGCTGCGCGTCTCCGTCGCGCAGCTCGAGGGCCTCGCGTGCGCCCGTGGAGGCGCCGGAAGGCACCGCAGCCACGCCCCTTGAACCGTCGGAAGCGCTGATCTCCACGGAGACCGTGGGGTTTCCCCGCGAGTCCAGGATCTCGCGGGCCTGAACCGCTGTGATCTCGACGGACACCGGTCTCTGCCTCCCGAACGACTGGGGACTGGCGGGAAGACTAGGCGATCTCTCCCCCCCCAGCGTCGGCGCGCGCGGGAGGAAACTGGGGGACGAGCAGGGGCACGCCGTCGGGACCCGCCAACACGCGCGCGTCGATCCCGAAGGCCTCGCGGAGCCAGCGCGGCTGCATGACCTCCGCGGGGGGCCCCACCGCCACCACCTCCCCCTCGGCGAGCAACGCCAAGCGGTCGCAGACCCGGGCCGCCAACTCCAGATCGTGGGAAACCACCAGGGCGCTGCCCCCCGCCGCCGCGAAGTCGCGCACGTGCGCGAGCAGTTCGATGCGCCTGCGCAGATCGAGATGCGCGGTGGGCTCATCGAGCAGGAGCACCTTCGGCTGTTGAGCGAAAGCCCGCGCGGCCACCACCAGCTGCCGCTCCCCCCCGGAGAGTTCCAGCATGGAGCGGTCCGCCAAGGCGAGGATCCCCAACCGCTGCATCGCCTCACGCGCCCGCGCGACGTCCTCTCCCGCGTCCAGCCCAAAGCGGCGCGCGTGGGGAGAGCGACCCATCAGCACCACCTCACCGGCCCGGAAGGGAAAGGGAATGCTCACATCCTGGGGGACCACCGCCAGGCGGCGCGCCAGTTCCCGGGGCGCCAACGCGTGGCCGGGATCGCCCAGCACCCGCACCTCTCCGCGCTGTGCGCGCAGCACCCCCGAGGCCACTCGCAGCAGCGTGGTCTTGCCTGCGCCGTTTGCCCCTGCCAGCGCCAGGATCTCCCCGGGCGCCAGTTCGAGGCTGACACCACGCAGCACCTCGCGCACCCCCAGTCGCAGCGCGACGTCATCGAAGACCAGGGCGGGCACGGCACTCATGGCGCGAAGGCGCGCGCGTGGTGGCGCCGCAGCAACAGCAGGAAGAGCGGTCCGCCGAGCAGCGCCGTGATGGCGCCCACCGGAAGTTCTCGCGCTCCCAGCAAAGTGCGGGCGACCGTGTCACAGATCACCAGGAAGGCGGCGCCGGCCAGCGCCGCCGCGGGCACCAGCAGCCGGTGATCCGGGCCGACCAGCAGGCGCAGCAGGTGCGGAACGATCAGGCCCACGAAACCCACCAGACCCGCGACCGAAACCGCGGCCCCCACCAGCAGCGAATTGGCGAGCAGCAGCACGCGCTGCTGGCGGGCCACGTCCACACCCAGCTGGCGCGCGGCCTCCTCGCCCAGGGCGAGCAGGTTCAGCGCGCGGCCCGCGGGCCAGGCCACGGCCAGGGCAATCACCAGGAAGGCCGCCACCCAACCTGCGAGATCCACCCGGGCCGCCGAGAGGCTCCCGATCAGCCACAAGAAGATGCGGTTGCCCTCGCCAAAGCCCGCGAGCGACGCCAGGAATACGATCCCCGCCGACGCGAAGGCATTGAAGACCACGCCGGTGAGCAACAAGTGGGTGGCGGACACGAAGCCGCGGACGTTGGCGATCGCGTAGAGGAGCACGGTGGCGAGCACCGCGCCCGCGAAAGCTGCCAGCGGCACCGCCCCAGCAGCCAGGCCCAGCGAAGCCCCGAGTGTGAGCGCCGCGATGCCGCCGAGGGCGGCACCGCCCGAGACGCCGAGCACGTAGGGGTCGGCGAGCGGGTTACGGAGCAGCGCCTGGAAGAGAACCCCCGCCACGGCCAGGGACGCCCCCACCAACGCCGCCAACAGCACCCGGGGAACGCGCACTTTTCGCACGATGTCGTTGACCGCGGGAGTCGCCTCGGCGTTCAGCAGCGAGGACACGACCTGCTCGGGGGAGAGGTCGGCGGGGCCAGTGAGCACGCCGATCACCATCGCCGCCAAGGTCAGTACCAGCAGCGCAGCCAGCACCCCCAGCACGCGCCCGGCGGACAGGACCCTCAACGCGCGGCCCCCGCGTCCCCGGACGCATTCGATCGTTCCGGCAGCAACGCACGCAGGCTCGCGAGCGCCGCGTCGGGCCGCGGACCCGGCAACGTCAACTCGAGGGCCGCAACGGCCACCACCCCACCGCCCACCACGGCGGGGAGCGATGGCCAGCGCGACCAGTAAGCAAGCGCGGACTCTCTCTCCTCACTGGCGTCCAGGATCAGATCGGGAGCCGCGGCGATCAGCCACTCCACGGAGACCCGGGGATAGGGGCTCTCGAAGCCCCCGGCCAGGTTCTCGAGGCCCGCCGCGAAGAGCATGCGGTCGATGAAACTGCCGCCCCCCACCACGAAGAGCGGGTCGCGCTGGAGCACAAGCACGGTGCGCGGCCGCGATGCCACAATGCTCTCGGCTTCGGCCCTCCGGAAGGCCTCCCGAATCTCCGCCACCCTCGCACGCGCCCGCTCGAGGCGACCCACCCGCTCGCCCAGCGTTTCGATGCATGCCAGCAGTTCAGAGAGACTGGTGTTGGGCAGGGCCAGCACCTCGATGTCCAGTGCCTCGAGTCGCTCCTGCAGGCTGCGCTGCTCCGCGCCGGGCACCAGCACCACCAGGTCCGGTTCGAGGGCCACGATGGCCTCCAGGCTCGGGTTGAAGAGGCCGCCGACCCGGGGCTGCCCCTCGACCGCTGGGAGCATCCGGAGCGACCGGTCATCCACTCCCACCAGCAGCTCCTCGGCGCCCAGTTCCAGCAGGATGGCGGTGAGCGCCGGGGCCAGCGACACCACGCGGGGATGCCCGTCGGCCGCAGCGGGCGCGCCCAGCGCCACGGCCCCGAGAATGGCGAGAAGTGCGACCAGCGGGTGGGACACCGCCGCAGCTTAGCGGCCGCTCTCGCGGTCGGCGGGCCCCGGCAGCCGGCCCGCCGCGGCGGCCGACGAGATGGGCCCGGCGGCCACTTCGCCGCCGGGCCCCAGGGAGCAAACGCCGCTAGTTGCGCTTCGCGGTGGTCTTGCCCTGCAGGGTCACGTACGCACGCAGCTCCTCGAGCCCGGTAGCGCCGATGCCCTGGACGGCCAGCAGGTCGTCGACCTGCTCGAAGCGCCCGCGGAGTTCTCTCAGTTCCACGACGGCCCGGGCACGGGCCGAGCCAATGCCCGGCAGCAGTTCCAGCTGATCGGGCGTAGCGGTGTTGATGTTGACGGTGCCGGCCAGACGGAAAGCCTCCCCGCCCAGGGCGGACACTCCTCCGAGCAGCAGGGCCAGCGCGAGCGCCGTTGCGCCCGCTCTTCGCGTTCCATGGGTCATCTCGTTCTCCTGGGACCTGTGGACGGGGCGAGAGCGGTGCACGCGCCGTGCGCCGGCGCGAACGAGAGGCTGGGAGTTCAGTGATCTCGGGCCACCGAGAACTCGGCGGCCGCCAGCAGATCTCGCTTGGCGTCGCTGTCCGGAAAGGCCGCGATGGCCGTCGCCGCGCGTGCAGCGTGCTCCTCGGCGCGACGCACGGTGTCCTCGATGCCCCGGTAGCGGCGCACGGCGCGGAGCACGTCGGCGATCTCCCGCTCAGCGGTGTCGCCCGGGGCCGCCGCCTGCTCGGCGACCGCCTTGAGGTAACCCTCCATGGCGTCGCGCTCGGCCACGTCGCAGCGCTTCAGGGTGAGCAACAGCGGCAGGGTGACCTTGCCCTCGCGCAGATCGCCCAGCGGGCGTTTCCCCAGCGCGTCCGCGCCCGCCTGGTAGTCGAGCGCATCGTCGCGCAGCTGGAAGGCCAGGCCCAGCTCGCGGCCGAACTCCGCCAGTTTGCGACGCTCGGCGCGGGTGACCCCACCCAGGATGGCCCCGCACTCGCACGCGCACTCGAGCAGCGCCGCGCTTTTGGCCTCGATGACCGCGAAGTAGTGGGCCTCGGTGACGCTGGGATCGAAACTGCGCTCGAGCTGCAGGAGTTCGCCCTCGGAGAGGCGCCTGATGGCCTCGGCGAAGAGCCAGATGATGTCGGGATCGCCGTCCTCCACCACCAGCGAGCAGGAACGCGCGTACAGGAAGTCGCCGCCCAATACCGCGCGCCGGTTTCCCCATAGCGAGTTCGCGGAGGGCTGGCCGCGGCGCAGATCGGAGACGTCTACGACGTCGTCGTGCAGCAGGGTGGCGGTGTGCAGCAGTTCCACAGCGGCGGCCACGTCCACGCGGCGCGGACCCGTGTAGCCGCACATCTCCGCACACAGGAGCAACAGCGTGGGGCGCATCCGCTTACCCCCGGAGCCGAGCACGTGCTCCCCGAGCGCACCGATCATGGGACTCGCGGAGCCCAACTGGTCGCGCATGGTGCGGTCTACCAGCGAGAGCGGTACGCGCAGGCGCGACAGCGCTGCGGAAAAGTCCGCGGAGCCGATGGGGGGGGGCCTCACGCATCGCAGGCTAGCTGGCGACGGCCGCCTTGTCAAAGCAGAAACTTGAAAAAAATGAATGATTCCCAGCTGTTAACGGGAGTTCACGTCGAGCCGGACCGGCCCTCGGCACGTAGCCAGGCCAGCGCGGCGGCGAGGTCCCGCACGCCTACGAGCGCTTGCGCGGGGGCGCCTCCCAGGAGTTCCGAAGCCCCCTCCGGCATCAGTACGCGGCGAAAACCAAGACGCAGCGCCTCCGCGACGCGCAGGTCGCTGCGCGCCACGCGGCGGATCTCGCCCCCCAGCCCCACCTCGCCGCAGGCCACCACGTCGTCGGGCAACGGGATATCCAGGCGGCTGGAGGCAAGCGCAAGGGCCAGCGCCAGGTCGGCGGCGGGTTCGCCCACGCGCACGCCCCCCACCGCGTTCACGTAGACGTCGCGCGACGCCAGGTCGACCCCCGCACGGCGTTCCAGCACCGCCAGCAACAGGGCCACGCGGCCGTCCTCCACGCCGATGGCGGTGCGGCGCGCGGTGCCGTAGCCCGCGGGCGCCACCAGCGCCTGGATCTCCACCAGCATGGGGCGGGATCCCTCCAGCAGCGGCACCACGCAGGAGCCCGGAGCGCCACCGCTGCGCTCGGCGAGGAAGAGTTCGCTGGGGTTCTCGACCGCCTCGAGCCCCGACGCCCCCATGCGGAACACCCCAACCTCCTGAGTGGAGCCGAAGCGGTTCTTGTGCGCGCGCAGCAGGCGGAAGGCATGACCGCGGTCTCCCTCGAACTGCAAGACCACGTCGACCAGGTGCTCGAGGACGCGGGGCCCGGCAATCGATCCCTCCTTGGTGACGTGACCCACCAACACCAGCGCCGCACCCTGGACGCGCGCTGCCGCCGCCAGCAGCGACGCGGACTCGCGGACCTGGGCGACCGAGCCCGGCGCGGATTCCACGCGCGCGGTGCGCAGCGTCTGGACCGAGTCCACCACCACCACCGCGGGGTCGAGTTCGCGCCAAGGCCCCGCCAGCTCCTCGACCCGGGTCTCGGCCAACACCGCCAGGTTGACGGGCAGGGCGGGCAGGCGGTCGGCGCGCAAGCGGATCTGCTCGGGGCTTTCCTCTCCGGCCACGTAGAGCACCCGCGCGCCGTCGGGTAGCGCCGCGGCCAGCTGCAGGGCCAGCGTCGACTTGCCGATGCCCGGTTCCCCGGCCAGCAGCAGCACCGAGCCCGGCACCAGCCCACCCCCCAGTACCCGGTCGAGTTCCGGGATGCCCGTGGGCAGACGAGGCGCCTGCTCGGGGTCGATCTCGCCCAGGGGCAGCGGTTTGGGGGCGGCGTCGCTGGCGTCGGCCAGCAAGTTGGGCGTGGCCGACTCCGCGCTGGCGCCGCCCGTACGCTCCTCCTGCAGCGTCGACCAGGCCCCGCACTCCGGACAGCGCCCCATCCAGCGCGGCTGCTGGGCCCCGCATTCCGTGCAGGCGAAGATGCTGTGCGGCTTGGCCATCCGCCCAGCAGTGTATCGGGACTCGCGGCCCGGCACTGTGTAAACCAAGTTTCACGAATCGGTTGACAGCCTCCTGGAGCGGTTTACCGCCCTGCCGCGGAGTCACGGCGGAGACCCGCCGCGCCCCCAATCCGAGAGGAGTCCCCGTGCCCGATCCCTGCTCGATTTACGCGGAGCGCGCGCTGCGCGACCAACCCCCCAGCCCCGAAGAGGCGCTGCGCGTGCTCGATGACGCGAGCCTCGAGCTGCTACCGCTCCTGCAGGCCGCCTTCCAGCCCCGCTACGCGCACTTCGGGAAGCGCGTCATGGTCCACGTGCTCAACAACGTGCAGAACGGCCTGTGCCCCGAGGACTGCGGGTACTGCTCGCAGTCGCGGGATTCCAAGGCGCCCCTGCGCGCCTACGCGATGAAGCCCGAGGAAGAGATCCTGCGCGAGGCCGAGGCCGCTGCACAAGCCGGTGCCAGCCGTTACTGCATGGTGCTTTCGGGCCGCGGTCCCACGCTGGCGTATACGCGCCGCCTCGCCGACGTAATCCGCGCCGTGAAGCAGCGCTACCCCGTGGAGGTCTGCCTCTCGGTGGGCCTGCTCGGCGACGAGCACGCCCGCATCCTGGCTGACGCGGGCCTCGACCGCCTCAACCACAACCTGAACACCAGCGCCTCCCACTACCCGAGCATCTGCAGCACCCACGACCACCAGGACCGGGTCGACACCTTGAAGGCCGCCCAGCGCAACGGCATCGGGACCTGCAGCGGCATCATCATGGGGATGGGGGAGGGCTCCACGGACCTCGTGGAGGTGGCCTTCGAGCTGCGCGAGCTGGAGGTGCCCTCGATCCCGGTGAACTTCCTGATCCCCATCGAGGGCAACCCGGTGACCGACGACGGCTCGCTCACCCCGGAGCGTTGCCTGCGCGCGCTGTGCCTGATGCGGCTGGTGAACCCGCGGGCCGAGATCCGCGTGGCAGCGGGACGCGAAGGCCACCTGCGCGGAATGGAAGCCCTGGCGCTGTGGCCCGCCAACTCGCTCTTCGTGGAGGGCTACCTGACCACGCGCGGTGACGACGTGAACGACACCTACCGGATGATCCGCGAGGCCGGCTTCGAGGTGGCGGGCAATGCCGGGCAACCGGCGCCGGAATCCGCGTCGCCGTCGGGCTTCCGCCTGCCGGGCGAGGCGCCGCTCCTCAAGCCCGAGATCGTGAGGCCGTGAGCCTCGCCGCCCTGGCAGCGCGGACGCTCGAGGAGCTCCACGCGGACGGTACGCACCGGCGGATGCGGGTGCTCGACGGCGTACAGGCGCCGCGCATGCGGGTGGACGGCCGCGAGGTGCTGCTCTTCGCGGGCAGCAACTACCTGGACCTGGCCGCCCACCCGGAGGTGGCGGGCGCCGCCGCCCGGGCGGCCCGGGAGCTGGGCTGCGCGGCCGGCGGCTCGCGGCTCATCAACGGCAACCTGGCACTCCACGAGGCCTTCGAGGCCGAACTCGCGACATTCCTGGGCAGCGAATCCGCGCTGGTCTTCGCGACCGGTTACATGGCCAACGTGGGGGTCATCCCCGCGCTGGTCGGGCCCGAGGACGAAGTGGTCTCGGACGCGTTGAGCCACGCCTCCATCGTAGATGGCTGCCGGCTCTCCCGCGCCCGCGTCAGCGTCTTCCCACACGCGGATCTGGACGCCGCCGAGCAGCGCCTGCGGGAGGCCGCGGAGCGCTCCGGCCGGGTATTGCTGGCAGTGGACGGGGTCTACAGCATGGACGGGGACGTGGCCCCGCTCCGCGAACTGGTGGCGCTGGCCCGCCGCTATGGAGCCATGCTGCTGCTCGATGACGCCCACGGCACGGGCACGCTGGGCCCCAAGGGGCGTGGCAGCGCGGAGTGGTTGGGGGTCGACTCGGGCGTCGACGTGCACATGGGCACCCTCGGCAAGGCACTGGGCTCTTTCGGCGCTTTCGTTGCCGGCACCGCGAGGCTCCGCGAACTGCTGGTCAACACCGCGCGTTCCTTCATCTTCAGCTGCGCGCTGTCGCCCCCCCAGGTGGCAGCCGCGCGCGCCGCCCTGGGCCTGGTGGACCGCGAACCCTGGCGCCGGGAGCGCCTGCAGGCCAACGCGGCGCGCCTGCGGGCGCGCCTCGCCGAGCGTGGGATCGACACCGCGTCCAGCACCACGCACATCGTGCCGGTGATCGTCGGCGACAACGCCGCTGCCATGGCGCTCTGCGAGGGCCTGCTGGAACGAGGCTTCTACGCCCAGGGAATCCGTCACCCCTCGGTGCCCCGGGGCAGCGCTCGCCTGCGCATCACCCCCATGGCCACCCACAGCGAGGCCGAGATCGACAGCCTGGCGGAGAGCCTGGCGGCCCTCTGGACCCGGACTGCGTGAGTGGCGCCGCGCGGCCCGGGGCGTGGCCTCTTCGTCACCGGGACGGACACCGGCGTGGGCAAGACGCGGGTGGCGTGTGCGCTGCTAGGGGCGCTGCGCGCGCGCGGTCTGCGAGTGGCCGCCATGAAGCCGGTGGAAACCGGGGTGGGGGAGCGGGGGCCCCTGGACGCGCTGGCGCGCCGCGAGGCAGCCGGCGGCGAGAGCCCGTTGGACGACGTCTGCCCCGAGCGCTTCGAGTTGCCCGCCGCCCCCAGCGTGGCAGCCGCCGCGGAGGGACGCCGCGTCGATTTCGCCCGCATCGACGCCGCCTACCAGCGCTTGCGCGCCACCCACGATGTCGTCGTGGTGGAAGGAGCGGGCGGCCTGCGGGTTCCCATCGACGCCGGCATCGACATGGCGGGCCTCGCCAAGCGCTTCAATACACCCATCCTGCTGGTGGCCCGGGCGGCCCTGGGAACCTTCAACCACACGCTGCTGAGCCTGGAAGCGCTGGACCGCGAGCAGCTCGGGGTGCTGGGCGTGGTGATCTCCCATACCCAGGGCCGGCTCGGCGACGCCCACGCCCGCAACCTCGCTGCCCTGAAGGATCGGCTCGACGCGCAACTGCTCGGTGAGATCCCGCCCCTCGAGCCCGGGGCCTCGGTGCCGCCGAAGTGCCTCGATGTCGACACGCTGTGGAGCCGCTTCGAGCGACTCAGCGGAAAGGCCCGCGATGACTGAGCGGAAAAGCCGCCCCGGTCTCAGCGCGTGGAGGGTCCAAACAAGCAACGGCCTCCCACCCAGGTCTCGTACACCGTCCGGTCCGGGTCCAGCACCACCAGATCGGCCCGGGCTCCCACCCGGAGACTGCCTCGCTCTCCCTCCACGCCGATCAGGCGCGCGGGCCGCAACGTGCAGGCTGCGACCGCCTCCAGGATGGGGAGCTCCGCGAAGCGCTCCAGGTTGCGCAATGCCTCGTCCATGTGGAGACGGCTGCCCGCCAGGGCACCCGATTGCGTGCGCCAGGCCGCGTCGGCGGCGTGCAATGCACCGGAGCCGAAGCTCGTATCCCCGGCAGGCGGCACCAACTGATCGGTGATCGCCAGCAATCGCTCCGCGAGCGCCCGGGCCGCGAAGCCGAGGGTGAGCGGGTGGACGTGCACGCCGTCGCAGATCAAATCGGCGCTGAGCCGCGAATCCGCCAACGCTACGCCCGCCAGTCCCGGCTCTCGGTGGTGAAAGGCCCCCATCGCGTTGAAGAGGTGCGTGACATGACGCGCCCCAGCCTCGACGCCGCTCAGCGCCTGCTCCGTGGACGCGCAGCTGTGGCCCAGGGCGGCCACCACGCCGCGCTGGGCGAGCCGCTCCAGCAGGCGCGTCGCGCCCTCCAACTCCGGCGCCAGCGTCACCATGCGGATGCTGCCTGCACCCGCCGCCAGGATCGTCTCGGCCTCCGATTCGTCGTAG
>SPKZ01018090.1_pt1 | contig 16849 bp, 13 predicted proteins | sample 2456571 | NCBI WGS metagenome assembly SPKZ01 (sample SAMN11192286, study PRJNA482655) | marine metagenome | biome: ENVO:00000447; feature: ENVO:00000244|ENVO:00000211|ENVO:00000569|ENVO:00002023; material: ENVO:00002151; isolation source: ocean water from marine abyssalpelagic zone ...
ATCAGCTTCCATGTCCATGCCAAGTTCTAGCATATCCGTTGGGTAACCGGTTTTATCCGCCACAACTTCCAACATCACTTTACTAATAATCGCAACATCAACCACTGGTGCAACGGCAGCACTTACTGCAACGACTGGCGCAGCTTGCGGTGCAACTTTCGCAATGATTGGAGTCACAACTGGTGTAATAACTGCTGCTGGAGCTTGTGCTACAACTTGAGTAGCGACAGGAGCTGTTTGTGCCATCGGTGCCGCATGAGCAACTGCAATCACTGGGGCATTAACAACAGCATTGACAACCATGGCTGTCGGGGTCGGATTTGTTGTTATGGTCGATGCTGGCGTTCCGGCAAGCATCGCTGTCATATTGTCAGTTTGACTATTTAAATAAGTTTCATGCACTCGCAATGTTTCAGATTGGAATTCGTTATACATGGCTAACGTCCGATCTAAACTTTCAGGGAGTTCATTACCCGATTGCGCGGCTAATACATTATCAAAGGTCTTTGCGTAATCTTGTGGACCTTGCATAAACTGTTGATGAACATTTAGCAATTGTTGTTGTTGCGCCACAAATTGACTCACACAGCGTTCAATGGATGCCGCAGCATCCGCGTTTGAACCAGTGTTAGTCGTAGTGGCTGGCGTGCCATCCGCTTGAACATAAACAATGCGTTCAACCTCAACGATTTTCTCAACTATCTTTTCGACAACCTTTTCGACTACTTTAACTTGTTGCTCAGGCACAGCAACTGGCGTTGCTTTCGCTTGTTTAATTGTCCAACCATCAGTTAGGGCATCTTCGAACGCTTTTTTGGTTTTCGGGCTAACATAAGAGGCTGCCGATAACTTCATTAACATTGGTGAAGCTTTTGGCGCTTCAAGTGGACGTTTAACCGCATCAAATTGATCAAGATTAGATAATTCAAGACCAAGCACCGCTAATTCAAGCGCCGCTTGACGCATTTGAACATCACTTGGCTTTTTAGGATTGGCATTAAGTGCGATAGTCACCACATCAGATTTGTCCGCTAAAATGTTATCAACTAACTTCGTTAACACATTTTTAGGACCGAACTCGACGAATACTCGACCGCCATCGGCGTAGATATTGTCAATTTCTTGATTAAAGTGCACTGACTCAAGAATGTGCTTTTTAAGGCTCTTCTTAATTTCACTTGGCTTGTTCGAGTGTGCTTTACCCGTGCTATTCGAGAATACAGGGATGGAAGGCGCATTAAACTTAGCACTATCAATTGCTTTAGCAAATGGTTGCTGAGCATGTGCAACAAGCGGCGTATGGAAAGCAGCAGAAACCGGTAAGGCCACGACTTTATAACCCTTTGCCGTCAGTTCACTAATCGCCACTTCAATTTGGGCAGACGAACCAGCAATAACCACTTGATTATTCGAGTTGTAATTAGCAATCACCACATCGTTAATCGCTTTAATATCCTGGGCTATTAAAGCTGGGTCGCCAACAACAGCGGCCATTTTACCAGCATCAAATGAACTATCAGTCGGAGCAGCCATTGCTTGACCACGACTGCGCGCTAACATCATGTAATCGCTTTCGCTTAACACACCAGCGGCCCATAACGCCGTTAACTCACCAAAACTGTGACCAGCGGTAAAATCAGCTTTAAAGCCAGCATGCTCTAGTGTTTTGTACAAACCAAGACTAAAAGTACCAATCGCCGGTTGTGCATGCTGCGTTAACCGTAGCGCTTCATCTTGTGCTTTACGTGCCGCATCGGTGTAAACTGGAATTGGAAAAATAACGTTAGATAAATGCCCTAAACCAGCACGGCCAAACTCTTTATCCATCGCGCTGGTGGTGTTCATGATTGATGGGAAGTTACACACCAATTCACGACCCATGTTTAGATATTGTGAACCTTGACCTGAGAACAATGCCACCACTTTACCACTGACATTTAAACCGCTGGCGCGATAATAAATACCCGTTGGTACGCTCCATTCAGTTGCATCGGCTTTAGCCGCAAACTGCTTAAGCGCTGCATCAATCATGGCCAATGCTTCTGGACCATTTTTCGCTGTAAAACCAACACGCGCTAATTCAGCACTCGGCGTTTTCAGCGCAAAGGTAGTAACCAATTGGTTAAACACAAATGGCTGGGCATCGCTGTTCACTTCAAGTTTACCGCGCCATGTGGTTAATTCACTGACTAAGGCTTGTTGATTAGCACCACTAATTAAAATAGTCTGGCTAACTGAATTTAAACGATAAGCTTGGTCGTGTTGTGGCTGATATTCTTCTAATACGATATGGAAGTTAGTACCACCAAAACCAAATGAGCTAACACCGGCACGACGCGGCGCGCCATCTTCCCGTGGCATCCACGGACGTGTTTCGCTGTTTAAATACATTGTGCTATTTTCAATATCGAGTGCTTCACTTGGCTTGTCGATATGAATAGTGGCCGGTAAAATCTTATGGTGCAGCGCTAACGCGGCTTTAATCATGCCCGCAGAGCCAGCGGCTGATTTCGTATGACCTATTTGCGACTTCACCGAGCCTAGCGCGATATGTTGCTTTTGGTCGCTTGCTGCGCCAAAGTGCTTGGTCAAGCCACCAAATTCTGCAGCATCACCCGCTTTAGTGCCAGTACCATGACCTTCAATTAAGCCACAGGTTTCAGGTGCAAAACCAGCATCTTCATAAGCACGCTTTAATGCTTTGGCTTGACCATCTGGACGCGGCGCGTAAATTGATTTAAAGCGACCATCCGATGACGTACCAATACCTTTAAGGACCGCATATATCTTATCACCATCACGCTCAGCATCTTCAAGACGCTTAAACGCCATCATACCGATACCCTCGCCCACTAACATCCCTTTTGAATCATCGTCAAAGGGACGAATGTCATCATTAGTGGTGAATGCTGGAGTTTTAGAGAATGACATATACATAAATGGTGAGTTATCACAACAAACACCACCGGAAATCATCACTTCAGAGCGATATTCTAATAGATCCGATACTGCCATTTTAATCGCGGCTAACGAACCGGCACATGCGGCATCAACGACACAGTTGGTGCCACCAAAATCGAAACGGTTAGCAATACGACCGGCGATAACGTTTCCTAGCATGCCAGGGAATGAATTTTCTTCCCAGCCGATATAGGCTTTCTTGAACTTTTCGATGATCATTAAGCGATCTTCAGCATCAATGCCAGACGCTTTTAATACTTTATCTAGCACCGGACCTTGTAAACGTGAGGTTAATGGCGAAATTTGTTTTTGACCACCGCCTACCCCTAAGGTAATACCAATTTTGTCATGATCGTAATCTTTACCAATACCAGCATCGGCTAATACATCACGAGCAACTATCAATGATAGTAACTGTGCAATATCGGTTAATTCTAAGATATTTGGCGGCAAGCCAAATTCCATCGGATCAAAATCTAATTCCGGAATAAAACCACCACGCTTACAATATGTCTTGTCTGGCGCGCGCTTATCTGATGAATAGTGATCATCAATTTCCCAGCGATCGCTTGGTACATCGATAATCGCATCAACGCTATCCACGATATTGTCCCAGAATTGATCTAGGTTTTTAGCGTCGGCAAATACCGAAGCCATGCCGATAATTGCAATAGGTGTTTCCTGCAATCGTGAATTAAACTGTTGATCATCGTTACTTGAAACATCTTTAGCAACGGATGGGGTTTTCTTTCTAGCCATTGGTTATTGCTCCTGTGGGGAATCGCTTGCATTTTCGTCATCGATAGCTTGATCGAGTAACCGAAAACGACTTAAAAATTCATGGTAATTACCCGCCAAAATTCGGCGGATATGAAATGGGGCTTTGGTCAAGACATGACTCATGTAGCGGCTGGCAGCTTGTTGCTCGTCGCCATCATAAATATCGACATAGACCCATTTAGAAATTGGATCGTTGGCAACCAAAAGTCGGCGTTGGCCGGCTTGATCGTCAAATTTTGGTAATTGGGTGACTCGTACTTGAACCACTTCGTCTTCACTTAACTCATTAGTTAGGTTTAACACTTCACGCATCGCTTGGGGGCATACCTGAGATAAAATCACTTGATGATCTTCAGTATTTTCTATTGCTACTTTAATGGGTTGCTTAGATACGCCATCAGCATCCAGGCTCGAACCACTGTCTTGCATATCGGCTAATCGTGAAATGCCATGACGCTTAAGACAGCGCTGTAACCCTGCTCGTGACACACCACCATGAATAAATTCACGGCACACTACTAACAGCTCATCAAGCGAGAGTAATAAGCGGGTACGTAATTCAACAATGACATATTCTTGAGCAGGACTAAGGGTAGTATTGAGTTTTTTCGGGGCATGAGAGCCATCAATGACATCATCACGATGACGCCATTTATGTATGGTCGATTCAGAGACTTTCAATAAACGTGACAGCATCGCCGTCGACAAATCCGACTCACGAATAAAGGCACGCATTTCAGGTGTGGTGGTCGCATTAGCATGGACCACGTTTGAATCTTTTTTATTCATTAAACAACTTATTTATCACTTCCTAATTTACTACCACTTGAATCTCAACTTACACGTGTAAGCCCAAAAGGCGTGAAAAGTCTAAAATTTATAAAAATATGACGAATAAAAATTTTAAGTATTTTATCTTTCTATTATATAAATTAAGATAAAAAACAACTTTCAGAGTACACGTGTGTTTCTAATGAATCTAAAAAAACCACCTTCCCATATCCATCCGTTGGTGAGAGGCAGTTTAATACCACTAAAATCAATCTTAGTGACTTATTTAAAATTTAATATACACAGGTTTCAAACCCATGACAATCACCCGATACTAGACTTTAGTCTCGCGACACAGCCGTTCAAACATCTGACCAGATGCTATAAACCAGAAAAATGAGTGAACGTGAGGATAATTGTGGCTAAAAAACGATATCTTAAGACTTTTAGTACAATATTCATTCAATGAAATAAATTAATATTTACGCTATTGATGTTTTAGATCTGGTTAATTAACCAAGCATAGCGGCTAATACATCATCAGGAATTGGCTGTAAACGCTTTTCTTTGTCCAAACAGACCATTTCGATATCAGCAATCACTGCGGGTTTAGTCGCATTAGGACGCCACACCTCTTGGCGCCATAATGTCTTGTATTTACCATCTAAGGTGAAAGAGGTCCGAATATCGCAGATCTCGGCAAACTTAACGCCATCTTGAAATATCATGTTGGCTTTATAAACGGCAAAACCCAAGCCCCGCTCGTTCCACAAAGTGGCTAAGCGGTCACTATCGATGACATGTTCGCGGGCACGTTCGAAATATTTAAGGAAATTAGGATGGTAAACAACGCCTGAATGATCGGTGTCTTCATAATAAATTTGGACAGGATGGTGAAAAATCTTACTCATGGCCGCTATATTCTCTAAGTGAACACTTTAAAAAACGATAGCTTATAGATTAAATCGCTGTTCAACAAGGTCGAACCGGTGACAAAGTCACTGGATCGACCAATAATTTATACCCGATAGTGAGTAATTAACTCGATACTCTAAGGTTGATGCATAGGTCACTTCCTTATTCATTTGCGATACCAGTGGTTGATAATCTTTATTTAATAAATTATCGACACCCACAGTGAAATGCCCAACATCTGTCAGTAAGAGTAGCCACAGGCATGTCACATAGCATTCTCATGTCACCATGGGAATAGCCCTAAGAAAAGTTAATAAATCCTTCGGTGTTTTTTTCAAAATTATAAACAGCACCAAGATTAAACAACAGTTCGTTAGACTTTAATGCAGTACCCGTTTTTGCCGTTAACACACCTCTTTTATATCTTAGGTAATCAGGCACTTCAATCTCGAAATTCTCATAACGGAAACCAGCTTGTACTGTTATGTCATTCCGAACCTGATTAGCATATTGGACAAATGGATTTAATTTAGTTTCTGTTAAATAACAAACCGAGCAAATATATTGGGAGTTTACACAGGTGAGTGTTTTAACATCGCGCATTCTGCCTTGTTCAGTATTGTCATGGCCATATTCAATACCGTAAATTAACTGGCTACGTTGGTCGAACTTGACACGATAACCGCTGCAACAGACAAACATAATTACTTAATTATCAAACGTCCAGTTCGAATGCGTTGAGGATGATCGCCAACATCGAAACTAGCGACTTCAATGCCTTTTTCAAATGAAATAACGGACACTCGATCTTGTTCACTGACCGAAACATAACAGTATTTACCATCGGCACTGGTCGTCGCCCAATAAGGTTTTGCTCCCAATGGCTGCTCTGATAATTGAATAATTTTCTTTGATAAGGTAATACGGTCAACAATAGCAACATAGCCAGACATTGTCGCTGCCACACAGAGTTTTGTCCCGGCACTATTCATGGCGATACCATGATGAGCCGAATTTAATTGATAATCTTGATAACTCATTTGGGCAATTTGTTCTGGAATTGGTAATTCAATTTTTCGGGTTATTTTTTGTAGTTCCATATCGTATTCAAAAAATCCATGGAAAAATGAAATCTGTAAATAAACAAAACGACCGTCTGGCGCTAGAGCCATTGGCCTAACAGCACTGTCTAACCAAGGGAAACCGAATTCTTCCAATTTTTCGGCCATATCAACCCGCTGTAACACCTTGTAGGTTTTAGCATCAACCACTTGAAAATAACGATCACCTTTAATCCAATCGAGCCAAGATGCCGTAAATGGTATAAACACTTTACCGATGCTGGCATGAATAATTTTAGTACCGTCGTCGGTATAAGTGCTTTCGTGGGGCTGGTCACCAGACTCAAACTCACCCACTATTTTTCCGGTCGCAGTATCAATGGCATGAACTTTACGGGCGGTTGATGCCGACACTAAAAATATTTTACCGTCGGGAGATAACGCGGCATGATCTGAACGATTGCCTTCGATTTTTGTACGCCAGACAATTTCACCACTGTTGACATCCAATGCAATGACATCAGCAAAACTTGGTCGAGAGATATACAAATATTTTCCATCGTTCGACGGGAACATATCGTCAACTAACTGATCATGACCTTCTCCAATGATCTCGCGAATAAAAGTCGCCACAATTTGATCATAGAAGCCAGCATTAATTTCTTCGAATCGTTGTTTTTTGTCAGGCACAGCATCGAGTGTCTTGATCCGTTTAAAAGAAAGAGGATCATAAATAGTGACAGTACCAGACCAATTATTTCCAACAACCACGACATCACGAAGCTCAAAATTTTGATCGATTGGTGTAGCTAAAGCTATTACAGGCATCATACTGACAGAGAATAACACCATCGTACTAAACTGTTTTAATGATTTTTTTATTATAATATTAGTCACTTAACTTACCCTAAATTCACCTAAAGTAAGCTTTAATCTAGCCCATGACAGTTCAAAAATCAAACGAACGATTAAATTGAATGTTTATCGATAATAAATTTAGCACCAATCTGTTGACGCTTGAATATCACATTTGACACAATTTAATAAGTGCCCTAATAAGGCGTTCCTGCCATTTTTAGTCGTTACCCATTCACGGATCATCCAAGGCGGATTATGACGAACATGCTGATTGTGACCACAAGCTAAGCGAGCAACCCAATGATTTTCTTCATCTAGATGATAATCGACAATCGCTTGTTTCATTCGAACCAGCTAACAGGATCAACCTGATAATATTGATACAATGTTTCATAAAGCGCAGGATGTTGCTGCCTCAGCTCAAGCGGTCGCTCGAAAAAAGTCTCAGTAACCACGGCAAAAAATTCAGCCTCATTCGTCGCACCATAGGCATCAATAACCGACCGTTTTTGAGCACAGACCTTCTTTCTTAGTGTGTTATATTCTTCACTAAATATACCATGCCAATGCTTATAGCTATTTTTGTCACTGAGTTTTGGCGTGCCAGTCGCCCCACCATTTTGTTGGTCTAATTGATGAGCAAACTCATGTAAAATGACATTATGTCCGTCTTCTTCATTGGCTGACCCCTGTAAACTATCAGACCACGACAACACAATGGTCCCCCAGGGCCAAGACTCTCCTAATCGTATCTGATCAACTTGTGCAACGGTGCCATGTTGATGGCTAGTTTGCTTCGCGCGATAAGCACTGGGATAGAGCACGATTGATTTAACATTGGTAAAATAGTTACTGTGACGATTAAGTAATAGTAAACAAGCATTGGCGGCAATGAGCAAACGCATGTTGTCATTAATGGTTAGTTCGCCACCGGCACTGAACTGTTTTTCAGCCAAAAAGACTTGAATATGGCCACAGAGTTGAACTTGGAGTGATTTAGGTAACCGAGAGTACAGCGGCATCGTACGAGATAATACCAATAACTGCTCAGTGGTTAGTGGTTTAGCTCGAAGCTTATTTCGACTATTTTCGATAAAATAAGCCTTGCCCCATAGAACATAACACCAAACTACAGTAGCAATGATTGAAATAATTATTAAGGTCACAGATCTTTCCTTTTAAAAAATAATTGGTGCTAAAAAATACCATCAAGATGATTTAACGGTTTGCCAGCGGCACTTTGGTGTCGTTCAGCATGGCTGGTATGGAGATACTGCGATGTTGTATCAATGCTTTCATGCCCGGCATCGGCTTGAACATGGGACAACGGACGACGATTAATATTAATATCATGGCTAATACCAGTATGACGGATATTATGAGCGGTCATGGCCCTCATGTCGATGGCATCTTGATCGAAGCCATCATGATGAGCGGTATCAGCAGATAATTGGATAATACTGTCGATATCATCACGTAATTGCCTAATACCAAGGTTAGCATTAATAACACCGGTTTCTCGCCCTCGCCCAGCCGCGCGATGTCGAATGAAGATCGGCAGAGTTTCGCTGCGTTTAGGCAAGTCACTCAACCCCAAAAACTGCCGATATTGAGTTAAACTAGTGAGCAGTAGAGTCGATAGAATAACACTGCGCGGTTTTCCTCCTTTACTAATCGGAATATAAAAACTCCAAATCCCAGTTTGCTGATTTTGCCTAAACTGTCCCATGACTGGCGAATAGCCAGCACGGGCTGAAATTTCAGAGATCCTTAAATAACAGCTGTACATTAATTTAATTAAAAATTGATGGCGACAAAAGACATCAGGTTGCTCCTTTGCGAGCTTATCAACACAGGAAATAATGTATGACCATTGAAGCTCGGTAAAGGACTTTAAATTATCGTCATCATTAATCAATTTGAATTTTTTTCGGTGTGAAAATCGACTTCTATTTAACCAAGTTTGGGCAGGGTTACGTTCACAGTAATCTTCAGCCATTAAGAAAATATAAAAAGATGATAAAATGGCTACTTTTGTTTTTAGCGCATTGTCACTCAGAATATAGGGTTGCTCTATACCCAATTTTTTTTTACCGGTAAACGGTCGCCATTTAGGGTTTGGGCCAGTAGAATCAGTATCTTTGTTTTTAATAAACTGCGCGACATTAAAGAATCCAATGAGCTCCTTAGGTGGATTAGAACAATAATCAATATAACGGCTAATTTCCTGCCGCGTCAACTGTGCAGGACTCATGATAGCGACATCAAAACACCAATGAAGAAAGGTGGTTAATTCACTACGGTAGGCTTTAAAAGAATTTTCAGCATGTTTTTGTTCATATAACATATCTGTCGCATACTCAAAAACAACACCAGCGTCCGGTAGCTTGCCCAACGTTAGCTCGGTGATATATTGATTAACAATGGAATTTCCGAGTTTTATATTATCAAGGTTTTCAAAAAGTGGAATAACAGGAGGGATTATCATCGCAGAAATGACGCCTAAATTTTACATTAAGCAAGTATATAATAAAAAAGGCCAATGATAACGAAAACTCATTGGCCTTTAATCAAATCAATGACAATTAAAACGTCATGCTAACTCTGGCGTAGTAATAAGCACCATTAAAGCCCATTTGAACTGATTCGTACAAACCACCGGTTTCGGTTTCATCAGGGTTTTGCTTATTAGGGTAGGCATCAAATATATTACTACCACCAATGGTCATCGTTACATTCTCAGTAACCTGATAGCTGGCACTAATATCGGTCGAAAATTTAGCATCGTACTGCTGCTTTAAATCACCGGATAATTGTGTTTTAAAGGGTAAACCAGCGGATGACCAAGTACCTAACTCGACTTCACCAAAGTAAGTCGTACGTAAATTCGCGCTAAACTTAGCTAACTCATAGTCGAATGATAGGGCAAACTTAGTTTTTGGCGCGCCGCCTTCAAGGAAATAGCGTTCACGCGCATCGAAATAAATATCTTCTTTGCCTTTTAACAAACCAGCCGTTTTAACTTCAGAATCGATGCTGGTTTTATTGTAGTTAGCCGATAGGAATGTTTTTAAGCTACCTTCACCAAGATCCATTTCATGACTAACCGTTAAGTCGATACCTTGGGTTTTAGTATCAATCGAGTTAGTGAAAAACTGAGCTAGGCCAACATTAAGATCATTGAGAATATCACCTACCACATCATTAGCTAATGAGTCATCGGGTCCAAACTGTCCGGTTAATACCACTTTATCTTCAATGTTAATTTGATAAGCATCGACTGATAAGGTGACATCACCCAGTGTCGCTGTCATCCCTAACGAAATATTGACCGATTTTTCTTCTTTAAGATCAGGGATCCCTAACGCTTTAGTTAGTTTGCCATCATTCGCTTCATAAACCACGTCAACCGCTTCGCCTTTAACAAAGTTAGTAATAACTTGGTTATAATAACGCTGCTGTAATGACGGAGCTCGAAAACCGGTACTGGCAGAGCCTCTAAAGACGATATCTTCCACGCCAGAATAAGCAAAGGACACCTTGCCATTAACTGTGGTGCCAAAATCACTGAAATGCTCACCACGTAGCGCGGTGGTCGCTAAGAAATCATCGGTTAATTGCGCCTCAAAGTCGACATAAGCAGAAATGTTATTACGGCTCCGGCTTAATTCATTAGACGGTTGAAACCCAGGGAACCCTTGTGAGCCACCAGCCTTATTAAATAAGTCGACTTTGACCATCTTACCCAAATCTTTATCATAGTATTCCACTAAACCATAATTTTTGTAAGAGCCTTCTTCCCCGGCAAAAATTTGATAACTTTCTTTACGATATTCAAAACCACCGGCGATATTGACACCTTCGATATTATCAAAATTATCAAAATATTGGCTAAAGTCGATATTCGTGGTATTTTGAGTAAATTGAAAACCACCGGCGTCAAAATTTGTCGGTGAGTTAACCCCAAGCGATGCATTAAGGGTGTTGCTAATAAAGTACATCATTTTGTTTGAGCCGAAGGTGTTGCTCATATCAACATCCCACTCACCCAACTTACTGCGCATACCCACGGTAAAAGATTTATCGTTAATTTCGCTGGCAATACTAGGCACAAAACCCGTTGGATAAATTTCTGGAACATTTCGGTTATCGTCAGCAGGACGGAACCAAGCACCTGCCACACCATTACGGTGATTTAATCCGGCAAAACCATAAAGCACGGTATCGTCATTTAATATCACTTCGGTATTTAACATCAATGATGCATTTTCAACATCACTATCGCCGATAGTCCGGCGATCTCCGGCTGGTGCACGGTTAGTTTTATCGCGCGAAGTATATTCACCGGAAATATTGATGAACGAACCATCATCCCCAAATTCAACACCATAGTTCGCCGCGATTTGATTACTTTGACCATCACCTTCAGTGTATTGACCGGTTGATAAGATTAAATCGAGTCCGGCTTTATCTTTTAGGACAATATTAATCACGCCAGCGATGGCATCAGACCCATATTGTGCCGCGGCACCATCACGTAATATTTCAATTCTTTTAATCGCAATCACTGGAATGGTATTTAAATCAGTACCTACGGTGCCACGGGCTCGTGAACCAAACACGTTAATCAGAGACGAAGTATGACGACGTTTGCCGTTAATCAAGACCAATACTTGATCTGGACCTAATCCCCGAAGAGAGGCAGCATCAATATGATCACTACCATCAGAACCCGCTTGGCGATTAGAGTTAAATGATGGCGCAGCGAAATTTAATAGCTGACCGATATCTAATTGTCCTGATTTTCCAGCAATTTTATCCATCGGTAAAATATCAACGGGGACCGGAGTATCAGTATCAACACGTGCTGCGCGACGAGTACCAATCACGCTGATTTGTTCAACATTTTTAACCTCGGCATCAGCTTCTTGAGCAAAGACAACAGGAGCGAGTGATCCAGAAACAACAGCGACCAAAGACATCTTTATTATTTTGCTTACTTTTGAACGGCGAAAAAATTTACTCTGCATAACATTTCCTAGATTGCTTATTTTACAATTTGATTAATTATGACGCCATTAAGCTAAATTGTTACACTATTGTCAAATCTGTTAACAACATAAAATCTCTCAAAGAACAATTAAAACACTATTATCGTTGAATTAGTGACAATAAATGAATAAATATGCAAGACAACGGGAATAAATCGCTTGATTAACAAAGTAAAAACTAATAACTAACAGTAACCTAGTAACATTTCATTGACATATGTCAAATAAATAAAACAAAAATGATTGTTCGGACATTATTTGAGCGAATTGATACAGAAAGAGATGCTGAGCAGGGAGGTGTCCAGCTTGATAACAGGATTAGTCATCAAGCTATTCGTTATTAACAAATTAATTAATTGACAGTAATTCGACTTCAAAAATAAGCAGCGAGCCAGCGGGGATTTTACCTATTTTTCGATCACCATAGGCAAGTTTACTGGGGATAAAAAGCCGAAATTTATCACCAACAACCATGATTTGTAATCCCTCTCCCCAACCTCGAATGACTTGATTAAGGGAGAAATCAATCGGTTTATCACGTTCGACAGAACTATCAAACACTAAACCATCTATTAATGTGCCATGATAATGGACATTTACTTTATCACTCATTCTTGGATGAACGGTGCCTTGCCCTTTGCTCAAAATGGTATATTGCAGCCCAGAATCGGTCTCAATAACGTCAACTAACATTTTATTCTTTTTCTGATATTCAGTGGCTATTTGACAATTTTCAACAGCGTGAATTTTGTTTTCTTTGCTACGCCTTAACCAAATAAAAATTAGCGCAAAGAGTATTATTAGTATTAGTATTTTAGACACAAAAATCTCATATTTTCAACGTAATATATAAGTTATAATAACATACTGCATAACATCACAACTAGATAAATAATATAAATAGGGCAACTGAAATCATCTCATTTACGCCCTAAGATTCTTTGTGATTTATGCCAATAACAACCTACAATAATCACCCTTAACGTGGACTGACCAGAAGAAAATCATAACCAACTGATATTAATCAATATTAATTCAGAGCAACTCAAGATTAATGTAAAACAAGGTACTTTATTACTTGAATTGTAACAATTAGTAAAAAATTCAAGTCCATTAGCATTGACTCCATGATAAAGCTGTATATAATTCAAAACAGCTCCAAGTACGACTTATATTTATGCACGTCATTTCGAAGTTCTTTTTTAACAAGTACCTCGTCCTGTTTAACATAAGTAATAACAACACTTTCAGCACAAATTGCCTGTAAAGGCGCAAATTACTCTTGAATAATAGGATTTATATTATGTCTACAACTACTGGTACAGTTAAATGGTTCAACGAATCTAAAGGTTTTGGTTTCATCGAGCAAGAAAGTGGTCCTGACGTTTTCGCTCATTTCAGCGCAATCTCTGGTAACGGTTTCAAAACTCTTGCTGAAGGCCAAAAAGTTGAGTTTACAGTAACTCAAGGTCAGAAAGGTCCTCAAGCTGAGAACATCGTAGCTCTTTAATTTTAATTAAAGCTATTGAAAAAAAGATGAGTTAACTCATCTTTTTTTATGCCTAAAAAAGACGCCTATTGGCGTCTTTTTGGTTTGAACATTAAAACGGCATTTTCATGCCAGGAGGTAACTGCATACCGCCTGTGACCTTAGCCATTTCGTCTTTATTATTTTCTTCGACACGACGTGCCGCATCATTAATCGCTGCAGCAATAAGATCTTCGAGCATCTCTTTATCATCTGCCATCAACGCTTGATCAATATCGACTCTTTTTACATTATGATTCCCGGTCATTACAATCTTAACAAGACCAGCACCTGACTCTCCAGTCACTTCCATTTTTGCAATTTCGGCTTGAGCTTTCGCCATATCATCTTGCATTTTCTGGGCCTGTTTCATTAAGTTACCCATACCGCCTTTACCAAACATATTCTTCTCTCTTAAACCTTTAAAATTAAATAATAAGTTACGATGCCGTTTTTAAACTGCGGTATTTAATGGTTTCATTAATCACCGTTGCATCGAACCGCTGTGTAAATTCGTTAATAAAACTATCGCTAGCAATACACTGCTGAGCAAGACTCATTCTTTGTTGATGTAAATTTTGGGCAATTTGGTCTGGGGTTAGTTGTTCGTCCACACCAATTTGAATCTCTAACGATATCTTCTTATTTAGATACTCCGAGATCTTTGCTTCTAATTGTTCAACCACTGCGTCAGCCAATAAATGTTGATGTTGTGGCCGTAGTTTTAGATGTACTTTGTTGTCATTCAGGACATAACTCGATTGCATGGCCAATAAACGAAGCCGCCCGCCAATGGCCATTTCATTGATCATAACGGTCCAAGGATCGTCGCTATTAGGTGCCAATAGCGTGGCGGGATCGGTGATGTTTTGATTACCACTATCAGTATTTATTCCCTGCGATGAAACGGTTAGTTCAGGCGTTGATTTGACATCAACAGCCTGAGTAATTTGCTTCACCGCTTTAGGCTTTTTTACTGGGTTATCCTGTGCTGCTGGTATTTTCTGCTTTAATGCATTTTTCGCGCTAACAAAATCATTAATTCCTGAGTTAGTTATTGCAGGCTGTTGCTTGACACCAAGAACATTGACAGCCGGTGTAACCTCTTGCCGCTCACTTTCTGGAGTCATCGCTGAAGCGATATTTAAACGGTCATATTGTGCTAATTCATTGTTATTTTCAGTAAGCTGTTGCGCTTGCTCAATAATATTACTTTGCTGATCGTCGAGAGTATCAAGTAATCGCTGATCATCAATCATGGATTCATTAGCTTGTATACTAGACTCTTGCATGGCGACCTGAGGGATAAAAGCTAACAACCTCAGCATTATCATTTCAAAACCAGTTTTAGGATCCGGGGCAAACTCAAGTTCTTGACGGCCATTAATTAGGAAATGATAAAATAGTTGCAACACCTCAGGTTTAATCGATTTAGCTAACCCAATAATACGCTGAGGATCAGATGATGATTTAACCACTGATTTAACTAATTGAGCCATCGCAGCAAGATGAGTGTCACTGGCCATCTGCTTGAGTAATTGATCATAATTTGGTGAAAATTCGGTTAAATTTGAAATCTGTTCAAATAACGCTTCACTATTTCCTGCCGCCGCAAGTTTTAATAGTTCAAGACTATGATTACTATCAATGGTGCCAAGCATCGAACAAACAGTCTGCTGAGATAACACCCCATTGCCAAAGGCAATCGCTTGATCAGTTAGGCTCAATGCATCTCGCATACTACCATCAGCAGATTTAGCGATTAAATCAGTAGAGACATCATCAAATGTGATTTTTTCGGCATTCAAGATCATTCTTAACTGAACGCTAATATCAGATGCTGTAATGACCTTTAAGTTAAACTGTAAACAGCGAGACAGAATAGTAATCGGTAATTTTTGGGCTTCGGTGGTAGCGAACAAAAATTTAACATGCTCAGGCGGTTCTTCTAACGTTTTTAGTAAGGCGTTAAAACTGCTGCGTGAAAGCATGTGAACTTCATCAATCAAATAAACCTTGTAACGTCCACGCGCCGGTTTATATTGCACATTGTCTAAAATATCTCTGGTATCTTCAACTTTTGTTTTAGATGCCGCATCCACTTCAATTAAGTCAATAAAATTGCCATTATCGATTTCGACACAGCTTTGACATTGGCCGCAAGGTGTCGATGAAACACCGACTTCGCAGTTTAGTGCTTTTGCCAATAACCGAGCAATCGACGTTTTACCAACACCACGGGTGCCAGTAAATAAATAAGCATGGTGCAAGCGATTGTTATCCAAAGCATTGGTTAACGCTTGCAATACATGCTGTTGACCTACGACCTGCTCAAATGAATTAGGACGCCATTTACGCGCTAAAACTTGGTATGACATAGTGTTGTAATCCGTTTAAATAGAAAGAACCGTCATTGACGGTTATTCACCTTCAAATTCGACCAGCGTTGTTAATTTTAGTGCCATCGCTTCTAGACGAGCAACGCCACCTAGTTCAGGTAATGCGATCACAAAAGCGGCGTCTTCAACCGTCGCGCCAACATGGCGAATCAATTTAGTGGTCGCTTCAACGGTCCCACCGGTTGCAATAAGATCATCAACAATAAGGACCTTATCATCACTGGTTAATGCATCAATATGCAATTCGAGTGTGTCGGTACCGTATTCTAACTCATAACTTTGCGCTATCGTTTTACGAGGTAGTTTTCCTGGTTTTCTAACCGGAACAAAGCCGACACCTAATGCTAAAGCTAATGGCGCGCCGAAAATAAACCCTCGAGCTTCAGTACCTACTATCTTGGTGATGCCACTGTCGCGGTAAGTATCAACAAAAGATTCTATTACTAACGCAAAAGCTGTTGGGTTCTCAAGTAATGAAGTGACATCCCTAAACATAATGCCAGGCTTCGGGTAATCTGCAACCGC
>SPKZ01005340.1_pt1 | contig 16845 bp, 15 predicted proteins | sample 2456571 | NCBI WGS metagenome assembly SPKZ01 (sample SAMN11192286, study PRJNA482655) | marine metagenome | biome: ENVO:00000447; feature: ENVO:00000244|ENVO:00000211|ENVO:00000569|ENVO:00002023; material: ENVO:00002151; isolation source: ocean water from marine abyssalpelagic zone ...
ACTCACTAATTTGTAATGGAATCATAAACAAGGTAATTGATTAGTGAATGAACAATAAATTAGTTTTATGTTTATTTCTGTTGTAATCATCTTTTGTAATTAATTCTTAACTACCTTTAGGCTCAAAGAGAGTCAATTAAGCAAACGCTATCGGACCCTTTTTATGTATATTGTTGCTACAGCCGTCACCGCATTTATTTTTGCATTCTTAGCTATTAAATTTTTTAACCCTGTAGCAATAGAAATAGGCTTAGTTGATAAACCTAGTGAACGTAAACAACACGCCGGACATATCCCCCTTATTGGTGGTATTTCAATATTTTTAGCCGTTCTTGCTGCCAGCCTTTTGTGGTTACCTGATACCTTAGAACTTCGAATGTACCTTATCGCCTCAGCAATGATGGTGTTTATTGGCGCGCTAGATGACAAGTTTGACCTACGTGTACGAGTACGCATAGTTGGGCAAATTATAATTGCCAGTTTGATGATTTATGGCGTCGGTGGCTATATTGCAAACCTAGGTAACTTATTCGGCTTTGGCGATGTCACGTTAGGCCCATTAGGTATTGTCTTTACTTACGTTGGTATTATCGTAGTAATAAATGCTTATAACATGATTGATGGTATCGATGGGCTTATTGGTAGCCTAAGTATTAATACTTTTACTTCAATCGCCATATTATTTATTATCAGTGGTCAGACAGACTATCTAAGCTACCCCTTAATATTAGCAACCGCGACAGTACCTTATTTAATGTATAACTTAGGTTTTTTTGAAAAGTTTTTTAATAAAGAATCCAAGAAAATATTTATGGGAGACGCTGGCAGCATGTTTGTCGGCTTAAGTGTTATTTGGTTACTTACCATGGGTACCCAAGGCGAACAGGCATCATTTCGCCCAATAACTGCGTTATGGATTTGTGCTATCCCGCTGATGGACATGCTTGCCATTGTTGTTCGAAGATATAAAAATGGCAAGTCACCGTTTAAACCAGATAGAGATCACTTACACCATATATTACAACGTGCAGGTTTATCTTCACGTCAAACCTTGGTTGCTATCTCAACAGCTGCCGCCGTTATGTCAGTAATTGGATTGGCTGGTGAGTATTTTAATGTTGCTGATGTGATAATGCTTATAGGTTTTATTTTTACATTCGTGTGTTATGTAATGATAATCAAGAAAATAACAACATTTGAAAGGATTATGTAGAAGAGGTCTTTAGTTGTTATTTGAAGTTTTTTCCTTAAGCAATAAGTGTATTGTTTTACTGTAAGTGCTATCCAGTTATTTCTGCTAAGGGCGATTAGCTTTCAGTGATAAATAAATGACTAAACCCCTTATGACAAGGGGTTTTTTAATAAATAAATGTTAATTAATGCATAGGAAATGTCTCAGGCATTAAATGTAGCTGAGTTTTATTGTTGAATAAATTCAACTGTATTTGTTATGCATTGCAGTTATTTGATTTTAAATTTGTTGTTTTATATAGAGTTTTTAAAATGTTTGATAAAGAGAATACAAAGATTGCAATCATTGGCCTTGGTTATGTCGGCTTACCATTAGCAGTAGAGTTTGGGAAAAAATATAACACGGTTGGATTTGATATTAATCAAACACGTATAAGTGAATTACGTGAAGGAATTGATTCAACATTAGAATGTACATCTGAAGAGTTACAAGAAGCACTTAAACTAACCTACTCTGGTTCAACTGAAGATTTAAAAGCATGTAATGTATTCATAGTTACAGTTCCTACTCCTATTGATGAACACAAGCAACCAGATTTAACGCCGCTTATTAGAGCAAGTGAGATGTTAGGTAAAGTGGTCAGTAAAGGCGATACCATAATATACGAATCTACGGTCTACCCTGGAGCAACAGAAGAAGAGTGTATTCCCGTAGTTGAGCGTGTTTCCGGTTTGATTTTTAATCTAGATTTTTATGCAGGCTATTCCCCGGAAAGAATTAATCCAGGTGATAAAGAACACCGTGTTACTAATATTTTAAAAGTTACATCTGGCTCTACCCCTGAAATTGCAGAAAAAGTAGATCAACTCTATAAATCAATTATTACTGCAGGCACGCATAAAGCGAGTTCTATGAAAGTTGCTGAAGCGGCAAAAGTCATAGAGAACACTCAACGTGATGTCAATATAGCCCTAATTAATGAGCTTTCAATTATTTTTAATAAGCTCGGCATTGACACACTAGAAGTTTTAGAAGCTGCTGGTACTAAGTGGAATTTCTTACCGTTTAGACCCGGTCTGGTTGGTGGTCACTGTATCGGTGTTGATCCCTATTATTTAACACATAAAGCACAATCAGTGGGTTATAACCCTGAAATGATTTTAGCGGGTCGCCGCTTAAATGATGGTATGGGGCAATATGTTGTTTCACAACTAATCAAACAAATGCTTAAAAAGCGAATTCAAGTAGATAGTGCAAATGTTTTAGTCATGGGGTTTACCTTTAAAGAAAATTGCCCTGACTTACGCAACACCAAAGTTGTCGATATAGTAAATGAGCTAAAAGAATATAATATTCAGCCTGATATTTTTGATCCTTGGTGTTCAAATGAAGAAGCTCAGCACGAATATGGCGTATCTATAACCAAAGAGCCCACTAAAGGTGGATATGACGCCATTATTTTGGCTGTTTCGCATGATGAGTTTAAGGTCATGGGTGCAAATGCCATACACGAACTTGGTAAAGATGAGCATGTGCTATACGATCTTAAATATGTGTTGGATAAAAAAGATGTTGATATGCGCTTATAGCGTAACCAATAATTGTTAATACCTTATAACCTATGACCAAATAATTGGCTTAAATGATGACTAAATACGAAAAAATAAAAATTAAACTAAAGCAAAAACCTAAAACTTGGTTAGTCACTGGTGTTGCTGGGTTTATTGGTTCAAACCTTTTAGAAACTTTATTGTTATTAGATCAGAAAGTTGTTGGCTTAGACAATTTTTCAACCGGTCATCAACATAACCTTGATGAAGTTAAAAGTTTAGTAAGTGATATACAATGGAAGAACTTTTCATTTATCGAAGGTGATATTCGAGATTACCCTACTTGTGAACGTGTTGTTACCAATATTGATTATGTATTACACCAAGCCGCTTTAGGATCTGTGCCTCGCTCTATTGCTGATCCTGTAACCACGAATGCTGCTAATATTACCGGCTTTCTGAATATACTAACTGCAGCTAAAGAAGCTCAAGTTAATAGTTTTACTTATGCAGCAAGTAGCTCAACTTATGGTGACCATCCTGCTCTTCCTAAAGTAGAAGGAAATATTGGTAACCCACTATCACCTTATGCCGTAACTAAATATGTGAACGAGCTTTATGCCGGTGTGTACGCTAAAACCTATGGTTTTAAAACTATAGGGTTACGTTATTTTAATGTGTTTGGTAAGCGACAAGACCCAGATGGTGCGTATGCAGCTGTTATTCCAAAGTGGACTGCTGCAATGATTAATGGTGATGATGTTTTTATCAATGGCGATGGTGAAACGAGCCGTGATTTTTGTTTTATTGAAAATACTGTACAAATGAATATCTTAGCTGCTACTGCGGGAAAAGAAGTTAAAGATCAGGTTTATAATGTTGCTGTTGGCGATAGAACAACACTTAATGATTTGTATCATGCTATTCAAGCAGCCCTAGTGAAAAGTGATATTCAAATAACCGGCGAATTAATATATCGTGATTTTAGAGCTGGTGATGTTAGGCATTCTCAGGCTGACATTTCAAAAGCTAGCTCATTACTTGGTTTCGAACCTGAATTTAGAATCCAAGATGGCATTCATAAGGCGATGCCTTGGTATATTAATTTCATGTCTTCTGAAAGTATTAATAATCAATAAAGGTTCGATGTTGTAGTAGCTATTGTTTGAGGTGGAATTACCCTGTTTTATCTCAAATAAATAATAAATAATAAATTATTAATGCTCATTGCTCCAGCCTTATTATGATTATACTCAATTTTCTTATACCACATTTACATATTCAATTAACTTATAAATATGGCTTTGAGATAAAGATTGTCTCTATTATTAGACTTCGATCTAATAACAATTTAGAAAGAAGGTGTTTATAATGCTTGTGAAGTTATTTAGTCAGTCATTTATAGGTTCCTTAGTTTATGCCCTGACTCAGTGGTTAATCATAGCCAGTATTAGCAAAATATTAAGCATTGAACAAACTGGCATTTATGCAACAGCGTTGGGTATTGTTGTTGTTATAAATATGTTTTTTAATTTTGGAATAAGGCAAATTACTTTTACTTCAGAGAGGAAGGAAGTACTACTACTTGGCAAAGCTATTCTTTTTTCTCAAGTGGTTGGCCTTATTGTTGCGACCGTTATTTTTGTGATTTTTTATCCTGAGCTTTTAATGCTCGGCGTATTTATATATTTACATAAAATAATAGAAACTTTTTCAGAGTATCAGTATGGTGTCTATCAGCGAAGTGAAAGTCATTACAAAATAGCAATTTCTAGAATCATACGTTCTTTAACTTATACTTCTAGTTTTGTTATTACACTGTATTTGACACATAGCTTAAGCCTTTCCACATTAGTTATGGCCATTAGTAATGCTGTTGCATTCTTAATTGTTGATAAATTCAGGTTTAAAAGTTCAGACATTAAAGATAAAAAGAGGGCAATTAATGTTTATTTTAGCTTAGGACTACCGTTAGCTATCACTGCATTCCTACTATCTTTAAGAAGTGTATTACCTCGTTTTTTTATCGAACATGAAATGTCGTTTGAAGATGTCGGCATGTTCGTATCGTATTTATATTTGGTAAATGCCGCAGGGATTGCCATCCAGTCATGGTCTCAAGTAATATCTCCAAAAATATCTATCGCATTTAATAATAAAGACGTTAAGCAGGTTAAGTCTATTTTTCTAAGGGGGGGGGTAGGAGTCATCTTATACTCACTTGCGTTTGCTATCGGGTTTTATTTTCTAGGTAAGGAGTCAGTTAAGTTGATTTATAGTGATGAATTAACCTTAGAAACAAGTACGGTAACGGCTATCCTACTGTACATGTTCACAACTTATATAGCTTCTTATTTAGGTTATTGTGTGACAGCAATAAAAGAATTTAAATCTCAACCAATAATTTTTCTATTTTTGCTTTTTGTCTGTATTGTATTTGTTTCTTTGTCAGCGCAATTACATAACTTAGATTTTATTATCTATGCCTTAGCTGGTGTTTCTATACTCCAAATAATAATACTGTCAACTTTGTTCTATAGAAAAGTATATAAAGGTGCTTATGGACACGGTTAACTTTTTTAAAGCCACTGTTTTTTTATTGTCTTTATATCCATTACTGTATTCTTTGCACTCCTTTCTAAAAGGAAAGGTAAATGCTGCGGTTATTCTTTATCCTATATTTTTTATTTTTTATTCAATTCATCTATTCTTAGATGTACTATATGGTGTTCCCATATACCCAAAAAAATTCCATTCGTTTTATCTGGCTACTCAAAACCTTGAAACGGTAATTATTTATCTTTTATATGTTGTCTCTGTGATTGCAGTATTTACTTACCTTCAAAAAAAGCGAAAATATATTCTAGTAGAGGGGCGAAAACGACAAAGTCTAATTTTTTTGGTAATTAAGAGCCTCTTTTTACTATTGGCCATCTATTTGTCTTTATATTTCGTTTCATCACCTAATCCTTTAGATTATTTAGTTTATGGTGATATTAGGATAGTCACTAACCCAGAAGCTAAAACTTATTATAGCAAAGTAGCTTTTTTTTCAATGATTTCAGGTTTTATAATATTAGTTTTGAGGGCTTCTGACGGGAGTGGGTGTAGTAAACGGAAGCGAATTGTTTATATTTTTATATTATTACTAGATATATATTTAAATAACAAACGGTTAGTTTTTTCGTTTATTCCGCTTTTTTATTTATTGGAGGTATTTTTTTCTGAAAAGAAAAAAATACCTGCTTTAAAGTTTGCTATATCAATGGTGTTAATGGCCGTTGCTTATTACAGTTACGCGAATTTTATCAAGCTTTCAACCATGGTGGTTAATAACGACTTGATCTACTTTTATTTACGGCATGAACTCGGCCGAGATGACACTATGCAGTTCGCCATTTATCAAACAATTGTCAATGGTCGAGAAATAATGGAATATCGAGGGCAAAGTTTTATTGCTACTATTCTTAACTATTTCCCCAGAGATTTTTATTCAAATAAACCATACCCTTACAGTCAATATTTCACTAATAACTTACTCTATGGAAGAATAGGTGCCGGTTTGCTGGGGTGGTCTGTAACGACAAGTATACTAGATGAATTTGTGGCTAACTTTCACTTCTTAGGCTTGCCGTTGTCCCTCGTTTTCATTGCTTACTTTATTCAATATATAGATAAGCAAGCCAAAATTAATATCAAACTATTTTTTATGTTTCTTTTTGTCTTGTTGGTCATGTTACATACTAGCCCTTATGCTCTGCTAGTTTACATCGCTGGTTGGATTGTGATTAAACAAACCTTTAAAAAAAGTATGCTTAGTTTAGGACTTAAAAAAATAAAAAAATAAAAAAATAAAAAAATAAAAAAATAAAAAAACAGTAAGTTTTTTGAAATTATGAATGAGAATATATTATGAAAGTTGCACATATTTTAAGAGGGCTTGAGCCTGGTGGCGTCGAAAAGTGGTTGGTTGATTTAACCTATGTTAATAAAAAGGCTAGCGAGCCTGTAATTTTTGATTTTATATTACAAAATAAACATGAAGTGTTTTTTGAACAAGATATTATTGAAAATAATGGTCATGTAATCAAGTTAGAATATAATAAGAAAAATATCATCAGCTATTTATTCCAATTATATCGAGAGTTTAAAGTTAATCAATATGATGTCGTTCATAGTCATGTTTATCATTTTTCAGGAATTGTGTTATTGATCGCTTATTTGGCGGGTATAAAAACCAGAGTAAGCCATTGCCATAATGACAAATCTGCTATTAATAATAAATCGAGTTTAGTTAGGAAGGTTTACCACAAGTTATCTAGGAGTCTGTTAGAGTTGTTTTCGACCCAAAAAATTGCTGTGAGTCAATTAGCCGCAGATTCATTGTATAATACCTCTAAAAACCTTCAGTTAATTCCATGCGGGATATATTTTGATCAAAACTTACCTGCATACTCAACAACTTTAGAAAAAAGAAAATTTACCCTGATGAATGTCGGTAGTTTTGTTTTTCAAAAAAATCATGATTTTATCATTGAGATATGTCGAGAACTTAAAGCAAGGAATGTCGACTTTATCTGTTATTTAATTGGTGCAGGTGCTTTAGAAAAGGATATAACTAATCAAATTAGTCAATATAAATTAAATGAAGATGTAATATTACTTGGCAAAAGGAAAGATGTTCATCAAATTATGAGTAATGTTGCCAATGTGTTTGTTTTTCCATCTCATTTCGAAGGCCTAGGTTTAGCAGCAATAGAGTCACAATATTATGGTGTTAACACTATTGTGTCTAATAAATTACCAGTTGAATTATCTGTTTCAAATTTTATCCAAGTTCTCCCAATTACTAAAAACTCTGTTGAACTCTGGGTTGAGAAAATAATAAATATTGATCAAGTTAGTACTGAGCAAAAGGAACATTGCGTTAAGAAGATAAGAACATCTAATTTATCTATCGAAGTTAATTATATGCAAATGCTTAATGTTTATGGTTCCAAAATTGTTCAGTAGCAATTTAATTTATTTGAACGCTCTTTAAAAGGAATTGTTGTTGATTAGAAATTATTCATTAGACCTCCTGAAGTTAGCACTTGCTTTTATGGTGGTAGGTTTACATTCTTCATTTTTAGATGATATTAGTCACTTGGCAGGGTTTTTAACTGTTAATGGACTCTTTCGGATAGCTGTGCCTATGTTTTTCATAATTAATGGATATTATTTTTATAACGTGTTGAAGTCCGAGAAAGGCTATTCATGGTTCCGAAGGGTGGTAGGTATTTATTTTATTTGGATGTTATTGTATTCATACTATTGGCTTAGTTTATTGCCTTTTGACTTACACACAATAATTAAAACATTGCATTTTATTATTTTTGGTTACCACCATCTTTGGTATATTTCCGGTTTATTAGGAGCTGGACTTTTAGTTTATAAATTCAGAGATATCAGTCTTTTTTCTTTCTCGTTATTACTCAGTATTACTTTTATAATAGGTGTTTTAATTCAGTATTCGGGTAATTATCACTTTTTTGATAACCCTCTAATTGATAAGTTAGTAAACTTTAACTGGATGCACAGAAACTTTCTGCTAATGGCATTCCCATTTTTTGGTCTGGGATATTTGATAAATAAGTTAGCATTGAATGATAAAATAAACATGACAACCTTAGTTTTATCATGTTTTTTAGGGGCAATATTACTTTTTTCAGAATCATATATCAATTTTATGAGTAAATCTAATCATGGGGGGTTTGATAACTATTTATCATTGTTATTTATTTGCCCTCCTTTATTTATCATGTTCTCAAAAATTAAAGTTACACCCAATTTTTTAAAAGGAAGTAAATGGGTATCATTATTGTCATCAGCAATTTATTTTATTCATCCTTTTATAATTAGTGTCCTAAAAGATGACTTTAGAGATAGCCAGACGATGTTGACTTTTTTTGTAATTGCTACCTCTCTATTTTTATCGTTTTTTATACTGAAAATCAATGAGATAAAGACAGTTTTGTAGCATAGTTACAATACCTTTGAGTTAAATGTAAGTAATAATCTATTGGAAATGAAATGAACCTAATTGTTATAAGTGAACCTGAACTGGTTATCGGCAAAGGCACTAGAAATAATGCGTTAAATGAGATTCTCGCCTATTACCTAGAGCATAATAAAACGGTAACCTACTTTTCATCTAGCGACCATCTACAAGAGTTTAATGTTGAAGGTGTAGAGTACATTTCGTTATCAAATTATTCGAAACAGAAGCGCATTGTCTTTAAGGAATTCTTCTCTATCCGGAAAAGATTTAAGGAAATATTAGTTAAGTATGAGGATGTACATGTGCAATTTAGGTTGCCATCGTTATATTCAATGCAAATATACCTTATTGTTAAGAGTTTAATTCCAAAGAAACAAGTGAGTTTTTATATTGCAGGAGATTGGCAAGAAAGTCTTAAGTTTAATTATCCTAATAAATTATATTTAAGTAAAATTTTGCCTGCATTGCAAAATAAAATAATTAAGAACCATTCATGTGTTTTTACTGGTAGAACCTTATTAAATAAAAATATTGAAAGAGTAGAAAGGGGCTATGCCTTTTATTCAACTACACATGCTAAAAAAGATGTGCCTGAAACTATTACTAATAAGAGTGAAAAGTTAAGTATTTGTTTTATCGGACGAATAGAAAAATTAAAGAATTTTAACTTTTTTATTGAATTAGCTAAATCAAAAAAAATAATAAAAAAATATTCATTTCATTTATTAGGGAATGGTCCAGAAATTGACCATGTCAAAGAGACCTTAATTAAGTATGGAATAACTAATTTAACTCTGCATGGTCATGTAAATGATCGGGTTAAATTTAATGAGATAATCTCAAAGAGCAAGTATTTTGTTTTACCGAGTTATACCGAAGGAACATCCAAAACATTACCCGAAATGATGTGTCGTTCTACCATACCTATAGCCTTTAAGGGGGTTGGTTCAAATAACGATATATTACAATATAACAATGGCTTTCTCGCTGATATCGATGATATAGATGCGGTCGTTAATTTTATTAATGAAGTCGATCAGGACGATAAAAGGTATTTCCAGATTTTGGCGGCGGGTAATAAGTACGCAAAAGAACATGCAATTGAAAAGCAGTTAAAAACTATGTTTGAATTTTTATATGCAGAAGAACAAGGATAAAAATGAAAGTTATCGTGTTTTCAGCTAATACCTCTTGGTATCTTTATAATTTTAGGCGTTCAACAATCCAAACTTTTATAGATTTAGGATATAAAGTTGTTTGCTTTTCTCCAGAAGATGATTATTCTAAAAAAATTAAAGAACTGGGTTGTATTTGGCAACCATTATATATGAATAATAAGTCAACTAACCCAGTTAAGGATTTTATGATTGTACTGCAGTACATTCGTTTGTTCTTCAAATACCGCCCAACTTATTGTTTCAATTTTACGGTTAAAAATAATATTTATGGGACATGGGCAGCCAAGTTATTAAAGGTGAAAGCTATTAATAATGTTTCAGGGCTAGGCACTGCCTTTATCCATAACAACATGACATCAAGAATAGTAAAGTTATTATATAAAACTAGTCAACCCTTTGCTTCAACTGTGTTTTGTCAAAATCCAGATGATTACGACACTTTATTACAGCATAAGTTAGTGCCACAGGACAAGCTGATTTTGTTACCAGGCTCAGGCGTTGATATTGAAATGTTTAACCCTAGTTTACGTAAAGATAAAACTGAAAGATTCCAATTTTTATTTGCAGGGCGTATTTTAAAAGACAAAGGAATTATGGAGCTGATCGAAGCTTTTAACTGCATTAGCCAAAGGGACTTTCCATGTTCTCTTACATTGTGTGGTTTTGCTTCATCTGACAATGTATCCGCTATCGGCGAAGCTACGATACACGATTGGGAGCGTAATTCTAACATAAAATGGATAGGCTCAAGCGATGATATGCCTAATGTTTATTCCTTAGCCGATTGTGTTGTTTTGCCATCGTATAGGGAGGGGATGCCTAGGAGTTTATTAGAGGCTGGCGCAATGGGACTCCCTTCTATCACAACGGATGTACCCGGTTGTCGGAATGTTATTAAGAACGAATTTAACGGTTATATATGTCGTGTTAAAGATTCTAAAGATTTATATAACTCTATGATAACCGTTTTAAAACTTACTGATGATGAACTTATTCAGGTGTCAATAAATGCCAGAGAACATGTAGAAAAATATTATAATGAGAGCATTGTTATCAACAAGGCTGTTTCTGCAGTAAGTAACTAACTAACTAACTAACTAACTAACTAACTAACTAACTAACTAACTAACTATAGGTTTTTATGAATATCTATTATTCCTCATTGTATTATCTTAATGACTTTTCTAGCGGAGCCAATAAACGTTTTGACGAAATTGGTAAGCGCCTTTTAGAGGAGCATAGAAATAATTTTAAATGTATTATAACCTTTAATAATAAGCCCAATTGGTGCCCCATTGAAAATTGTATATTTATTAAAGAGTATACAAATAAATTTCAACGCATAATTTCTTGGCTTGATCTATCTCTTAAATTAGCTAAGTTGCCTAAAGGAATATTTGTAAACGATTTCATGCCAATACCTTTTTTCAGCTTTAGACATTACCACTTTCAAACGATTTACGACCTACGGAATTTTGATGGTTTTGGAAGAGGCGGACTTGGCTTTCTCACTGAGTCATTTCAAAAGTGGCAATTGTCTAGTGCTGACAAAGTCATAACTATTAGTGAATTTACATCTAAGGCAATTCAAAATTATTGTTCAATTAAAGAAAACGATATAGTTGTATCTTACTGTGGGATTGACGATAAAAAGGTAGAGAACAATAATAGCGAACGTGATATCGATATTCTTTATGTAGCAACGTTTGAAAAAAGAAAAAATCACATTAATCTTATTAAAGCGATAGAACTTTGCGATGATCCTTTGAATATTACTTTTGTTGGCTCAGATAATGGCCTTAAAGACGAAATAGTTACTTTAGCCTCGGTACTTGAAAGTAAGGGGCATAATATTACATTCTTAGAGCAAATATCTGAAAAAAGACTATGCGAAATTTACAGTCGAGCAAAGGTTTTCTGTTTTCCGTCATTTTATGAAGGATTTGGTATGCCTTTAATTGAGGCGTATCAGTCGGGGTGTAATGTGGTTTGCTCTGATATTGATGTATTTAAGGAAGTTACTTTGAATAAAGCAATTTACTTTGATCCTAATAGCCCAAAAGATATGAACGATAAGTTAGATTACGCACTTAAATTGAATAGCTGCGATGGCAGTATAAGAGAAGAAATAATTAACTTTTATTCTTGGGATCATATATTCAAATCCTTTAAGTCTACAATAATGGATGCTATTTCGCAAAAAAGTACAAGCCTTTAAAATAGTTAGTTATGTTAATAAAAAATTTTCATTTAACATATCAAAAATTCAGTTTTGATATGTTATTTAATCTATAGGAATGAATATGAATAAAACAGCAGTTGTAACAGGTGTTACAGGGCAGGATGGCGCATACTTAGTTGAGTTGTTACTGAGTAAAGGTTATAAAGTTTTTGGCGCATACAGAAGAACTAGTAGTGTTGATTTTTGGCGACTTGCTGAAGTAAATGTATTAGAACACCCAAACCTTGAATTAATTGAATTTGATCTAACTGATTTATCTAATAGTATTCGTTTGATTGATAAGTGTAAGCCTGATGAAGTGTATAATTTGGCTGCACAAAGTTTTGTCGGTGTATCATTTGAACAACCTATTACCACCGCAGAAATCACTGGTATCGGTGCTGTTAATTTACTTGAAGCAATAAGAATTGTAGACTCATCAATAAGATTTTATCAAGCTTCAACATCAGAAATGTTTGGTAAGGTTCAAGAAATCCCTCAAACAGAATCGACCCCTTTTTATCCTCGAAGCCCTTATGGGGTAGCCAAATTATATGCTCACTGGATGGTTATCAATTATCGTGAGTCATATGGGATGTTTGCTACCAGTGGCATTCTATTTAATCATGAATCACCACTTCGTGGTAAAGAGTTTGTAACTCGAAAAATCACAGATTCAGTCGCAAAAATTAAATTAGGAAAGTTAGAGGTATTAGAACTTGGTAATATAGATGCTAAACGTGATTGGGGATTTGCTAAAGATTATGTTGAGGGTATGTGGCGTATGTTACAAGCTGATAAGCCCGATACTTATGTTTTGGCAACGAATCGAACCGAAACCGTAAGAGACTTTGTTACTATGTCCTTCAAAGCTGTAGGTATTACTCTTGAGTGGTCAGGTAAGGAAGAAAATGAAATTGCAAGAGATATCTCTTCTAATAAAACAGTTGTAAGAGTCAATCCTATATTCTATAGACCTGCAGAAGTCGAGTTACTTATTGGAGATCCATCTAAAGCTAACAAAGAATTGGATTGGCAGCCTAAAACAAACTTAGAAGAATTATGTGAAATGATGGTTCAAGCTGATTTAGTTCGTAATGAAACAGGGTTCTCCAATTAATGTCTAACAAAACGGTTTTAGTTACTGGTAGTTCGAGTTTTACCGGTACTTATGTGTTGTCTGAGCTAAAATCTCAGGGATTTTCAGTTGTTGAAAATGCAGATAAATCGGTTGATTTAAGAAATTATGAAAGTGTAGTCAATTTGGTTACTAAAGTTAAACCTGACTATGTAATCCATCTAGCAGCATTATCATTTGTTGGTAATACAAATACTAATGATATATATGCAACAAACTTGCTTGGAACCATAAACTTACTTAGAGCATTAGATGAATCAAAATTAAAGCTACGTAAAGTTGTTTTAGCTAGTTCTGCAAATATATATGGTAATGTTGCGGGCACTATTGGTGAAAGTCAAAAACCTGAACCTGTAAATCATTATGGTATATCAAAATTTTCTATGGAAATGGCGGCAAAGCAATGGGAGAGTAAATTACCTTTGATTATTTGTCGGCCATTTAATTATACCGGTGTGGGCCAAGCTAACCACTTTTTAGTACCTAAAATAATTGAGCACTTTAAAAATAAAAAAGCGGTCATTGAACTTGGTAATATTGATATTGCCAGAGACTTTTCTGACGTGAGAGATGTTGCCCGTTGGTATGTAGAATTACTTGATTCTGCTAAGGAGAGCTTCACAGTGAACTTTTGTTCAGGGAAGTTAGTATCGCTCCGTAACATTATCCAAGAGCTAAATGATATGTCCGGTTATACGATTGATGTTAAGGTGAACCCTAATTTTTTAAGAGATAATGAAATCATGAAATTGTGTGGTGATGATCAGTTATTGCGATCATTAATCAATGTAGGAGAACGTAAAACTATTCGAGAAACTCTTCTATGGATGTATCACTCGAAATAAAAATTTACCAATTTCATTAATTCTTAATATGCAAAAACTATAATGGATAACAAATGATCTTACCAATAATTATGGCCGGTGGTTCTGGCTCTCGCTTATGGCCCTTGTCACGACAAATGTTTCCAAAGCAATTCCTTACATTAGATGGCAGCGCATCGATGTTACAAACAACAGCAGAACGTTTATCAGGAATTGAACATGCACCAGCAATTGTGATTTGTAATGAAGAGCATCGCTTCTCTGTTGCTGAACAGTTCCGTGTAAATAACATTCCAAATAGCGGTATTATACTTGAACCAGTTGGTCGTAATACAGCCCCTGCCATTGCTTTAGCTGCATTACAAACAATTAAAAATGGTGATGACCCACTGTTACTCGTTTTAGCTGCGGATCATGTCATTAAAAATACACAAGCGTTTTTGGACTCTGTAGATCTAGCAAAAATACATGCACAAGCGGGGAAATTAGTAACATTTGGTATCGTACCAACAGCAGCTGAAACTGGTTATGGTTACATAAAACGTGGAGAAGCGCATAAAAATTCAGGTTATGCCGTAGATGAATTTGTTGAAAAACCAGACAAAGCAACAGCTGAATCTTACTTAGAAACTGGTGACTTTTACTGGAACAGTGGTATGTTCTTATTTAAAGCGAGTCGTTACTTAGCTGAATTAAAACTGTATTGCCCTGACATTCTCTCTGCTTGTGAAAAAGCTATGGCTAATACCCAAAGCGACTTAGATTTTATTCGTGTAGATAAAGCTGCTTTTGAAGCTTGCCCAGAAGATTCTGTTGATTATGCTGTGATGGAAAAAACATTAGATGCTATTGTCGTGCCAATGGATTGTGGTTGGAGTGATGTCGGTAGTTGGTCTGCATTATGGAAAATATCAGAAAAAGATAAAAATGGTAATGCCTTTAAAGGGGATGTTATTAGTATAGATACTAAAAATTCATTTGTTCATGCACAAGATAAATTAGTAGCCACTATTGGGTTAGAAGATATTGCCATAGTTGAGACAAAAGATGCTATTTTAGTTTCTAAGCTTTCTGAAGTACAAAAGGTAAAGATGATCGTTGAGCAGCTTAAAGTAGATGGCCGTAGTGAATTTAAATATCATAGAGAAGTTTATCGTCCTTGGGGGGCCTACGATTCGATTGATAATGGCGATCGTTTCCAAGTCAAACGTATTACTGTAAAGCCGGGTGCCAAATTATCATTACAAATGCATCATCACAGAGCTGAGCATTGGATTGTGGTCTCAGGAACAGCTAAAGTAACTAATGGCGACAAAGATATTTTATTAACTGAAAATCAATCAACTTATATCCCTATTGGTGTTACTCATACATTAGAAAATCCTGGTAAAATTCCATTAGAGATAATTGAAGTTCAATCTGGATCTTACTTAGGCGAAGATGATATTGTTCGATTTGAAGATAAGTACGGACGTGTGTGATTTTCTCCACTAAATCCACTAAATATTAAACAGTAATTAGACTTCAGATTACCGCTTTACTAACGGTGAAAATAGATAATTCGAAAAGTTAATTTTATATCTAGTCTAGTGACGTACTTCTGTTTATTTCAGAGAGTATAAATAAGCAGAAGTACGTCACTAAAACCACATCATTTGGAAATATAATGTCGAACAAAATAACAAAAGCAGTAATCCCTGTTGCAGGTCTAGGTACTCGTATGTTACCCGCTACAAAAGCCATTCCAAAAGAGATGCTGCTGCAGGTATTAAAGAAATAGTCTTAGTCACTCATTCTTCTAAAAATGCTATTGAAAACCATTTTGATAAATAGTTTGAACTTGAAATGACCCTAGAAAGTCTTGTTAAACGGCAACTATTAGAAGGAATTCAAGCCATTTGCCCTAAAGGCGTGACTATTATGAATGTGCGTCAAGGTGAAGCTAAAGGTTTGGGTCATGCGGTATTAAAAGCACGACCGATTATTGGTGAATCGCCATTTGTGGTGGTTTTACCCGACGTCATTTTAGATGAAGCTTCAGCAGATTTAAAAACTGAAAATTTAGCTGTAATGTTAAAACGTTATAACGAAGTTGGGCATAGCCAAATTATGGTTGAGCCTGTTCCTATGGAGATGGTTAGTAATTATGGTGTTGCTGATTGTGAAGGGCACAAGCTTGCTGCGGGTGAATCTAAAGCGATGACTGCGGTTGTTGAAAAGCCACCTGTTGATGAAGCTCCTTCTAACTTGGCAGTGGTAGGTCGTTATGTCCTATCTGAGAAAATTTGGGATATGTTAGAGTTTACTCCTCCTGGTGCAGGTGATGAAATTCAATTGACTGATGTTATTGCTAGTTTGATGAAGATTGAAACGATTGAAGCTTTTCATATGACAGGTAAGTCACATGATTGTGGTTCTAAGCTTGGTTATATGAAAGCTAATGTTGAGTATGGTTTACATCATCCAGAGTTGGCTGATGATTTTAGGGCTTATTTGCAAGAGGTAGTGAAAGGTTAGCTTTATATTTATTACTTCACCGGGATTTTAAATATTGGATTCCGGCTTAAGTGATGAGTGATTGATCATCATAGAGGGCTGTGGGGCTTTGTAGTGGTACAGTGATTTTGGCCACCTAATTAGAGGTGTTATAATGCACCTCATCAAACTTAGGTGACATTATGAAAAGAAGAACAAGACCCAAT
>SPKZ01004889.1_pt1 | contig 16830 bp, 15 predicted proteins | sample 2456571 | NCBI WGS metagenome assembly SPKZ01 (sample SAMN11192286, study PRJNA482655) | marine metagenome | biome: ENVO:00000447; feature: ENVO:00000244|ENVO:00000211|ENVO:00000569|ENVO:00002023; material: ENVO:00002151; isolation source: ocean water from marine abyssalpelagic zone ...
CTCGCACCGGGAGACGTCGTATTCGTGACCCGTCACTGGACCGCAAGCGCAGCCGAATTGACACCTAGTTTGACCACGGCGCTGATGGGCTTAGCGGTTACGTCGAGCGTGATGAAGAACTAGCCCGCCCTGCCCAGCGTCCCACGAATCACGCAGAGCAGCCAGCCCCGCACAGGCAACGCCAAACCCAGTAATGAACACGCAACCGCCAAGACTGCCCACCATGCCACCATGCCACCGAGCAGCCTGTTCCGAGCCATCAAAGCGACCACCTAGGCCGCTGACGAGACTTCTTCGACAACATCTTCGTAGAGGCGCTGCAATTGCCGCGATATTACTTCCCAATCAAAGCGCTTACTAACCCACTCTCCCCCCTCCTTTGCGAGCCGCCGACGGCGTAACCCGTCCTGACAAAGTAGAGCCATCACAGCACCCCAGGTTTCCGGATCGTCGGCTTTGACGGTTGCAGTGTCGTCGCGCAAGAGAGCACCCAAATCGTTCAGCCCCCCGGCGCGGGAGAACACCACCGGCGTTCCCGCCGCCCACGCTTCCAGCACGACTAGGCCAAACGCCTCGTGCCGTGACGGCAAAATGCAAAACTGGGTGCGGGCATATAGATCCGGCATATCCCCCGGTTCAACATTCGACAGCACATGAACTCGCCCGGCGATGCCGAGGGAACGGGCCTCACGAATGACTTGATCCCGATACCGTGGTTCACCGATTCCTCCCGCAAATACGAGCCGGTACTCCGGCGGGGCTCCCAACGCGAATGCCCGAACCGCGAGCAACTGATTCTTCTGCTTCGAAAACCGGCCCACCAAGGTGACCACCGGATGTGGACCGAACTGCGGCCATCGCAACTTTGCGCGCTCCAAACTCCCGGATGACCAACGCTTATGGTCAACGCCGTGATCCATTCGAACCGCGCGCCTGCCCACGCGCTGCTGCAGCGCGTTCAATTCAGCATCGTTGAAACAGATCACTCGGTTGGCGTCACTCAGGACGCGTCTGGCGCCAAACAGAGCCCCGACCGGTCGTCCCAGGTCCCAGACGTCCCGCAGTAGCTCGTGCGTATCCGATCGGACGTATTCTCGAGCCGCCAGCAATGGGCCGTGAACGGAGACAACGTAAGGGCGACCACTCCAACGCATTGCGCTCCGAACCGCACCGCCGATGCGCCCTAGAGTATGCGTGTGTGCCAACGAAATACTTCGATCGCGAAAGAGACAGGCCGCCTCATCGAAAGACGCTATATTCCCTCCACGCGAGTACAGCTTTCGGATACTTTCGGGCGAACCGAGAAACGGACAGAACGCGCGGTATCTCATGACAGGCACCCCGGGCGGGCCGTTGCCCGTGGGGCCAAGGGGAGCGTGAATGGTCTGACCCGACCCCAGCGCTGTCAGCCGACGACTTATCTCAACCACATGGGTCTCGGTGCCTCCCCACTGGTCTGAATCAAATTTTCTGAGCACATGTGCAACATTGAGCATCTCCTCCACCCAGCAAGTCTGAAGCCAACGCGTGCGTCCTCGTCGCTACCGTACGCCCCCCCCGCCGAGCCGGCTCATAATTCCCAACATGAGACGCCGCAGCATCCCTATGCTGGATCCGAAACCACCTCCGACGGACCTCAAACGGAGGACCGCCCGCCTCGACCTTACATTAGACCACCCGTGGCAGATAAAGAATGAAGTGGGCAGCAATCGCTCGGCTTGCGCTCACTGCAGCGCTGGTTGGTCGATTCGCAACATATCGGGTCCGACGCGGACATTACAGGCGACGCCCCTAGGGCCTTCCCATTCTTCGACACCGCGCTGAATCCAATTCCCTGCGAACAGTACGCCTCGCAGTCTTCGCACTTGTTCCGGCGCACAGCTCTCTTGAATGGACACTCCGGATGACTCAGCTGAGAAATGTTTACTGAGTCCTTGCCGCGGCATCGCTATCGTTATGCGTCACAACAGATTCATGATTTGCCATTACCACGCGCTGCCCGTTTCGAGAGTCTTTGCAACCCTTCAACAGCCGGTCTGTACCGAGTTTTCGACCCCGATACTCCCCCCACTCTCCGACGATGCGACGAACTGGCGACAAACAGAGGGCACGGACCGAACCAAGTTGGAGACTCAACTTCACATCCTTCCAACACGCGGCAACTCCGCTTCGAACACTAGTTCGAATGTTGGGCCGCCCCCCGCAAACGTAGGCATCCGCTTCCCCCTCAATGAACCTGCGCCCCCAAATCTGCCGCAACGAATAGTTGTGAGAGTGCATGACGATCGCGTTCGGGACGTACTTCACCCGCCAACCGGCACGTAGAGCCCAAGCGCCCCACTCCGTGTCCTCAGATCCCCAGCAGTCGGAATAGAAGGGGTGCTCAAGCCATGCGCTACGTCGAACTGCCGCGAATGGAAACGACAAGACAATCCACGGCGCCGGCCGGTTTGAATCTGGAAAACTAGCCTTATACTCGCGAGAAACCCAGAGTTCCGCGTCGGGGCGAGGCAACTGCCGGCCGAAAGCCGCCGCAACATTCCCACCATCAAATGCCGCCAACAAATTCGCGAGGCTATTCGGGGACAGGGGTACGGCGTCCGCATTCTGAAAGACGACAACGTCGCCTGTCGTTTCCGCCATGGCCCGGTTCAATACATTTCCTGGATGGTAGTCGTCCGGAGGGATCTCCAAGACTCGCGCGGAATACGCTTCAGACAACTCCAGACTCCTATCGGTCGAGCCTGAATCTACGACCAACAGCTCAAAATCACTCACGGTCTGAGAACGGAGAGCCGCCAATGCCTCACCAATCACCCAATCACAATTCTTGCTCCGCATCACAACGCTGACTTTCATGCGGATGCCTTAACTGTTGGAGAAACTTTTGGGACAACCGTTGCCGACCTCGCCGCTGCGCCGAGGTGCTCGGTGTGCCGAGTTGCAAGATAGTCTGCGATCCGCCCGAAAGACGCGAAGCGGTCACTCAGATACATCGTGATAGGGTGGATGATCATGTTCGACACGACGCCCCGCGCCTCGTTCGCCCGCAGCTGGCTCAATACTAGATCCGTCCAGTCGGCAATTGGATACGACTGAGCTCCGAAATCGTCGCACCAGTGGTAGCGCCGCTGCCAGTTCTCCACCCACTCGGGGGTCCGTTCGGCGTGATAAATGTGCTCATGGTCCGGTATGATGTTGAGCGGCCAGTTAAGCAACCCACCGGGAGCGAGCGTGGGGCCAACACAGCTCCGTTTCACCCCGTCAGAACAAAGATGAACCCCCGCATCCGACAACACACGATCGGTGTATGGCCCGTGCTTGTACATATGGTTTCGCCACAGTCTCATCTCCTGTCCCATGCGCCAACGATACGCCGCCTTGGTCAACTCTACATCAACGCGCTGCAACCACGCGGGACCGTTGTAGCTACCCACCAAGGCACCGCTTATGCGATGCACGATAGCCGGGGTCAGGCAGCTGAAGTTATGCCCCCCGAGCTCGACCAAAGGGTGGTTCGCGATAGGACGGAGTTCACGCCATTCCTCGGTGAAGCAACGGCCGGACGCGAACAAGGTCACCTTGATACCCCGCTCCGTTAACAGGTTCATATACAGTTGAGCCGTCCGTAATTCAGTGACGTCGCAGTGCCGCTGGTTGCCCGTACGGAGGGCCGAATGATGCAAATCTCCAGTAAGACAGATCAAGCGTCCCCCACGACAGCCGGGAGTTGGTCCCCGAACCTGGCTCGACAGTAGTTGTGGTCACCGTCTCTAGCCCAGGCGTCCAGGTAAGCATCGCGAACCCCCTGCCGGTCAATGGAATCGCAGTCAACCGCCCCATCAATGACGCGGCGGTAGTTGCTTGCAAGCCCGTACGCAACAAGCGGAAACACGAACGACAGAACCTCTCGCCTGGTACACCACTCATGCCATCTGGCTTTGCGCGGAAGTACGCCGGCGTGAAAGCCGCGCCGTCGCAGCAATCCCACTAGCCGCATCAACTTCGCCCGATAGCTCAGCCAGCCGCCGGCCAGCGCGTTCCGTCGAGGGAATCGGGAGTACTGCTCCCACGTTAGACCGGGCCGCTTCAGAAGCGCGGCTTCGACCTTCAGGTGAACGGGCTCAAGCCGCGCGAGCAATGAGCAATTCCACGCTCTCAAGTCGGTATCAGCGTAAAACGAATAGTCAGGCCGAAACCGAAACTGCATGGCGCCCTCGTAGAGTTCACGAAACTCCGGCGACAGCTGCGTCTGAGACGCCATTCGGGCACGCCGAACACGATAACTCCAATGGTACTGCCCAGCGAAGAAAAGGAACGCATCCCCGTATCCGATGATCGCTTTCACACCGTGGCGAACAACCGTTCGGCGCATATCCTCCGTCTCATCACTGCCGAGGAGCATTTCGTTGATCAATAGCAGCGTCCCGCGGTTCACCAACAAGTTCCGAAAATCGACAGGGTTGACCCCATCCAATGTAAAACGGGACAACCCGCGAACATAATCCGCTTCGCCCAACAGTATCTTGTGACCGAACCGCATATCGTACCACATGACGGAACAGGCACTCATCTGTAGACGCAACGCCGAAATTACGCCGACATCGACTGCTACGATCCAGTCACGGGAAACCACCGCGATCGCGGCATCAACGCGGCGCTTGACTCCCGCGAGGTCTAGCGCCAACAGCCCCCGGGTCACGACCAAAATATCAAGATTGTTATGGGGCCGTTCCCGCCCTGCTTCAACATGTACACCACCTTCCCCACGCCCATATCCGCCCAATAGAATCACTGCTCGACACTGGGAACGGGGCACCACAGACTCAACCACTGCCGCAATCTGTGAGAGGTACGTTCTCAAGACTCCCTCTACATGTTCACCACCGTCGATTGTCAGGCGGCCCCACCGTTCGGCCATCATGCCGCGGCACCCGCGAAACTAAGCTGCTGAATCAGTCCATCCAGGTGAGCTCGCCGGCTGAACCGAGAAACAACAAGATCCCGGCCGGCTCGAGCACTGCTCGCTGCGTTCTCCTCGTTCGCCAACACCTTCCGAATCGCGCGCGCCAACGCTCGGTAACATCCGGGCTCGACCGCGAACGCCGTCACATTGTCGTGCAGCCACTCCCCGGTCCCGCCAACACGGCTCGCGACGACCGGAGCCTCCGCCAACAGGGCTTCTGGGCCCACGAAACTAAAACTCTCTGGCTCCCGCGACGGGATCACTACGCAGCTGCATCGCGCCATCCGTTCACGCACCTCCGAGGGTTCGCGGCGACCTAAAAATCTGACCCGCGCGCTCAAGCCGAGAGAGCTTACTGTGCGCTTAAATACTCCCCCTTGCGAGCCTTCTCCCAGCACATCTAGGCGAACCACATCGGGCAAGGCCGTCAGTGCACGCAGCAGCACGTCGAGCCCTTTGCCCCGAAGCAGACTGCCTACGAACAACAGCTGATTCGGCTCGCGCGCTACCGCTGGCACCGGCATCGGATCTACATACAAGGGAATCATTCTCACTCTCGCCGGCAAAAACCCGTGCTGCAGCACGTGCTGCCGCATGTACTCCGAGCCCACCAAGATCCGACGTAGGCCGTGATTCATACTGAGTTCGTTTCGCAATGCTGACAAGCCACGGAAACGAATTGGCGATTTCTCACCACGAGTCACGAAACCCAGACAGGCGTAGCAGCCCGCCCCGACCACACGAGAACATGTCCGTTTCCCAATCGTCGTGATCTTGTGCTCCCTTAAGCACATCAACCGATGGTCATGGATGAATCGAACGACTGGATATGATGACTCTGCGAATGGGCGTAACGCATCGACACCGCGGAGCTGATGAACATAAATCACATCGGGGCCGAGCTCGCGAAGTTGGCGACCGACGTCCACCATGGGAAACATGCCGTCGAAGTTCCGAGCGAATTTGGGTGCTACCCAAGTTCCCGCTCGATACAACAACGTGCATTGGTGACCGCGCTCCCGAAGGTGGCTGGCCGTCGACGCGACATAACGCTCAGCCCCCCCGACGAAGTCGGCCTTCTCGTTTACCCACACAATATGCACTCAGCGCTCCGGTCCTCCGACATACGGCGTGCCGGCAACTGGAATACCCCTTGCACCATTCACGCCAACGGCCGCGCTGCGGCGAGGAGTGAATATGACAAAACGGCTTTCGATATCGATGTTCGTAGATGCCTGCGGTTGGGAAGTGATCCGATCTCGCCCCTGGTTTCTGAACGACCTGACCTATAGACGACGGGTCAAGTCCGTATTCGGGTACTCATCCGCATGTGTCCCCGCCATTCTCACTGGAAAACTTCCGAATGAGAATGGGCATTGGTCTACATTCTTCTATTCGCCAGCGACCAGCCCCTTCCGGCCACTCCGCGCGTTGGGCGCTCTTCCCAGTTCGATAGTCGACCGAGGGAGAATTCGAAGTGCACTGTCCAAGGCGCTGGCCAAGGCTTATGGGTACACAGGATACTTTCAGATCTACAACATCCCATTCGATACGCTGCAGCGCTTTGACTACACGGAAAAGAGGGACATCTTTCAACCCGGCGGTATCTCAGACAGCGAATCAATTTTTGATTATCTCACTGAGCGGTCAATTCGCTACCATGTTTCTGACTGGCGTTGCCCTGACGACCATAACTTCGACTCTCTCCGACGTGCGATTTGTAGCGGGCGAACACAGTTTGCGTTCATGTACACCGCGCATCTGGATGCCGTCTTGCATGATTTCGGCAAAGAATCTCCGCAAGTCGATAAGCTACTTGGCGCTTACCACACCAAAGTCCAGGACATCCTTCGGCTAGCCGAAGGACACTACGACGAAGTGCGGTTCGCCCTCTTCTCAGACCACGGAATGTGCACCGTGACGCGTCTCGTAAATCTCATGCCAAGAATCGAACAGTCTGGGATGAAAGTCGGCATCGACTACACCGCAATCTTCGATTCAACGATGTTGCGATTTTGGTTCCATACGCCGCGTGCGGAACATCAGATCCGAACGATTCTGTCCGACGGCAACGACGGCTCGTGGGTGACCGAAGCTGATCATCGACGGGAAGGAACCTACTGGGGCGATAGCCGATTTGGTAACGGCATCTATCTGCTCAATCCGGGCGTGTTACTCTGCCCTTCCCATATGGGAACAAAACCTTTGGCTGGGATGCATGGTTATTCGACCGAGCACGCCGACTCGTATTCCAGCCTAATTTGCAACTACACCCCTGATGTCGAAGCTTCCAGTATCACCGACTACTATCGCTTGATGCGCGAGCAAGCAGACTGGGCAGCGTCATCCGAAACTGAGACGAACATCCCAACAGTCGTCCCACTTCGAGATTACCGTAAGGTTTCGCTTCCGCGTTAGCGCCGAACCGTGCCTGCTCGACACAAACATCCACTCCAGGTTCGCGGCACCATTCTTGCTCACTGTCAAATCAGCGGAAGGAGTATGTGATAGAATTATTAGTTTGGTGTTCTTGCGATTGTCAGTGTGTTCTCCGAGCGCAACTCGGAGAACCGCCATCACCATGGGCCCGTCGTAGTCGCCACCGTCGGCGAACTGCCGTCGGTCACGCCGAAGAACGAGCTTCGTTGGTTCCCTACGCGCAAACGCCGTAGAGACTGTCAATTGACTGAGCGCTGCCTGAGTGGATGTCACCGGAGCTGAGGACTCCCCCGCCCACAGCTCCGTGACTTCCACTCCACTTCCGAACATTCCACAGGAATCGGTGCCACCGGCCACTGAGCTAAAGACAGCGACGCCAATCGGTCCGGCTGCCTGAAAAACTTCAGGCAGCCCCCGTAGTTTCGAACTTCGCCAGTCGCCGATACAGCGTCGCCCGTCCAATTCCTAACAGCCTCGCCGCCTCACTCACGCTACCGCCAGTCTGACTCAACGCTGAATGAATCGCGCGACGCTCCAGTTCTCGAAGTGGAACGACAACTTCTGGTTCCATACCGGGAGGAGTGGTCGGCATGGCATACTGGGCTGATGCCGGCAGCGAGGGCAATGCCAATCGCTGAATATCCGGCGGCAGATCGCCTGCTACAATCACCTCGCCATCGCTGGACAACATCGAGCGGTGCACGACGTTCTGAAGCTCCCGCACGTTTCCGGGCCACGAATATCGGGACAATGCTTCGAGAGCCTCCGAAGTAATTCTCGACACCGGACGGCCAACATCATCTGCCAAACTCCTCATGAAATGCCCTGTGAGTAGTGGAATATCTTCGAGTCGCTCACGAAGTGGGGCTAGCTGTAGCGGATACACTACTAAACGGAAGTAGAGATCTTCACGAAAATTCCCCTCCTCCACCTCATTTCTCAGATCCTGGTGAGTGGCGCAAACGATACGCACGTCAACCGGGACTTCGGCGGCAGCCCCGACTCTTCGGATCGTTTTCTCCTGAAGTGTGCGTAGAAGGCTAGCCTGCGTCGAAGTGCTCATTTCGCCCAGTTCGTCTAAGAATAGCGTGCCGCCTTCGGCCTGTTCAAAACGGCCCCGATGCATCCCGGTCGCGCCAGTGAACGCCCCACGCTCATGCCCAAACAACTCGGACTCTTGGAGGGACTCGGGTATCGCAGCGCAGTTAATCGCTACAAACGGCCGGGCACTTCGCTGCCCACCATCGTGAATCGCGCGGGCGACGAGCTCCTTGCCCGTGCCGCTCTCACCAAACACGCACACGTTTACGTCGCTTTCCAGAATCCGCTCGACCTGACTTGCCAGCTCTCGCATTGGACCGCTCTCGCCGACGACGGAGCCGAGGACGCGCCTGCTGTCCAATTGCCCTTGCAGTCGCTGAACATCAGCTGTTAAGGAGCGCTTCTCAACGGCGCGGCCGATCACCAGCGCTAGTCGCTCGCGTTCCAACGGCTTTACCAAATAGTCGTAGGCGCCCGCTCTCATTGCCTCAACGGCGGTCTCCAACCCCGACTGCGCACTCACAACTATCAGCGGCAGGTCCGGATCTCGTGCACGCAGGTGTTCCAAGACATCCATTCCAGACATGTCATCCAGTCCCAGGTCAATGCAGGCTGCAGCAAGGGGCGGCCCCGTGTACTCCAGGGCTTCCGCCCCTCGCTCATACTCGATCACTGAATAGCCCGACGTCTCCAGCCATCGACGGATCAAACGCCGAGTCATCGGATCATCGTCTAAAACCGCAACGGCGCCGACCGCGCAACGAGAATTATCATCTAGGGACTGTGGGTAGCTCATACTGAGTCAGAACGGCTTGAAGTGAGACAACTTTAATGCAGCAACCGAGCCATCTCACGGTGAGTCCACTGAGACCGCCATTGCTCCGGCACCACGACGTTCAGTACGCGTGAGCCCTCCCCGCTCTGGCACGACTCTTGAGTATACGGCCCAGCGAGACCGCCGCCACGCTCGAATCACTTCTTATGGTTGGAGTGACCACCTCCCCCCCGAATGTGGTCCAAATCGGCGCTCCAGAACGCCCCACGGCTCTCTCCGCGTCACAACCCAGCTCCAAAACCCCAGCCAGCCCGACAAGTCATCTGCAACGCAGCGTTTCCTCGCTCGTCGGCTGTTCGGCGCCGCAATCCTTCATCTACAGCGGGCCCTGCAACAGAAGCCGAACTCGCTGCCCAGCCAGCTAGCTAGCTAGCGATGGGCGCAACCTACTGCCTCATGGGTCATTTCGACAAGGCCGCGCAACACTACCGTGCGGCGCTACAGTTGGCCCCGGACGACCGCGATGCCCGGCTGGGGCAGGCCAGGGCAGCACGGGGGCACGGAGGCTATTCCACGGCATTGAACGCCCTCAATCGGCTCGTCCAAGACGATCCGGGCGACATCGAGACGTTGGTTGAACTGGCACATCTCCACCAACGCCTCAGAAGATCACGTGCAAGGCCCGCTCTCTTGCACGTGTTGGAACTCGATAGCGCTCGCGCCGAAGCGCTGGATGGACTCCGCTCGTCAACAGCGGCACGCCGTGTACCGTAACGACCGGAGCGGGCGTCACAGGCGGCGCTCCGACCGAGAGCACAACGCTCACATTATCGGACGGTTGCTTCTGGACGCCGGACATCCGCGTATTGATCCGCCATGACATGAACGCATCCGACTCTGCTCAGGCGCCACCCACCGCAGCGCACCATCAGCGGAACCAGCTGCTGGTAATGTCGAACATCGACCGCGAAACTTGGCTCGGAGCTTGCGACCACCTATCTCTGGTCCCCGAGAAGGAACATCGGGGCATCTTCCAACTAGCTAGAAAACTGACCAGTCACTGGGAGTTTGTCGGGGGTACAAGATCCGGCGTCGCTGCAGATGATCAGGCGGATACCATGAACGATGTAGGCCTCCAGTATCACTTTGAGCAGCAGGAAACGTGGGTGATGGCACAGCTGTTCTCGTTCCAACGTGGTTCAACGTCATCCGGGTGCGCCCCTGCCGCAAGTACGGTCCGTCCTGCACCCGCCCGACGTTTTTGGACCTCGGCAACCAGGGCCAGTACGCGACCGCAGATATCAACCTTGTCGAGCGGCTTCTCGATGAAGTCGTTCACGGTAGCCCTGACCGCTTGAGTTGCGTAATCGACTGAGGCATGTGCTGTCATCAATGCGATCGCAGCATCCGGCCGCTCTCGTCGCGCCTCGATCGCCAATTCTACCCCGTTCATTCCGTCCAGTTCGATGTCCGTCAGCAGCAGATCGAAGTCGCTTTCTCGCCAGAGACGCAGAGCTTCCTGAGCGCCGCTTGCCCCAACCAGCTCGAGTTCGTGATGCCAACTGAACCAGCGTTGGAACAAGGCGATGATCATCGGGTCATCCTCGACGACAAGCACTCGACCGGGGAAATTCAACGTTTCATAGTGTGACATGCAGACTCCTGGGCCCAACCGGTGCAATGCGCGCGCCAACACCGATGGCGCGTTTCCCTGGGGCAGGTCCCCGGCCGTCCAGGATTGAGACCTTAGCGCCGACCGCTCTGTCTCGACTTGAGGCATCTCACCCTGAGAGCGCATACTCCAAGGGTGCGCGGGCGCACGACAGCGCGGCACACATCTTGAATCGCCAGCTCTCGGAGCAACAGCATGACACCTCGCATTCTCGTAACTGGCGCAGGCGGCCCATCCGCCATCGCTGTGATGAACAGTCTATCGTCCTATGCCATTTACGCCGGCGATGCGGATCGTCTGGCTTCGGGACTCTACTCAGTGCCGAGCCATCGGCGGCTACTGCTTCCCAAAGGTGACGCTCCAGAATTCGCCCGGATTGTTTGGAGCGAATGCCAGAAACATCGGATCGATGTCCTCATTCCGACTGTTGACGCGGAACTCATTCCTCTTGCGCTCGAGCACCGAACATTCTCGGATGCCGGCACTCTTATCCTCAACAGTCCCGTGGATAGGTTGCGAACGTGCTTGGACAAGTTTCTCCTCCTACAATACGCGCGACACATTTTGCCCACTCCACGGTTCGCTCTATTCCACAACCCAATCGACTTCGACGATTGGGAGTTCCCCGTAATCGCAAAGCCGCGGCGTGGAAGCGGCGTTCGGCGCGTTGAGTCCCAGAGAGAACTGGCCGACTTGCCGACTGACGGCTCAATGCTAATCTGCGAATATCTGCCGGGCACCGAATACTCGGTTGACGTTTTGGCCAGCACCCGTGGGCAACCGCTCGCGACGGTCCCGAAGGAAAGGTCACGCATCGATTCTGGTATCAGCGTGACATCCCGCACAGTAAAGGACCAGCAGCTCGAACTGTACGCCCGAACCATCGTGGCAGAACTCACCCTCCCTTACGTGTCAAACGTCCAGTTCCGCCGCGACAAGTTCGGCACCGCGAGACTGTTTGAAATCAATCCCCGCTTTCCGGGTTCCATGGCTCTCACAGTCGCCTCCGGAATCGACATGCCCAAACACGCGCTAGACCTGCTGTTCGGCACTTTCGACCGCAAGAAACTGACCCCGTACCGGGAACTGGCGATGGTCAGGTATCTGGGCCAGCGCTTCGTATCCGTCGAAACAGTCTTTGGCGATGCCCAAGCGCGAGAATCCGTCCGTCCACTGCACGAACACCCTCTCCTCGACGCGTGCTGACAAACGCCCCGTGCGGATTGTGAAGGTCGTCGTGTCGCTCACCTTCGGGGGCTACGACGCCCTGCTGAGCGCCGTGACTCTCGCTGGATTCATCGAGGAGATGCAGAGAGTTAGCCCAGTATGGGAGAAGACAGAGAAGACCGGAAAGGTCTAGGCAAGTTTCTCTCCCAGTCCCCCCCTAGAGAAACCACATACCTGATTTCGACCACCATCTTTTGCTGCGAACAACGCGCTATCAGCCGACGCGACGGTGTCCCATGGGTCAGTTCCAATCACATGCGCTGCGACCCCGGCGCTCACTGTCACGACCCCGTAAGGGCTGATCCGATGTTCCTCGCCCAAAGCCGCCACGGCGGCAACGATGCGCTCGGCAACACGGCGAGCCGAAAGCTCATCTTGCTCCGCGAGAACAGCCAAAAACTCCTCTCCGCCGTATCGATACAGGGAGTCGCTCGCTCGAACTTCTCCCGCAATGGTCTGGGCCACCCGTCGCAAGGCCCGATCGCCCAGAATATGCCCATAGTGGTCGTTGTACGCCTTGAACGCGTCGACGTCGCACATCACGATGGCGTATGGAGTTTGGTATCTGTCAGCCGAAGACCCGAGAACCGCAAAGTCCTCCGCGAGCTGCGTGCGGTTCGATATACCCGTCAGAACGTCGGTTCTCGCCTGTCTCTCGATCATTCGATTGAGCCGAAGCAACTCCTGCTCCCTTTCTCGAAGACCACGGTAAACGGTACAGACGCGTTCCGCTGCGATTAGACGATCCGCCAGATCTCCCGAACTAATCGGCTTCGGGATGAAGTCGTCGGCACCTGCCCGCATCGCAGCACCGATTCCCAGTTGCGAGGTCCGAGCGGTGTGGATGATCACATATGTATATCCATCGCCACGCCGCCGAATCCGTCGACTGAGCTCCAAACCATCCATGCCAGGCATCCACCAATCGGTGATCACCACGTCGAACACTCGGGAACGCAGGTGACACCATGCTTCCCTCCCCCCATCCGCGACAACGATGGTGTGCCCCAGATTCTCTAATCGACGTAGAAACAACTCGCGTTGCTCGGGATCGTCATCACAAAAAAGAATGTTCATGCTGCCCGCCACCCCCTTGCACGCGGTGTGCCGACTCTAAACGCTTAGTACCCAGGCCCGCTTCGGCGTAATGTCGCATTCGTCGCAACTTGAGAACGGCCACCCTGAGACGCCAGACCAATTTGAGGCAACATCACCCGACACAGCTCAAGAACCCCCAAATTTCGGCATGTCGTCCCGACGGTCCCCTTTTTGCAGTTCACAGTGCATGAAGGAACCAATCGATGTACGGACTAGTCAACAGAGCCGTTAGAGACCTCGTCATCACCCAATTCGGGGAGGCGAAGTGGACGGCGGTGAGCCAGCGTGCCGAGTTGGACAACGATAACTTCGTCTGCATGAGCCAGTATCCCGATCATATCACGTACGATCTCGTCTCTGCTGCGAGCAAGGAGTTAAATCTAGCGCCATCCGAGATTCTCCGAGCCTTCGGGCAATACTGGATCAAGTACACCGCAAAGGAGGGCTACGGAGAGCTCATCGCCCGAACTGGTCGGAGCTTCGTCGAATGCCTCCACAACCTTAATGACCTCCACGGTCGAGTGGCTCTAACATTTCCAGATCTGAAGCCTCCTTCATTCCAATGCAAACAAACGGGTCCTAACGAAGTCGCGCTACACTACATTTCGCATCGAGACGGACTGACCCTATTTGTAGTTGGGCTCCTGGAAGGGCTCGCCGAGTTGTACGGCACCGAAATCAACGTCCGGGTCGAACTGAAAGGTTCCGCAGACAATGGGAACGATGTGTTCCACATCTCCTACACCGAGTAGGCTGTCTTGCCCAACCTTGGGCCGCGAAGAGTGGAGTGCGCTATTCCCATTCTATCTCGTGCTCGACGAATCGGGATTTGTCACGAACGTAGGACCGAGCCTGCTCCGCGCCGTCCCCACACTACGAATCGGCATACACTTCGACGACCTTTTCCACGTGCGACGGGGGGTGGCGGCTGAAATGGACACATGGGCACCGCCGCTCCGACAACTCTGCGTGATAGACGCGCGGTCCACTAAGCTGGTCTTACGCGGGGAATTCCGCAGGCTGGGAACACAGTACGGCTTTTTCGGCTCGCCTTGGGTACGCGATGTTGAGCAATTGGAACAGCTGGCGTTATCGTTACAGGACTTCGCGATCCACGACCCTATCGCAGAATACCTACTGCTCTTGGAGACTTCGCAGGCCTCGCTACGCGACGCCGAGTCTCTCGCCCAGAAGCTCAAGGCGGCGAAGGATGAAGCCGAGACCGCCAATCAAACTAAATCCGAATTTCTCGCAGTGATGAGCCACGAGATTAGAACGCCACTCAATGCGGTATTGGGAATGTCGGACCTCCTATCCCTGACGAACCTCTGCCCCGAACAACTTCGCTATCTCCGGTCGATCCAAAGCAGCTCGGAACTCCTATTAGGCCTCATCGGAGACATCCTCGACGTTTCCAAAATCGAATCCGGCCAGCTCGCGCTGGAATCCATCGCGTTCGACCCCGGCACCGTCGTCGAAGACGTCACCGAAGCAATGTGTGTCAAAGCCGAAGCCAAGTCCCTCGACTTAGCTTCTTTCCGGCACCCCGCACTTCCTCGCCGACTCTTGGGCGATTCCTGCAGGATAAAGCAGATCGTCCTCAACCTTATTTCAAACGCTATTAAATTCACCAGCACGGGCTATGTGGCGGTGCGCGTATCGGGCGAACCACGCGAAAACCTCTGGCGGCTAAAAATTTCCGTCTCTGATTCGGGCATCGGTATCCCGGCCGATCAGCTCGAGCGAATATTCGAACGTTTCGTGCAAGCCAGCGAGTCCGTACAACGAGAATACGGCGGGACAGGTCTCGGCCTCCACATCACCCGATCCCTGTTGGAAATGATGGGGGGGGACATCGCCATCGACTCGACCCCGGGACGCGGAACCGAGATCACCGTAACCGTTGACCTGCCCATCGCCGAGCCCCCCCGGACAGTGCCGACTTGGGCCTGCCCGGGCGCGGCCGTGTTGTTGGTCGGCCCCTCCACCAGAAGCGTGGAATACCTACACCAAACTCTTGAGCTTTGGGGGCTGAGGGTCGAACGGGTTGCCTGCCTCATGGACGCCCGCGATCGACTGAATGCGGAACGCATCAAATTGATGCTAGTGGATTGCACGATCTTCGATGATACCCCTGAGCAACAGTCGGTCGCCAGACGACTCGCATCTCAATTCGGCGTCCGAACGGTTCGGTTGGTGCCCCTTGGTAGCGTCGGGAGCGGAATCGACCTGAGTGCCTCCCACGCGGAGTGTCTCGCCAAACCAATCCGACTAGAAGCACTGGGCAATATCCTGAGCAACACATTACTCGCACGCTCCGAGCAGAATACCTTCGCGAAGAGCCTATCTCCAGCTCCCAAGCTGAGCGCCTTGGGCGTCGGGCAAAAAATACTCGTCGTCGAAGACAACGAAGACAACAGGTTCTTCGTGTCGCGAGTCCTAGAACGTGGCGGTTACCGAGTGTTGCCAGCACCAAGCGCCGGTATGGCTTTGAATCTTCTCAGGAACGAGGAGATCAACATGATTCTCACGGACGTCGAGATGCCAAAAATGGACGGGCTACGCTTCGCCGAATTGGTTCGAGAACGCGAACAGGACGAGCGCGCCGAGCCCATCCCTATCGTCGCTCTCACTGCGCACGCCCTGAAGGGTTACCAGGACCGCTGCTTCCAAGTCGGAATGGATGACTATCTAACTAAACCGATCAGCCGTCAGCTCCTACTCGACACGGTGCGTTCTTGGCTCGGTCAGTTACCGCTCATTCTAGTCGTTGATGACTTCTCCGATGGGCGATTGCTCGTCGACCGAATGATACGGACATCCGGGGAATATCGCGTTCGCACCGCTGATTCCGGTAACGCTGCGGTGGCCATCGCTCAGGCTGGAGGGGTCTCGCTGATCTTGCTCGACGTCGAACTACCTGACGTTTCAGGCTGGACCGTGGCGGAACGGCTGCAGAGCAACCCGCAAACGGCAGGCATCCCCATAATCATGATGACAGGTCGCGACGATGCCCACAGCCGGCAGACTGCGAGGGAGGTCGGTTGCGACGGATTCTTGGTCAAGCCGGTACGACGAGAGCCACTACTGAACCTACTCGAGAAAACGCTGGTGGGACCGACGACCCTCCTCCAGGGGCTGGGGCCCGACGACAACGCCGTCGAACCGGATCGGCCACCACCATCTTCCATTCAATCAAGTCTGGTCGACGAGGACATCAGGGACCTGATTCCAGCATATGTGGAACGCCGACGCGCAGAAATCGCATGCATCATCGACACAGCAGAGCGCGGAGATTTTAGCTCAGTACAAAAAATGGGACACAATCTGAAAGGTTCCGGCAGCAGCTACGGGTTTCCCCAGTTGACGCAACTCGGCGCGGAACTGGAGGTCGCCGCGCGAGAACAGGCACTAGACAAGATTCGCCCCATCGCCGCCGCGTTGGGCGAATCCCTGCCCGCCCCGGGCCCCCCCCAGTAATTGCTGCGTATTCCACGCATCATGATCGCCCAGTCCAGGTACAGACCGGTAACATAGGTAACAGATAGCCCAGAAACATGGGTGACACTTTCGTGTTGAAGCGGAGGTGTCGGTTGCCCTGGAAAGAAACAC
>SPKZ01017290.1_pt1 | contig 16824 bp, 13 predicted proteins | sample 2456571 | NCBI WGS metagenome assembly SPKZ01 (sample SAMN11192286, study PRJNA482655) | marine metagenome | biome: ENVO:00000447; feature: ENVO:00000244|ENVO:00000211|ENVO:00000569|ENVO:00002023; material: ENVO:00002151; isolation source: ocean water from marine abyssalpelagic zone ...
CTCGCCTGCATCGAGGAGATCAATTTCGAGATCAAACGACGCTTCGAGGACGAGGGAATCGAGATGGCCTACCCGACGCAGACCGTGCATCTGGTGAACCCAGAAGCGAGCCGAGACTGAGGCCCCCTTTCGACCTTTCCCCGCGCCTTCGACAGGATCGAATCAAGCTGCGCGTTGAACTCCTCTCTACTACGCCGGGCGCGGAACCTGGAGTTCGCCAACTGAAAGCATTTCAGACGCTCCGCCTAGGCCGCGTTAGGCAGTCGCGATCGGAATGTATTCCGCTCCATCGGAAATCGGCGTACAATTCGCGTGTGGGGGCCGAGTCCGACAAGTCTGGGTTCACCGAGAAATGGGACAGCTTCTACTCCCGCTACGCCGGTGCGTACGACTGGGCCGTCAAGCATCTGCCGCTGTGGAAGAACTGGCTGAAGCGGGCGATCCCGGAGATCAAGGGGCCCAGGGTCCTCGAGGTCTCGTTCGGCACCGGCTATCTGATGAGCCGGTACGCGGACAAGTTCGATACCTACGGGATCGACTACAACGCCCACATGCTGACGACCACCGCGGACAACCTGAAAGAGAAGGGGCTGTCCGCGCACCTCTCCCGGGGCGACGTCGAGCAGTTGCCGTACGCCGACGAGTCGTTCAACACGATCGTCGACACGATGGCTTTTTCCGGCTACCCGGACGCCGAGAAAGCCTTGAGCGAGATCATGCGCGTGCTGAAGCACGAGGGTAAGCTGGTCCTGATCGACTTCGACCATCCCAACGACGGCAACTGGCTCGGCTCCGCCGTGGCCAAGAGCTGGGAGGCCGGCGGCGACATCATTCACGACCTCAAGCGCATGTTCGACAAGCAGGGCCTCGAGTACAGCGACAAGCCGATCGGCGGCTTCGGCAGCGTTCACCTGTACGTGGTCAAGAAGCCGGCCCTGAGCGCCGGCCGCCCCATGGCCCTGCCCAGGGTGAACCCAGCTTCGATCTAACAGAACGCTGGTTGCCAGAATCTGACCAGGCCCAAAAACCCGTCTGTTTCTCCTATCCTCTCCGTCACCGATGCCCGCTCCTCAGCCCGCCATCCCCGCCCGCGTAGCGCAGACGACCGGTCGCCTCGAGCCGGGCGTGCTCCAGCCGATCCTGCTGTTCGCGCTCGGCTGGCTGGGGATCTGGATCACCATTGCGGTCCTGAATCCCGCGCTTCACCACATCCTGCCGGTTCAGCTCGTGGGCGCCGCGGTCATGATCGCCTGCCTGGTCCTGAACCGTTCGGGGCACACGCGGGCCGCCACCATCGTGTTCTGCTGCGGGATGTTGGTGCTCTTGCAGGTGCCCCCGTTCTTGAACGGGAGAGTCGAGATCCCGGCCATCCTGCTCCCTCCTCTGCTGGTGCTCGGGGCGGGCCTGATGTGGAACACGCGAGCCGCGATCATCATGGCGGCAGCCACCTCCCTCAGCTGGCTGGTCGTCCTCCTCGCGATCGAGCAAGGTCTGGTGGCAACCGCAGCCCCGTTGCAACCCGGCCTCCATTTCTGGCTGATCCTGACTGCGGTTCTGGGGGTCATCTGCGCGGGTCTGGTCATGACAACGCGCACGCTCCAGCGGACACTCCGGGACTCGGAGGGCTCGTCGGCGGAAGTCCGCAAAGCGCCTTCCGATGACGGGCCCGCCGCCGAGTTGGGATCCGGCCCCCGGGCTGGGGACCCGACGCTGCCGGGTTCCGGCGCGGCGGGGCCCCATCTCGAAGACCTCGAACTGGTAGGGCAACTCGCTGGCGGAATCGCGCACGACTTCAACAACCTGCTCACCGTCGTCGGCAGCGCGAGCGAATTGATCGAGGACGATCCCGACGCGACCGGCTCGATTCTGGAGCTGGCCGGCCAGATCCGGAGGGCCCAGGAGCGCGCGGCCATCATCACCCGTCGGCTCCTCGCATTCGCCCAGCAACAGATCGTGGAGACCCGCCGCCTCGCCGTGGGCCCGATCGTAAATTCCCAGGCACAAGCCCTGCTTCAGTTCGGGGGTCCGGGGATCACAATCGACCTGTCCGTCACGACGGATGACACCAACGTCCTTTCGTCGGATACCGAGATGGAGCAAATCCTCTTCAACCTGGTGACCAACGCTCGGGACGCGATCGACGGCGTCGGCCCGATTTCGGTCCGGGTCGGGCGTCGTCGGTTGGCCGAAGCCTGCGACGGACCCGCCGGGGTCGTTCCCCCTGGGGAGTACGTCGTTGTGTCCGTAGAAGACGGCGGAAGGGGCATTTCAGCGGATGGGCTGAGTCGCGTGTTCGAGCCCTTCTATACCACCCACGGCCTATCGTCGGGTCGCGGCCTCGGTCTCCCCGCTGTGCTCGGCATCGTGCGCCGGGCCGCTGGGCAGGTCCTCATCGAGAGCACAAAAGGCAGCGGGACCCTGGTCGAGGTGCTACTCCCGCTCTCAACTCCTCCGGCCCTGCCCCGGCCTAACCCAGCTTCGAGTTAACAGAACGCTCGTTGCTGAAACCTGACTCTGGGCCCAAAGGCGCGCTTGCTTCGCTTGTCCTTCGCGTACCCCAGATCGTCAGCCCGTGACTTCTTCTGGGGACAAGCGCGATCCGCACATTGGCGCGCGCGGTTCCGGATGCCGGGGTCATCCCCTCCCGCCCGAGCTCGTCGGCTTGGGCCGTGGCGAGGTGTACAATTCAGCGTTTGCCGAGGGAGGGCCGGCCGTGAGTGCGCGAGAGATCAAGCCGACGTTCGAATTCGACCAAGAGATCGCCGCCAGCTTGAAAAAGGCGCGCGGCAGTGCGGGAGCACTCCACGAATATCTAGGCTTCAAGACCGTCGAACTCGGTCCCGGTACCATGCAGTGTCAGTTCGAGGTGCGCGACGAACTCCTGACGCCGATTGGGAACATGCACGGTGGCGTGATCTCTGCGTTTTGCGATCATCTACTAGGTACGGTGTGCTACCCGGTCATAGAGAAGGGCCAGTGGGCGGCGACCACGGAGTTCAAGATCAACCTGACGCGGCCCGTCACGCAAGGCGCCGTCGATGGCTACGCCAATATTGTCAGCCTGGGGCGCACGCAAGCAGTGGTGCGCATCGACGTGCATAACGAGGGGCGTATCTGTGCAATGGCCCAGGGCACGGTCACGATCATGGCCCCGAGGTAGGCGCTACGAGCGCAAATGCTCTGCTTTGCCGAAGACCTCCGCCTCAGGGCCCTGCCCGCGCCCAGCGCACCTTCCTCTCCAATGCTCTAGGGACCTGTCCGCAGAGACGGACCAACTATTGAATCGGCTGCTGCTTCTGTACAATTGACTTCCATCCAACCTCGAGGAGCCACGGGTGTCGACCACACAAGCCGAACCGCCCCCTATCGTCTTCGAACCACGCAGCGGCGAGTCCTGGCGGGATCCTTTTCCCATGTACAAGGCTCTTCGTGACCACGACCCGGTTCACATGTTCGAGAACGACCGAGGCGAATTCTGGGCCCTTTCGCGCTTTAGCCACGTTCTCGCTGCGGCGATCGATGCGAAGACATTCTCCTCGGCCAAGGGTCTGACCATCGCGTACAACGAGATGGAACAACTCGACATCGAGTCTCCGATCGTGATGATGGACCCGCCCGATCACACGGCAATTCGCAAGCTCGCGATCAAGCGCTTCACCCCCAGGCAACTGAATGCGATCGAGCCTCTGCTTCGAGCGTTCGTGATCGAGCGGGTCGAACGACTGCGCGAGATGGGCGAGGGCGATGTCGTGCAAGAACTCTTCAAGCCGCTGCCCAGCCTGGTCGTCGGTCACTTCCTCGGTGTGCCCGAGGCCGATCGCTCACTCTTCGATCGCTGGACCGACGCAACCGTCGCCGCCAGCGCGGATGGCAACATCGGCTCCGGCGGCGACGCCGTCGGCGAGTTAGTCCGGTACTTCAGCGAAATGATTGAGCGGGTTCGAAAGAACCCCGGCGACGATGTGATCTCGGCTCTGGTGCACGCGAGACCGGGAGGGAACGAAGTCTCCGCGGCCTGGATCCTGGGATTCGCCTTTACCATGGTGACCGGGGGCAACGATACGACGACCGGTCTCTTGAGCGGCGCTGCGGAACTGCTGACCAAGAATCCCGGCCAGAAGAAGCTGCTGGCCGAGGATCCGGGGCGCATTCCGAATGCCATCGAAGAATTTCTGCGCCTGACGTCGCCGGCTCAGGGTCTCGCGCGCACGACCACCCGGGACGTCACGATCGACGGCAAGACGATTCCCAGCGGTCGGAAGGTGATGCTGCTCTACGCCTCGGCGAACCGCGACGAGCGCGAATTCGGCCCCGACGCCAGCGAATGCGACATCACCCGCAAGATTCGACGGCATCTAGCGCTCAGCTATGGCCCGCATTTTTGCATCGGTGCGGCCGCGGTTCGGCTGCAGTCGCGGATCGCGCTCGAAGAGCTGATTGGCCGGTGCCCTGACTTCACTGTGGATTTCGCGAAGGGAACCTTCGCATCGGGCAGTTACGTCCGACGCTACGCCTCGATGCCCTTCTGCGCAACGGGCGCCTTCTAGCACCGGGCACCTGGATGCGAGGCGTGCTGGCGCATCGCGCACCCACGGCTCTGCCCAGACCCAGTGCACGGCCTAATCTCCCGCTCCGAAAGATGGCGGGCGCAAAGAGCCGAAGCCGGGATTGCGCTCCTTTCCCCTGTGCTCGAGGCCGATCGTGGTGAAGCAGGCGAGCGCGATGGCGCCAGCCGATCGTCGGGCTCTGAGCGGCGGAATTCTCTTGAGCGGCCTTCTGCTCGCGCTGATGATCGACCCGAGGAATGCGCGAGACCCGCGCCATTGGAGCCGCGCAGCGCAAACACCCGTACCCGAATTGCCGGAAAGCGCTTCGCTCGAGGCTAGCCTCTTCGGTTCAGTCGTCCTGCCGGTTCGCCGGGGCCACGGCGGGGCCGAGGCGCGCTCGCACGGCGTCTTCCATGGCCTTCACGCCGGGACCCGCGTGCTGCTGCTTCAGTTCCTTCAGCTTCGGATAGCCGGCCGCGCCCTCGGCGTCCCACTCGTCGGCGAAGGCGCCGCTCGCAATCGATGCAACGATCTCACTCATGATGGGCGCATAGTCGAGGGCGTCGTAGCGCCCGCGTCGCGAGAGCTGGCCGTACTGGCTGGCCGGGGAGTGATGCTCGAGTTGCGACACGAATCCCTCGCTGCGCAGCATCCCGTAGTTGCGCTCGACCTCGCCCGAGAGGAAAAGTTCGGCCATGACGGCTTCGAGCGGGATCCCCTGTCCGAGCATCGCGCTGATGAAGCTCGTGTTCACGTGGGTGAGCGCCGGAGACAGGATCTGCTCGACAGCGAGGTCGAGGATCGCCTCCTGGCGGGGCGTCATCTCGATCGCGCCTTCGCGAAGGCCACCGATTCCTCGGGCGATGGCGAGTGTGCGCGCGAGCGCGGTGCCGGTCGCGTCGGTCTCGACGCCGACCGCGCTGATGAAGCCCGTCCCTTCGGTGTAACAGTTGCGCACCTCGGGCCCGAGCATGCGCGGCGCCACCATGCCGATGTCCCCGGCCACCGCAAGCCGACCGAAGGCCGGCGTGTAGCCACTGGCCACGATCGTGAGCCCCGTGGCAGGCCGCGTGATCGGCAGATTCGGGATTACGTCATCGGGAATCAGCAGGCAGGCCACGTCGGCCTGGCTCGCGGCCTCGAGCTCCGCCACCTCGAAGCCGTCGTCGAGCGCCTTCTCGCGCGTCTCGTCGTTGCGAACACAGACCTTCGGAGCCAGGCCCGAGTCGCGCAGGTTGAGCGCCCAGGGCCTTCCCTGGTTGCCGTAGCCCACCACCGCGACTTTCTGGCCGTCGAGCGCTCCCAGGTCGCCATCCTTCTCGTAATAGATCGTCGTCATCCCGCCTCCGCGCGGAATCATACCCCGATCGACACTGCCGGATCCGTGCATCGAGCGGTCGTCTCACACTCGTCGACGTCTTGCCCGGGCTCCGCCGAGAGCGGCCGCCGCTTCGCGCTAGTGGTTGAAACCCGCGGATTTCTCCTATTCTTGGCGGGCCCGGCTCTCCGGAGGCGACGCCGACGTCGGCTCCGCCGGGCCCGGTAGGAGGAACAGCGTGGCGGCCGCTCGAGACGGGAACGGAATCGAGATCCGGCTGCTGGCCGAGGGCTTCGGGGCCGAGATCCACGGCGTGGACCTCGCGGCGGGCCTCAGCGACGCGGCGTTCGCGCAGGTACGCAAGGCGTTCGCCGACTACGGCGTGATCTTCTTTCGCGATCAGAAACTCAGCCCCGATCAGCACCTGGCGTTCGCCGAGCGCTGGGGCGAGATCAACGTAAACCGCTTCTTTCGAGCGGTGGACGGCCATCCGAGGATCGCCGAGGTCTGCAAGGAGCCCGATCAGCGGAGCAACATCGGCGGCGCCTGGCACACCGATCACTCGTACGACGACGCGCCCGCGATGGGCTCGATCCTGCTCGCACGCGAGGTCCCCGATGCAGGCGGCGACACACTCTACGCGAACCTAGCGCTCGCATACGAGAGCCTGTCCGATGGGTTGAAGCAGACCCTCGAGGGCCTGGAAGCCGTTCACTCCAGCCGACACGTTTTTGGCGAAGCCTCACAGACGGCCTCGGAGCACAGTTCGACCGATCTCGCAGGACGCATCGGGAACCCGAACGCCGCGACCCAGGATGCCACGCACCGCGTTGTGATCCGTCACCCCGAGACGGGGCGCAAGATCCTCTACGTTAACCCGGGCTTCACCGTGCGCTTCGCGGGCTGGAGCACGGCGGAGTCGAAGCCGCTTCTCCGCTACCTGTACGAGCATGCGACCCAGCCAGAGCATACGCTCCGATTCCAATGGAAAGCGGGCTCGATCGCGTTCTGGGACAACCGGAGCACCTGGCACTATGCGCTGAACGACTACCACGGACATCGGCGCCTGATGCACCGGATCACGATCGAAGGCGTTCCGCTCTCCTGATCTTCGTCTTCGCACTCCGGTAACCCCGGACCGCGCGAGGGCTCCGCTAGGCGCCCGGGAAACACGCCGCGTGGACGGGAGGCGAGTGGCAGAGACTCCCTCTCGGGCCCCGGGCCCAAAAGCCCGCTGGTTTCTCGTATGCTTGAAACCGGAGGGGTTCCGTGCAAGAGAAATTCCCGCGAGTCAAGCAGGCTGAAGCTTCGCGGGATCCGTTCCCAGACTTCCCGGCCGGGAAGTCCCCGTTGCCTGCCCAGATCCAGGAATTCGAACGGATCTTTGAGTACTTCGACCAGGACGGGGATGGATGGCTCACGAGGACTGAAGTCCGCGACGCGCTCGCCGTCACAGGCATGGGGCTCAGCACCGGGGATCGCCAACGGCTGCTAGACCTGGTGCCCCCGGGATCTCCGCTCCCGAAGCAGGATTTCCTGGTGTGGCTGTCCCAAAGGGATGATCTCGAACTCGGGGGCGATTTACGAACGATCTTCGCCCTCGTGGACCGTGATCGGAACGGGACCCTTAGCAGAGCAGAGTTTTCGGAGCTTCTGATCTGCCTCAACCCAGAAATCACACCGGAACAGCTTGATGAAGCATTCGATCGGTTCGACTTGAATGGCAACGGGAGCATCAGCTGGAAAGAATTCGTCAGTTCGCAACGAGGAGATCAGAAACTGCCCTTGACCCTGGCGGCGGTGCGCAGCTTCAAGAAGATCCTGGTGCAATACGACCACGCCGGTCGCAACCCGGGGGTCTCTCTCGTAGAGGTGGACTCAGATCTCGGAGCGGGACGCCGCGGTGCGTGGAAAGGCATCGAATTCCTGAAGAAAGCCGCGATCGAGAAACAGGCATCGCGTCGCCGCTCGACCAATGGAATCGTCAATTTCGAGCAACGGGGAATCGAGAACGAAAACGAAGCGCTCGAAAGGCAACAGCGCTTCCCCAATGCCAGGTACATCGACGCAATCTACAAGGTGCTGCAGCGCTCCTCGGATCTCGTCTGCGATGTGCTGCGGGAAGATAAATTTCCGGTTGTGCTGGGCGGGGATCACTCGACGGCTGCCGGAACCATCGCGGGCATCAAGAAAGCCTTCCCCGATCGGCGACTGGGGGTGATTTGGATTGACGCGCATGCCGACATCCATTCGCCCTACACCACGCCCTCGGGGAACATGCACGGCATGCCGCTGGCGGCAGCCACATGCAACGACAACCTTGATGAAGCCATCAATCAGCTCGATACGAAGACCAGCGACCTATGGGAACGCTGCAAAGCCCTGGGGGTCGCGGGCGAAGCCAACCTCCGCTTCGACGATTTGATCTACGTGGCAGTGAGGGATACCGAATCCGCAGAAGATGCCACCCTCGCCCGCGAGGGTATTCCGGTGGTCACCACCGACTCGTTGCGAAGATCCGGCCCCGAGGCGGCGGCGCAACGATGCTTGGACTACCTCTCGGAGGTGGACCTGATTTACGTCACCTTTGACGTGGACAGCATGGATGCGACCATCTGCATGGGGACTGGGACGCCAGCTCCCGGGGGAATCTGGGCGAGTGAAGCACAGCGACTCAATGCAGCACTGGTAAAGGATCAGCGGGTCTGCTGCTGGGAAATCTGTGAAATCAATCCTCTGCTCGACACCCTGAACAGCATGGCGGAAAACTCTTTGAACGTCTTCGAGGCGGTTTTAGAGGCGATTCAGTCCCGCCCCGTGAGCTTCTCCAGGAGCGGCCTCAGCGAATCCGCGCCTTGAGCTCCAGCCAGGAGGGGCAGCGAGGATTTCAGCGCTGGGACGCGGATGTCCCGCTCGACCAGTTGCTCCGCGCATTTCTCGGATCCCAGCCTCCCATCTCAACCCGAACCAGAGCGCCCTACCCGTGGATGGGGACGATGCAGGGATTCGGGGGCGGGTTTGCACGGAATCCCCTCGGACTCTTCCTGCTCTCCAATCTGAGAGGGGCCGGCCAGGTTCTTTTCGCCAACAACCCGATTGCGGGACTGTTGATCCTCGTGGCCCTCTGGATCCAGTCCGGTTGGCTGCTTGGGATGGCGCTGCTTGGGCTGGTTGCGTCGACGCTTGCGTCCCAGTTGTTGGGATTGGAGGAAACCGCAAGACGGAATGGCCTGTATGGGTATAACGGGCTGCTGATCGGGGCCGCCTTCGCCACGTTTGGGGTCGTGTCGGACTCGCCGCTGCAGCAGTTGGGCTGGTGCCTCATCACACTGGTGTTCGCGGCCCTCAGTACCTGGCTGATGGCCGTCATTGCTCCCTGGTGGAATCGCAAGTTGGCAGCTCCGCTTCTCACGCTGCCCTTCATCGGTGCTACATATCTTGCGATCGTCATCCTGGAGAACGTTCCCCAGGAACTGCTGGTGTTTTCCCTGGGCGGTCCGATCGAACCCCACGGGGTCGTGGGCTGGGGTGATCTGGCCGTAGCGAATCTCTCCGGCTTCGGAAAGATCTTCCTGGCAGACCGGCCGCTCGCAGGCCTGCTGATTCTCCTCGCGCTGCTGCTCTACAGCCCAACCGGGGCTGCCGTCGGGCTGAGCGGGGCCGCGATCGGCTCCTACATCGCGATCGGGTTCGGCGCTGCACCGCATGCCATCGCGTCAGGCCTTTGGGGGTACAACGCGATCCTGACTGCGATGGCCCTGGGCGGGACCTTCTTTGCCCCGAACAAACGCAGCCTGACCCTGGCCCTGATCTGCGTAGTGCTGACGGTGCTCCTCACAATCTGGCTCGGTCCTTTGGTGGCCCCGATGCCGACCCTGACGCTGCCCTTCGTCGTGGTCACACTGGCCGCCTATCTGATCCAGCGCCACACCCTACCCTCGCTGGTCCCCGTATCGATGCAGGCACTGGCGAGCCCCGAGGAACACCGGCTTCGTTATCGCGCTGCCCAGCGGGTGATGACACAGTTCAGGGGCCAATTGGCGGCGGCGGCCGAGGGAAGCTCACGGCTGCAACTGCTGGCGCACTCCACGGTCGAAGAACGTGACGAACTCCATACCATCTTCGATCGGCTGGACCAGGACCGCGATGGCAGACTCACGCATGCAGAGCTGCTGGCGGTGCTTCAAGATATGACTCCTCCAGCGAGCACAGACGAACTCCTGACCCTGTTCCGGGTGTTCGATCTCGACTCGGATGGCGCGCTCGGATTCGACGAATTTGCAGAGCTCGCGCTCAGACATCGACGCTTCGTCGCCGATGCCGAGGGCTTCCTCACCTACCTCCAGCCAACCGATACCGATGGCGACCGAATGCTCAGTCTCGACGAAATGAACCGGACACTCATCAGCCTCGGCCTCGACGCCCTGAACCCGAAGGAACGGCAACTGATCGAACGACGGGTCGGGACGCAGCCCATGACCTGGAATGCCTTCGTCACGCTGTTGCTGCTGACCTGAACCCCGATTGCGTCAACCCTCATCCTGGTCGTGAGTTGACGAGATCGAGGCCGGAGAAAAGACAACGGGCCCACAGCCTGCCAGGCTCGCACCGGCAGTCAGCTCACGAGCGCTACCGGAGCTCGCAGCCGCTCCCAAAAAGCCGTCGATTTCTTCTATCCTTAGGCTTAATTCGCCACCCAGCCGAAACGCCTGACTGGCACAGGAGTTCCGATGACTCCCAGACCGCGCAACACCTCGATGACCCTCCTCCTGGCTGTCCTCATCTCATTTTCACTCGCCTGCGCTCGCACGAGCATCGACTCGACCCGCATCCTCGATGACGGCTCGAAGCTGCCCGCACCCCACCTCGTCCTGATCCAGGACTACGATGTGGGCGCTGACAGCGTAAAGCTGGACAGTTCCGTCGGTTCAAAGCTGGTCCGCAGCATCTCGAGCAAGGACAGCGCCGCCGAGCAAATCAAGCTGGGCAAGTTGATCGCCGAGGCCATGTCCGAGCAGATGGCCGTAGACATTCGGAAGCTGGGGCTCGCGGCGGAACGAAGCACCGGGGCGCTCCCGAAGACCGGGGGACCCTTCCTCGTGATCCGCGGTGATCTGCTCGCAGTGGACGAAGGCAACCGCTTCCGGCGCTTCGTAATCGGCCTGGGGGCGGGCGCCACCAAGGTGGCCGCAAACACGCGCGTCGCCATGCTTCTAGACGGCAAAGAGACCCCGATCGAGGAGTTCACCGTGACGGGAAAGAGCGGCCGGATGCCGGGCGCTGCGGTGTCCCTGGGCGCCGGCGCCGCGGCCGATTTGCACCACAACGAAAAGAACTTTTTCGAGAAGGCCACGCATACCCACATGGCGCAGGCCGCGGTCGCGACCGGGGCCATGCACCTGGGCACGGCAGTGGGCTCCAAGCTGAGCGACACCATCGGCCCCTCGGTTCAGGCAGACGGTGCCCGCGGCGCCAAGGCCATCGTGAAAGAACTCAGCAAGCTGTTCCGCGCGCGAGACTGGATCCCCACCCCGGACCCTTAGGCCGCGGACCCGGGAAGCCGACGCCGGGCCAGGGCCCGGCCCCATCCGCGCTGGGTCTGATAGAACGCCCCGATCCGGAACTCGGACCCAGGCCCAAACGCTCGCTTGTTTCTCCTATCCTCTCACGAGCCAGCGGATCGCCGTTCCAACGCGAATCCCCTGCCGGGAGGACGAGATGAGCGTGTTTCGAGAGGACATCCTGCAGGGGCGCGTGGCCGTTGTCACGGGTGGGGCTACGGGAATCGGCAGCGAGATCGCGCGGACGCTGGGCCGCCACGGGGCGCGCGTCTGCATCTGCAGCCGCAAGTCCGGGAACCTCGAGAAGGCGGCGGTCGACCTGGAGGCCGATGGCATCGAGTGCCTGTGGCTGGTGTGCGACATCCGCCTGCCCGACCAGGTGCAGCACGTCCTCGACGAGGTGCTCGCGCGCTGGGGCCGACTCGACATTCTGGTCAACAACGCGGCCGGGAACTTCCCCGCTCCGCTGAGCCGCATTTCGCCGAAGGGCTTCAAGACCGTCGTCGACATCGATCTGCTCGGTACCTACAACTGCTCGAAGCTCGCCTTCGAGGCCTGGCTGCGCGATCACGGCGGCGACATCGTGAACATCTCGGCGCCCTTCGAAGGCAAAGGCGCCGCGCTGCAGGCCCACGTCGCCGCAGCCAAGGCGGGCGTCGACTCGCTCACCCGAACCTGTGCCGTGGAGTGGGGACGACACGGGGTGCGCGTGAACGGCGTGATGCCCGGGCCCATCGCCGACACCGAGGGCGTGGAGCGCTTCGACGCGGCGATCGGCGCGTCCGGCGGATCCAGCGTGCCCCTGGGCCGCGAAGGCGCGCGCTCGGAGATCGCGAGCGTCGTGCTCTTCCTGGTGAGCGAAGCGGCTTCCTACGTGAGTGGACAGGTCTTCGCGGTGGACGGGGCCTCGACCGTCGATCAACTCGGCATGGCGTCCCGCCTGGCCGAACTAGAGGCAGCCTGGCCCGAGCGCTAGCAGACGCTCGCGGTAGTCGTCGATCTGCCAGAATCCCTCGCACCCGGGCGAGGGCCGCAAAGGGAGGAGACATGAACTTCGGGGTTCAGGTGAGTGTCTACCGAACGAACTGGGAAGCCGTCCGTGCCTCGGTAGAAGCCATGGAGGCAGGCGATTGGGATAGTGTCTGGTTCGCCGATCACTACATCCCACCGGGAGCCGACCGCGAGCAAGAAGCCCTGGGCGCCTTCGAGGGACTAACGGTGATCGCCGCGGTGGCGGGCATGACCAAGAAGCTGCGGCTGGGCAATCTCGTTCTCGGGAATACCTACCGGAATCCGGCCCACGTGGCCAAGATCGCGGGAACCCTCGACAGCCTGAGCGAGGGTCGCTTCACGCTGGCCATCGGAGCCGGCTGGTATCGGCGGGAGCACGAAGCCTACGGCTGGGACTTCCCGTCGATGAAGGAGCGGCAGGATCGCCTCGAAGAAAGCTGTCGACTGCTCCGCCTGCTGATCAGGAGTGACGAGCCGGTGGACTTCAAAGGCCAGTACTACCGCCTGGACCAGGCGCGCCTCTCGCCGGGGAGCCACGGCGGACCGATTCCGATCCTGGTGGGGGGCACGGGCGAAAAGCGGACCCTCCGGACCCTCGCAAGGTACGGTGACGTGATGAACCTGGATGGTTGGGCGGGCGGTGGAATGGCGCTCGCGTACTACCTTCACAAGGCCCGCGTACTGGAGCGACACTGTGAGGCGACCGAGCGTGATCCTGCTGAAATCAGGCGCACACTGCTCGTGCCCTGCTACCTGACGGAGGACGAGGGCCTGATCGAGCGCGCAGTGAAGGCCCTGGGGCCCGGCACGGTCGCCGGTCCGGCTCAGTACGTGGTGGATCGGATCGGTGAGTTCCGGGACGCGGGGATTGCCGAGATCATGTTCGGGGGCATTCCCTCTGGCGACGTCGAGCGCTTGCAGCAATTCGAAGACGAAGTCCTGAAACCATTTCGGACCGCCCGGCAAGAGCGTCCCCGAATCCCAGAACTGGAGTGAGCCATGTCCCCGAACCCGTCCAATCCCTCGGCCGAAGCCGTGCGCGCGGCCATCGACCACCCCATCATCGATGCCGACGGCCACTGTCTCGAATACCTCCCGGTCGTCCGCGAAGTTCTGCGCGAGCTCGCGGGCGAGTCGATCGACCGCGCGTTCTGGAAGACCTTCGAGCAAATGCGCGCGGCGGCCCACGCCGGCGCGCGGGATCGGCGGGCGCTCGCCATCATGCGCCCACCCTGGTGGGCTTTCCCGGCCGAGAACACCCTCGATCGCGCGACCGCGATGCTTCCCCGGCTCTTCTACGAACGTCTCGACGAACTCGGGATCGACTTCGCGGTCGTCTATCCGACTTTCGGGCTCCTCACTTTCAACCTCGCCGACGAAGAGGTACGACGCGCCGCCGCGCGCGCCTTCAACCTCCACTTTGCTGAGGCCTACGGAGAGTTCTCGGACCGACTGGCACCGGTCGCCTGCATCCCCATGCACACCCCGGACGAGGCCATCGCCGAACTCGACCACGCCGTGGGAGAGCGTGGGCTCAAGACCGTGCTCATGGCCGGTCACGTGATGCGCAACGTGGAGGCCTCGGGACCGGGCCCGCGACCGATGCAGTGGATGGACACCTTCGGGATCGACAGCCCCTACGACTACGACCCCGTCTGGCAGCGCTGCACAGAGCTCGGTGTCTCACCGACCTTCCACTCGAGCGGGATGGGCTGGGGCAGCCGCGCTTCGGCGACGAGCTACGTGTACAACCACATCGGAAACTTCGCCGCCGCCGGGGAGGCGAACTGCCGAGCGCTGTTCCTCGACGGTGTCGCCCAACGCTTCCCGTCTCTGCGCTTCGCGTTTCTCGAGGGCGGGGTCGCCTGGGCCGCGACCCTCTACTCCGACATCATCGGCCACTACCGGAAGCGCAACCGCACTGCGGTCGAGAAATACGACCCCGAGCGCATCGACCGCCCCAAGCTCGTGGAACTCATCGAAGCGTACGGCGACGAGAAAGTGCGAAAGCGGCTCTCGGAACTCGAGGATGCCCTCTGGCCCTTTACGGATCCCGGCGGACCCGAAAACACGCGTGACGAGTTCGAGCGCAGCGGCATCCAGAGCGTCGACGAGATCCGGCGGATCTTTTCCGAGAACTTCTTCTTCGGCTGCGAGGCCGACGACCCGGCGAATGCCACGGCCTTTGACACGAAGCGCAATCCAGGCGGGCTGCGGCTGAACGCGATCTTTAGCTCGGACATCGGACACTGGGACGTCCCCGACAATCGCGAGGTGCTCGCCGAGGCCTACGAACTGGTCGAACGGGGGCTCTTCAGCGCAGACGATTTCCGCGCGTTTACCTTCGAGAACGCGGTCGCCCTCTACGCCGGAGCGCGCCCGGACTTCTTCGAGGGAACCCCGCTGGCCGAAGCCGCCGCCCGGCACAGGAGCGCCGAGTCATCGTTCGAACTCAGCTGAGTCCCATCTGCTGCAGTTCGATCGGGCACTCTCCCCGCGCCAGCTTTTTAGCGCGGTCGGTAAGCTGGGTCTCCATCATCTCCCGGCCGATCATGATCACGAAGTCCTGGTTGCGGATGCCCTCGAGCGCGAACTGCGCCAGTTCATCGAGGTCCTGGACCGGCAGTTCCCAGCCTGCCTTCTTCGCGCCTGCCATAAAATCTTCGAAGGTCGTCTCCTGTGCGGCGTCGACTTCCTTCTTGCGCGCGAGTTGCTTGGGGCGATTTCGCTTGGTCGTCCAGATTCCGGTCGCCAGCATGCCCCCGGAGGGATAGAAGATGGCGGCGCGCAGATTCGTGTTCCGACCGACGAGCTGGGCGTCCAGGCACTCGGTCATGATCGAGACCGCGGCCTTGCTCGAGGCGTAGACGACCTGCTGGGCCAGAGGCGAGACGCCTCCGTCTCCCGAGGAGGTGTTCATCACCAGGCCCTCTTCGCCGGATTCGAGCATGCGCGGGACGAAGGCCTGTACGCCATGTGCGACGCCACCAACGTTGACGCCGTGCACCCACTTGAAATCACTCGGCTCCGTCTCCCACAGGTTCAGGTTCGGCGCGGCCACGCCAGCGTTGTTGCACAGGATGTGACAGGCGCTGTGGGTCTCGAATACCTGGTCGGCCAGCGCCATGACCGATTCCGCGTTGGACACGTCGGTGACGACACCCATCACCTCTCCGCCGAGCTCCTCGGTGGCCGCCTTCAGTGCGGGCTCCTCGACATCGGCGATCACCACCTTCATGCCCTCAGACAGAAAGGCCTTGGCCAGCGCCTTTCCCACACCGCTCGCACCACCCGTCACGACGGCCACGCGATTGCGAAACTGCTTCATCCCGGAACCTCCTCTCGTCTCCGGACCGGGTTCTCGTATGCGTCCGGGCCCCCAGTGATACACGATGTGGGGTGCGCGCGGGGGAGGCGTGCGGGCGGATCTGCATCCAGCTCAAAATCCAACCCAAAATCAGCCATTTAGGATGGGTGATCCGAAGCTTTGCCTGACACCTGGCGCGCCCGAAGGCTCGCGCATCCACGACTGCAACGGCGCCGCGTAGCCGACTCGCCAGAATCAGGCGCTCGGGGCGGTTCAGTCCTTGGGCAGCCCCAGCATGCGTTCGGCGATGATGTTCTTCTGGACGTTGGGGGTCCCGCCGCCGATGACGGTGGCGGGCCAGGAGAGCGCCGCCAGCTGCCAGCGGCCCTTGTCGAGGACCGCCTCGCCACTGCCGTAGTAGCTGGCTGCGCTTCCCTGTAGTTCCAGGGCAAGCTCGCTCATCTCCACCAGCAGGTCGCAGTTGTGCAGCTTGTTGATCGACGCTTCGCTCGGATGCAAGTCGCCGCGCAGCTGGCGGGTGAGGGCGCGCATGCCGTTCAGGCGCATGGCCTCGATCCGGGTCTCGAAGCTCCCGAGCTTGCGGCGCACCGAGGCGTCCTCGAGGGCGGGCCGACCGTTACGCTCGGAGCGAGCGGCGAGATCAAGCAGGTCCTCGAGGCTGGTCTCGTGTCGGTTCACCTCGGTGATGCCCGAGCGCTCGCTCTGGAGCGCGGAGCAGATGATCTCCCAACCCTGCCCTTCCGCGCCGAGGCGCAGTTCGGCGGGCACGCGCACGTCGTTGAAGAAGACCTGGTTCAGCATGTCACCGTAGCCGCCCGCGCCCATGTTATGGACGCGCTGGACCTCGATCCCGGGCGTGTCCATGGGAACCAGCAGGCAGCTGATCCCGTCGTGTTTGGGCGCGTCCGCATCGGTGCGAACCATCAGGAAGATCGACTTGGCGAAGTGGGCCAGCGAGGTCCAGATCTTCTGACCGTTCACCAGGTAGCTGTCGCCTTCACGAACCGCCCGGCACTGGAGCGCCGCCAGGTCGCTCCCGACGTCGGGCTCGGAGTAGCC
>SPKZ01023851.1_pt1 | contig 16809 bp, 20 predicted proteins | sample 2456571 | NCBI WGS metagenome assembly SPKZ01 (sample SAMN11192286, study PRJNA482655) | marine metagenome | biome: ENVO:00000447; feature: ENVO:00000244|ENVO:00000211|ENVO:00000569|ENVO:00002023; material: ENVO:00002151; isolation source: ocean water from marine abyssalpelagic zone ...
AAAAAATGGAAAACAGATCATATGCCATAAGTATAAAAAAATAAATCTAAAACATCATCACATATAGAAATAACAAGATATTCAAATAAAATCAAGATAAACCTGAATTGTATAATAAATTTAAAGTAGGAAAAAGTTCTTCAGATAATTTTGTTTTTTCAAGTGGAGTTGGTTTTGAAAATTTTATTTCAAAAGTAATCGTTAACATATCTTGATCAGTATGTGAAATTCTAATTGAATGAGTATTATGGTTAGTTTGTGACAAAAAGTTTTTCCACTTTTCTAAATGCTGTGTTACTCGCATTACATTTTGTTCCACTTTGGATAAAGTGGTATCTAAATCAACATCAAACAAACCAAACTTTACAAAAGGAACCATAATCATTCCACCCATAATTTTGTCATGATTTTTTAACATTGATAAAATAATTTCTTCTGAATTTTCTTTAGGATAAATATCACCATAGTCAGGATCAAAATATCCTGCAATCAGTTTTTTGGAATCATATATACGAAAAAACTCTTCGTCAAGTTCTAATTTCCACAATATCTAAAGAATAATTTATGAATAAATAAACGATGTAAAAAAGACAATTAAATAAACTAGGAAAATGAGAAAAGTTATGGTGATTTCTAAAGAGAATAAAGATTTCATTGATAGTTTAGTAGACTATTACATTAGTGAATCAGAATCATATAGACAAATAGCCGAGAATTTTGTTCCAGAAGTTGAATCTGTCCCAGATACTGCATTTGGGATAATTACAGGATGTGTATATTCGGGATTTTTGCAAGCATATCAAAACCAGCAACAAGCACCAAGTTTAGAAGATATCAGAGAATTTAATCAAATTATAAAAAATAGAGCCCCTTTAATCAAAAAAGCAATCCTTGATCCAGCCAGCATTCAAAATGATAAAAAAGAATTAGATGATAAACCTAATCAAGATTTAACAGAGAAAAAGTCATAAAAAAATTCACGAATTATAGTCCAATAAGATATATTTTAAAAAATATCAAATCAGTACAGTTTAATTCCAATAATTATAATTAAAAATTATGAAAATAGATGGCAGTAAAATTATTTTTTTGTTAGGGGTTACTTCAGCAGTAGTAACAGCAATAGTAGCAGTGTTTTTTGCAATTCGTTAAAGATAAATCATCATTAGAATACTATAAAATATTGTCAGCCCCAAACGAATTTAAAATTACACAGATTGTAGATAATGGTCAAATGATTCAATTAACATTAATTGAAAATGTCTCGACTGAACCAATTTCACAAAAACAAATGATCATAGATAATGTCTCAAAAAAACTTGATTCAGAAACCAAAGAACAAGTAATGCCATTATTAGAAGCAATTTTACAATCTCAGCCAACAGTTAATATCAAAACATATCAACAAACACAAATTACAATGGCAATGCCAAAATCTAGATATAGCAACATGGGAAGTCCTCAAGTTGGAAACATTCTTTCAATAGATTTTAAAAAACTCTAGAGGTTAGAATCTATCTCATCAAGTGTATGTAATGGTAATGAGCATGAAAAATCTTTACATACAAAAACTGTAGTTTTTGATTCAAATGTTTTTCCAGCAAAAAAAGGATATTCGGATAACTTTTCTAATTGAGTGGAATCATTAATTGTAACTCTAAAAGAATTTGGTAAATATTTTATTAATAGAGATTTAGAAATATTAGAATTTTCTTGATTGATTATAGTAATCTCCAAAGGTTTTTCCAAGTAGATTGCAAGTGTATTGAGTAAATATCCAAATCCAAAAGGATTTTCTGCAGCCATTTGTGCCTGAGATTCTAAAATTTTCATAGTAATATCAAGGAATTTTTGTTCATGCAAAAGATGATACAATCTAAGCATTATGAAAGCAGAAACTGAATTTCCAGAAGGTAGTGACAAGTCATAGTTACTTTTTGGTCTGATGATTAATTTTTCATGGTCATCTGATGTCATAAAGAAGTTATTATTTTCAGAATCCCAAAAGTGATCAATTAAATGATTTCCAAGTTTTGATGCTAATTTAAGATATTTTAATTCAGGTTCAATTTCAAATACATCAAGTAATGCATTTATGAAATAGGAGTAATCCTCAAGATATCCATCAATTTTTGCAATCTTATTTTTGTAAGTTCGTAATAGTTTATCGCCATCAAAAAGATTTTCTTCAATAAATAAAATACAAGTTTTTGCAGCATCAAGATATTTTGCATCGCCAGTAACACGATACCCCTTTGCAAATGCTGTAATCATTAATGAATTCCATGAAACTAGAACCTTATCATCTAATCCTGGAGAAATTCTATTTGAGCGAACCTTTAATAATTTTTCAGAAGAAATTTTCAGAATTTCTCGTATTTTTTCTTCGGTAATTCCAAAATTAAAAGCAACAGTTGAGAGGTTTAGATTATTACATAAAATGGTATTTCCCTCCCAATTACCACCATCAGTTACATCATAAAATAAACAAAAGATATCAGTATCATCGCCTAAAATTTCTTTAATTTCATGTCTAGTCCAGACATAAAATTTACCCTCAACTCCTTCTGAATCTGCATCATATGCAGAATAGAAGCCACCTTCAGGTGAAGTCATTTCACGTAAAACAAAATCAAGTGTTTTTTGCAAAACTTCAAGATAGAAAGGATCATTTGTTATTTGATATGCCTCAGCATAATTTACTGGAATCAATGCATTATCATAAAGCATTTTTTCAAAATGAGGAACAAGCCATTTTGCATCAGTGGAGTATCTATGAAATCCACCTCCAATTTGATCAAATATTCCACCTTTCGCCATTTTTTTGAGAGTTTTGAGCCCAAATTCTGTGAATTTTGGATGTCCTGAAAGTTTTGCATAATTAAACAAAAATGAAATATTTGCAGCATTGGGAAATTTTGGGGCAGAACCAAATCCACCATATGCTGAATCACCTAATTGAAATAGATTCAATGCAGCCTCATCAAGTAGTATACGTTCTAATTTTGATGGAACTGTGATTGCTTCTGCTTTTTGTAAAGTGGTCAGAAATTTTTCTGCAGATTTTTCAATGTCTTTTGGTTTTTCATTCCATGCTTGTGAGAGTTGTCTGCAAATACTTCCAAAACCAGGACGACCATAAGAATCCAATACTGGAAAGTATGTTCCAGCATAGAATGGTTTTTGATCAGGAGTAAGAAAAATACTCAAAGGCCAACCACCCTGACCTGTTGCTATTTGACAAACTTTTTGATAAATATCATCAATGTCAGGTCTTTCTTCTCGGTCAACTTTTATGTTTACAAAATTCTCATTCATAAATTCTGCAACATCATTATTTTCAAATGATTCATGTGCCATCACATGACACCAATGACATGCACTATACCCAATACTAAGAAAAATTGGTTTGTTTTCATCTTTAGCTTTTTTTAATGCCTCATCATTCCAACCATACCAATCAACAGGATTGTTTTTGTGTTGAAGTAAGTAGGGACTTGTTTCATGAATAAGATGATTTTCAACCATGATTAGTCAGATTTCTTATAATATTTGTACCTAGTTGGTTTAACCCCAAATTCCTCGTCCTTCGGTTAATTCATAAATTTGGACATTAATTTTTCTTAATAACTTTACTTTAGATTTGTGAGCTTTTTTATCATGACTGTAATCTTTTTTTTCAACTAATTCTTGTAATCTACTTAATTGTTTTAATGAGAGATTTTTAAACTCATTTTTAGAATTTGTGATAAGTTGTAATAATTTTACTCTTTCACGATCTTCATCTGTAATTTCACCCATAATTAAACATAGAATTAGTCCTTTATTTTTCTAATGAGCGAATCTTAAAATTTCGGGGTTTATTTTTTGAATTATGGAAAAAATGCGTGCAATGGTACTTGAAAAATGCGCAAAAATTGAAACGAATCCATTAAAACTGACTGAGGTAGATAGGCATGAAATTAAACGACCAAATGAAATTTTGCTAAAAATTGAAGCCTGTGGAGTTTGTCATTCACAACTTCATGGAATAGAAGGGGATTGGCAAGATATTGGAATCCCACCATCACTCCCAACAATTCCAGGTCATGAAGTAGTTGGAAAAATAGTTGAGATTGGAGAAAATGTAACAAAATTCAAAGTAGGAGATAGAGCAGGAATTACGCCGCTACTAGAAGCATGTCAAAAATGTCAATACTGTAAAGAAGGTAAAGAGTATCTTTGTGAATCATCAATTATTTTAGGAGAATCACTCAAGGGAGGATACACCGAATACGTTACAGTTACAGAAGATTTTGCAACTAAAGTTCCAGATAATATGAAACCAGAATATGCAGCACCATTATTTTGTGCAGGAATAACAGCATACAAAGCAGTAAAAGCTGCAGAACCAAAACAAAATAAAAAAATTGGGATTTTTGGAATTGGTGGAGTAGGACATATGGTAGTGCAATTTGCAAAAATTGAGAATTGTGATGTCATTGCATTTTCTCGAACCCAAAATCATCTTGATGTTGCAAAAAGATTAGGTGCAATAGATACAATGGTATTTTCTGAAAACCAAAAAGAATTCTTAACTAGACTAAAAGAAAAACATGGAACACTTGATGCTGCAATTGTTTTTGCACCAGCAGATATTGTAACAGACACCGCAATAAAATCAGTAAAAAAAGGAGGGTTAATTGTGATTGCAACTGTTGGAGAAAATCCAGCATTCATGGCATTTGAAGAAAAAACAATTAGAGGCACACTAATTGGATCTACAAAAGACATGGAGCAGGTAATCAAAATATGTAATGAAAAAAATATTGAAGTGATTACCCAAACATTTCCTTTAGAAAATGCAAATGAAGCACTCAAAAAATTAAAAGATCAAAAATTGAGGCAAGAGGAGTGTTAATTCCTTAATTTTTGGCTTAAATAATAGAGTATAGAAATTTTCATTATGAATTGTAAGAGATGTCATCATACAGATGAGATACATATTACAAATGAAGAGAGTAGTTCAATTATCAAGGTTGGAAAATGCCAAATACCAAATTGTACATGTCAACAATATGTAGATCCTATTCATGTAATTGACGAAGATTTGCTGTAACGATTCATATATCAAAATATTATTAGAGGAATATGGACAAACACAAACCATCAGATGAAATGATAAAAGATTTAGATGATATTTTATCAAAACTCAATGCAATGGAGATTGTTGCATCAGATGATTATCAAAAAAGTTCAATTAAAGTAATGAGGACCCTGGTTGAAGAACAAATGCATTCAATCAATGAATTTAGTCATTTAAAAAAAGGAATGGATTTGTTAATGTTACAGATCTTTGATGTTCAAAACAAATCTAAGAGTTAAGTTTGGTATCACTAATTCCACAACCAGTACAACGATAAAGCGTGGATTTTTCAAGAATTTTTTCTGATTTCATTTCTGCACCACAACATGGACAAGAAAATTTTTCTGATACTTTAGTAGATCTTACAACATAATCAGGTTTGGGTTTAATGGTTTCATCAGAATTACAAATAGGTTTGTAACGATTTTTTATTTTATTGACAATATTTTGTCGGTATTCTTTACCTGATTCAAATAAAGGCAATATTGCAAGGTACAGGGATTGTTCTGAAATTGAATTCTGTATCCAACATTTGAAATGTGTATTTTGGGTAAAAAATGATACGTCCTCTGTTTTTTCACAATCGCCAACATACACAATGTCAAATTTATCACGGTCCCTAGACATTATCAAATATACCAATTTTTCCATTGGAGGTCCCCATTCGTCAAGAGGAATAGGTCCAAGAAACTCATACTGAAGAATTTGAATACTCAATGAATGTATTTTTGAGTACTTTCTTTTCTTTTTTTCCCAAATTAGCACACCAGTATCATCTATTTGATCGCAAAATCTCAGCTTTAAAAGATTAAATTTAAGAGATTAAAATTTCTCGTAAATGAGAAACCCTCGCAATCATGCAAAAGTAGGATATTCTATGATTTTAGTTGCAGCATCACTTGCAATAATTGGTATCATGGCATTATTTTTGGCAGAGGATGTGTTATTTGCTGATAATATGCAAAGAGATAGTTCTGCTCATTTCAATGAATGTAAGGCAAATGATTTTTCAACTGAAGATTGTCAAAGATACTGTTCTAGAATAAATACTGAAATTTCAGGTGTGTATACAGATTCGTGTGAATAATCTAATATCCATTAGAGAAGTCTTCCAACATATTTTGATTTTTTGTTAGTCTATTCATTGCATAAAATGCACCACCAACAATTCCTGCTTGATAAAATGTATACAAGAAAACACCTGATGAGGTGGGATCAGATTTTGTAAAGCTTAAGACAAGAATTGTGACAAATACAAATGTACCAACAGATGTTACGACCCGATTTAAAAATCCAGAATTCATCCCTACAATTCTTTTAGTTGCTGCTGCCATCAATGCAATACTAGTAATTATTAGAAAAGTTGCACCACCATTTGCTATAACAAATTCATTTAACCACATCAAAAGTCCATCTTCTAAAATTAAAACATCGGGCATCATACTACCACCATTAATGGCAAAATTAACAGAACTAAACATACCACCAATAACAAAAAAGAACAAGAATAATTTTACAATTGATCTTTTAATGGGACTACGAATTTCTGAGGGTTTAACAGCTCTCTCAGTAATTCTGACACCATAAAGAAATCCTACTGCCATTGCAGGAAGAAACATAATGTTGATCAAAATTGGAGATTCTTTGTTAATAGCTTCAATTTGAGGATGGAAAATTAAAAATAAAATTATAGCAATAGATGCAGATGTGGCAAATAATATCAAACCCAAGTGTCTATGTTCATTTGATTCATAGGCACTATTCCAATTGTACATTTTATGATATCAAAAGAAAATCATTAAAGATCAAATCAAAAAATCATTTGGTCAAATAATCAATTCTGTTTACCCTTTTTAGTGCAAATAAAGTAAATCAGTCATGAAAATAAGAAAGGTTTTACTTGTAATAGGTATCATAACTTCAATTTCGGGTTTAATCTTTCATCTTCAAGGACAGTCAATAGTAGGACCAGAATCTTCGTTCATGTATTCAAATCCAGATTGGGTTACATTTGGAATTCAAATTGTGATTATGGGGATAATCATAGTTGCAATAGGATTTGGAATTAATTTTATAAAAAAAGATTAGTTCATTGTACGAAGAGTAATAGTACTACGAATCTTTTCTAATTTTAGATGAAATTATTTCATTCATTTGTGCAGAAGTATCAGTGATAAATTCTGCAACTATATCATAATTTCCATAAGTAATCAAACAATTTTTGATCTCAGGAATTTCTTTTAATTTTGAATATAATATTGTTCCTCACCAATTTCACAACTGATTAGCATGTATGCTTTTTCCATTTAGAACATTTTTTCTAAAAAATACATCAACTTAAAAACATCTAAGAAATTATTCTTCTAAAATAGATCTCAAAAACCAGCAATCATTGGATCTGAAGGTTTCATTATTTCCCTTAACAAAATAGTTGCAAAAGATCCTCGAGATAATGAAAATTCCACCATGTTATCGTGTGATGAATAATCAGAACAATGAATTGCAGCTTGTCTAAAGCCACCCTCACTGCTCACCTCTTGCATTTCTTTAATGAAGAAATCTTTGGGTGTGATCTCTTCTTGTTCTAAAATTTTTGATATTTGATAATCAAATCTTGTTTTTTTATAATATGAATAACCAACAAAAGGTAATGCCAAATATTGATCTAAACCTTTCAGATATTTTCCAATAATTCCTTTAAAATCAAAACAAACATCACTTGGTTGCGCTTCAAATAGATTTTCACCATCCAAATATGCAGAGCTTAGAGATTGATTAAAAATAAAAGATTGATATGCTGAAATGTAAAATCTTCGTAAGGAGATCGGTATAGTACGAATTGCACGAAGTGGATCACCATGTTCAATCATTTCTTTTAGAACTATTCTTTCAATATCCATTTGAAATGGGACTTGATCAAAATATTTTTCATAGTTTTGAGGGTCAGAAAGTTTGTCACGGATTTCAGTATTTTCTTTAGAATCATACGTAGATGTAAACAATAGAATCAATTCAACTGCCTTTGAAAAATCTCTTTGTAAAATTGCCTTTCCAATGAGATGGGTTACAGGTCTTTTTGAGCCAAACCTCTGGTAACCATAAAAATTTAGAATTTTTTCATATTCAGTAAAAGCGGATAATCCATCAGAGCAATCAGATATTTTTATTTTAAAATGATTTCCAATCATGTCTTTTTTTGTTAGTGGTTTTTTAACATAACCGATTTTTTCAAGAGAGTATTTTTCAGTTGAGAAATTCTCAATTGCATGTCCTTTATTTCCAGAGCAAACAAATTGTTCTGTAATTGCAGATGTATCTTTTAGTCCTAGAGACTTTAAACGAATTCCTTTCTTTCTAAAAATGTTAGATAGTGCATGGTTAGTGTCAATTTTTTTCTTTTTTAATTTGTATACAGCATATCCATCTTGCTTGTTAATTGATTTTTGAGATCTTTCAGAAATTATTTCAGTTACTTGAAAATCTTCAGGCTCAACTCTAATTTTTCCTCCAATTCCATTAAAGTCTGTACTGTAAACAGAAATTCCAATTTGAGAATCTAAATTGGGTATCACTCTATGGTCACTGTAACAAATTTGCTAATTGCAACATCGGAAGATTGTGCTCCCAGTAAAATTTTGTATGTTCCAGGTATAGCGTCTTCTGATGCAGAGATGGTTGTATGAATTGGATTAGGAGCATCAAGATATGCAATTATACTCTTAGAATTATCAACAGGGTTGACATTCAAAAACTCATGAGTTGTAGATAGAACTAGTGAAATATTGAACATGTCTTTTTGTGAGTTAGGGGAGACAATAAAGTTAAGATTCTTTGTTTCTCCAGGAGTAAGAATCAAGGTATCAGCATCTAATTGAATTTCAAATGGTAATGGGACAGATGTATCAACAACTCCAATGTTATTTTCTACCCATTCAGTAAACCAAATTTTTTCACCATCAATAGTAAAATCAAAGATTTGAGCTAAACCACAATCATTTAACATTACACCAGTCCCAGGATCACAATCAGCCCAGTGAGGATTCTTTGAAGGAACATGATACTCCACAAGAGATTGCGATGTTGGATCCATTACAGAAATATTATTTGCAGTTTGTGAATTAAAAATAATACGTCCAGCATCATCAGATTCAATCCAATAAGGTCTAGAAATTGGAGATTTAACAATTCCAGTTTGATTCCCATATGCACTAAGCATTGGATCAGCAGTCACATACTGAATGAATTGTTCAGTTAAAGGATCAAAACTAAAGAAAGAAGATGAAGTGGTATCAGCTAACCAAATAGTACCATCATTTGACACTACAGAACCATTTGGAGTAAGTAATTCTCTAGGTAATTCATAGACTTCAATAAAGTCTAACAAGGGCTGGAATTTTTCATCTGGATTTTCAGCAATGTTACGATATGCATTTTGATCAAATTTTACTAAAACTCCACCTTGTTGGAATAACCAATTTGTAAACCAGACATTATCATTTCCATCTATTGCAAAATCTGCAGTAACTGAATCATCTATAGGTGAAGGGATACTTAGGTAATTTACATCATCTCCAGATTGAGCAAAATCTAAGAATGTTAGTTTGTTTCCAGTGAAATCATTAATAATAATTTGAGACCCATCAACTTGAAGTCTTTGTGGTAAAGAATTTCCATCAGAAGGAAATGATAATCGGTCATATTTTTCAGTAATGGTTGAGAATTTCCATACAGAATCATATGCCTCATCAGTAAACCATACAGAACCATCTGGCGAATAGTCTATTCCCCACATCATAGAACGACCACCTTTAGGCCATGAAGGATTATCATATTCAGTAAATTTTTCAGTTATAGGATCAAATTTTGCTATCTTTCCAGTGTTAGTTTGAGTGAACCAAACATTTCCATCATAATCAGTTACAATTGCCAAGGGGTTTGTACATAGTGTTGGAATAGAGAATTCACGTACATAATTAGTAGACTTGGCATTACTAGAACCACAAAATTGTGCACGCTGTTCATCAGGGAAATTGTCAGCAGGAGTTCCAGTAATTGTTATTTCAGGATTATCATTTTCAGCAGGCAACATCATACTTTGTAATCCAAAACCAGATGTTACCATAATTCCACCAAAAAATAAAACCACTAAAAGTCCTTTTTTCTTCACAACTCAAAAAATATCTAGCCGTGTTATATCTTATTCCAAGATAATTACAATAATGTTAAATCACCAGTAACTCTATCAATCAAATTTTCAGGGGCAGGTCCAATGGAGATGCATGTTGTAGTCCCAGGAGCAATTTGCGTATGCCCAGCATCAGTAACTTCAGACCAAGGAAGATTCAAATCAATTGCATGTTTTTTAATTTCTTGTAAATCCTTGATACCTATAACTTTGAGAACAACTTTTTCTTGTCCACCCCACCATTCTCGATACCACTCAGGATGTGATTTTCGTACATGTTCAGCACCAAGAACACAAGCATGCCCCACTTGTGCTGCAATTTTTCCTTTTCCCATTTTAAGATCAGTTCTAATTACAATCACTTGTTTGATGTCACCCATACAATAATCAAATACAGGCTTAATGAAAAACTTTTGAATTAAATAGTTAGGGTTTGCGAGCTTATTTTTTCTGCGATCACGATCAAATATCCATAATCAGAACTTTAGACCAAAACCGAATAGGTACTTGGTGAGAGTCCAATTGAATAATATTTTGAAATAAAACCTCAATCAGATTAAGTTTAAAATTTGATTGAGTGTTTGGATAAAATATACAACATTCAGTTTTTGTACTGGATGTTCTACGCATGAAGTAATGACATTACAGTATCAAATCAATGAAGATTTGTTTTATTGTTGAGGATCTAATACTTGTTTGAGATATGAACGCTCATCTGCTAGTAATTTTTTCATGTATCGCTCTTCTGCTAGAATAACTGAGATTGGTCTATCATCTGAATCAATAATATAATCAGGATATGTTATGTTTAGTTCTGCATCAATTAGAACTTGATGTTGCAATAAATTTTATTTTGAATTGTGTTGAGGTATAATTTGTAAGACTATATTCTTGCAAATGCCATGTGTTATCATCCTCTGAGCTATCTGCAGTAAAACTATCAAGGATGGTAAAAGTTGTACCACCATCAGTTGAAACACTAACGTCTAGTCCTTCACCACTATCCAGAGATGTTGATAGATATCTGTAAAAGCTAAGTTTTGGTTCAGTCATTGCAGATGTATTTACTGTATGTATCATAATTAATTCACATTGATCATCACAGTCTTCTGTTCCTGCCACCTTATTGCCAGTCGTTGAACCAGGTACAGTTACAGTAGGGGTTCGGATATCCCAATACTCGTCATCCCCTGTGGTTCTATGCCAATTAGAAGCTATGTTTGACTCAAAGTTATCCTCAAATGAGGATAGGTTTTGAGATGTTGGCGTATTCTTTGTAAAGCTGACTGATGTACTTCCAACATAGCCATCGCCGTTTGTTGCTCTGACTGTTAGTGTACGCTGACCATTATCAACTTCAGTGATTTCAGATGTGGCAGTTGCAGTGATAATTCCTATACGCGAAACAGATATGGGATCTGTAGTAAGGACATGATCCATTGTCATTTGTATATTTTCAATTCCAGTATTTTGATTCTCGAATATATTTGAGATAACATGTATGTTTTGAGTATTAACTACTTGGTTAGTTGTAGGTGTACTAATTGTGATTGTAGGAGGAGTAGTATCGGTAATGTATGGTTGTACGATATTAGATGATCCAGATTGGCCATGTGCATTATTGACTAGTATTCTATAATATGTAATAGAGCCAGGACTGGATGTTACATCATAACTGGTAAGAGTTTCAGATATTGTATTAACTAGACTCCAAGTGTTTGTATTAATGGATCTCTCTATCCTGTATGATGTAATTTCAGAACCGCCATCAGATGGATGTGTCCAAGATAAAGTGATAGTGTTACCATTTATGGTATATGACAAATCATCAACTGCATCAGATATGGTCGGTCCAGGAGTTGGACCTACAATAGAAATTAATGCTTCTCTTGTGTGGCCATCTCTTTTGTCAGTTACACTTACTCTAAATGAATCAGAGACAGGAGGATTTGGTGGATCATATGGTACCTGTGAAGTTTTACCATCAGTGTTTGTTGTTAATGGCGCATTGTTACCAAGTCCAGTTACACCATAAGTTGGTTGTGATGCTAGTTTGTATGTAAGATAATCTTTGTCTGTATCTACTGCTGCCAAAGGAATTGAAATTTTGGTACCTGTGGAAATTATTTTTACAATATTGCCAAATATTGGAACTTGATGTCTTACTGCAACATGGTTACAATCGCTTGAAGTAAGTTCTGTTACAGTTCCAGCTACAAATGAATTGTTTGTACACTCTACAATCTTATATCCTTCATTTGCCACTTTAACTATAGGTGCAGCAGAAGATGGTAGGTTTATCCAAGAACCAGCAGTATTTTTTATCTGGAGATTTGTGAACTTGCTTATTGGTATTGATTAATATTCATCAGTTGCAGAAATTGTTCCTTCTATTCCAAAGTCAGCAAGATATGCATTTCTAGCATTCATTTCAACACTAGCTGAAGCAAACTCATCAGTTCTATCAGGAGTATTGACAAAGAATTTGATTTGATTATTTCCAAACTTCTCTATCTTTACATTAACATTATCTCTAGTATCTACTCTGCCATCAGGAACTAGAATTTCTCTGTATGTGTTAACATTATACGCCTAATTATTGCCATTTTTTATTATATTTTATAATAATGTAAAAATATTACATGATAATAATAATTATACCAATGAAGACACATTCGTTGGAAGTTCTAGTAATCCTTTTATCATTTTTGAATTGTTTTATCAAAACTTGCTATTGACGAAGTTACCTTTGGCATAACAAATGCATCTACGTTTTGGGTGAAAGCAGGAACATTGATGAATAATTTAATTAAAAATAAAATTATACACAATGGTTATGTAGTAGATTATTATCATATATGATAATAACATGAAAAACAAAATAAACACAAAAACAATTCTAATGACTTCATTGATTATAGCTATGATCGTACCACTAAGTATGATTCCTGAAGCAGATGCGAAGAATAGGCTTCAAATTTCTTTACATCAAATCTAACCTTTAGCAGTAACAGATGGGGACAGTGTCACCATATCTGGTTCATATACCAACCCTGATAATTATGATCCCTTTGTTGTAGAGATAAGAGATACGACAAGTACACTAGTTTATGCTGAAGCCATAGCATATGATGACAGTGGAACAATAAACATCAACATTGTAGCTGGAACCAGTTCAGGTGAAGGAGTTGATAGCACTCACATTTGGAGAGATGATAAATATACAATAAGTTTATTCACAAGTGACGGATTTTTAAGATCTTCAACAGTGTTTGCATATACTGTTCCAACCAGTGTAGAACCTACAATATCTAATCCACCTCAGAGTTATCGACTATTCTTATCATATGGTGATGTGTACACTCCAACAGAAACCCTTTACACTAATTTTCACGTGCAAGGAGTTGATGCAAGAGATCCTTCAACATTTATTGATGTGAGTGTCGAGATTAGAGATCCTAATGCTGTCTTAGTATACCAAAATACTCTAACTGAACCAGAAACTTACAGTTTGTGATGGAAGGATTACATAACAGTAGGTACATCTATGCAGGCGATGGTGATGACTTTATCCAAGGATTTAATGGAAAAGATACCATATATGATGGAAACGGGAATGATGTCATTAGAACTGGAAACGGTAATGACATGATATTTGGTGAGGCAGGAGACGATATCCTTCAAAGTGTAGGTCTAGGATTAAAGACTCTCGATGGTGGAGAAGGTATAGACTTGTGTGTTCCAGAATACAAATCTGTGAAAACAACATCAATTAACTGTGAAATAACTTCATAAACTACAAAACCAATCTTTTTCTTTTTTTATTTATGCTAGAATACTTTCTTTATTGGAATAATCAGGGTCATAATCTTTAAAGTTACATAATTAAACTTCAAAAATTTTCTCGATGGTTCATTTTATTTCTCTGCAAATACACATTCATACTTTCTTAAATCAAATTTATGTGTGGAATTTGCCATAGGGGTCAGGTATTGGTACAAAAAACAGGGCCCATGCCATTTCTTGGTGTTTAATCTAGATTCTTTGTAAATGAAATAGCAGACTGTTCAAATCCCAAACTCTTATAGAACTGATGAGAATTTTTTCGTTGATTTCCAGATTCTAGTCTGATTCTATGACATTTTTTCTTTTTTGCAAGAACAATACAAGAATTGATTAATTTTTTTCCCATTCCTTTGTTTTGATATTTTTCAAGAACAATTAATTCTGGAATATACATCTCCAAAGTAGATCGGTTTAGTCTTGACAAATACATCACACTTACCATTCCGATAATTTTCATACCCTCAAGTTCTGCAACAAGGATTGTTTTGTCTGAATCTCTAACATATTTTGTAACTAATTTTCGAAATATTTCCACATCAGAATCTTTTTGAGGTTTTGGACGTCCAAGATCATAAAGTAATCCAAGAATAATAGAAATATCATTGTTAGAAGCTATTCTAATTGTTATATTATCCATGGCTAGATAACATTATCATGATTTAAGAATTGACCCCTAAGAGGTTTGAACCGTTTAGGTGGAATGAAGTGAATGTAGTTAGGCAGAAAATAAAAAAAATTATTGAGCCCAACCATAACTCACTAATTTTTGAACACTAGTGGATTTTACACACGCTGGATCTCCAGAATGTTTGAAGATTAGTTTCATGGATGATTTACACTGAACATCTTTTGGTTCAACTCCCTCTTTGAGTTGCTTCAAAGGAGCTAAACTTGCAAGATACACCTCTTCATGTTCTGATGTGACGGATTGAATTCCAGATAATTCTTCGAATTCATAAATTACTGCATCTATGGAATTTGTTACATCTGTAGGATCTGCTTGAATGTCAAAATCAGCCCAGACTTTTTCATAGTAATTATTTATTCGTTCTGAATCAATTGGGTCTACACCTTCAATAGTGTTGAAGATTTGTTGAGACTGCCAAATGAATGCAGAACCATCTTGGAATTCTGCTATCTCTTCGATGATCCCATTAACTATTGCTTCTTTGTATTCAACTTTTGAAGTCTCAAGAAGTTGGTTAATTAATTGCATTTTAAATTCAGATTCGTCACTTAATTTATGACCAATTACAATTTCTCGTGCTTCTTGAATAATCTTCTTTGCATCATTAATTGCTAGTTGAGTTTGCTCTCGATTTACATCCGTACTTACTTTGTCTTTTAACCCCAATAACGTACTTTGAAGTTTTTGAGCAAAGTCAGGATTACTTTCAAGATGTTCACTCATCGTTTCATACAATTCAGAGATTGGATGTGTTGCATGAACTAGAGCTAATTCTGCATTATTTTCATCAAGATTCATCTCTAATGCCCAAAAATGTCCTAATGTTTCTTCCAAGGTACCTGCAAATTCTAGTTTTTCATTTCTTTCTGAATCTGCAAAAGCGATTGGAGTACTAAGAACAATCATGGACAAAATTCCTATTGTGATTTTATTCATTATTTGGAACAATTTTTGCGGTTGTTTAAAACCTCAAATGACTCTGAGATTAGAGAATACAATTCTAGAATGAATTAAACGTGAATCCACAAAGGCTTGAACCAATCTTATGGATAATTTGAAACACAGATATTTATGAGAAATATTTCCTAAATGTTTGCATATTTCATACAGGATTGATACAAAAAGTTACTTTTGAAAAAGTCTCCAGAGGACTGAACATATCTGTGAGCAGGATTTATTGAATTAGTTTGACACTCTAAACTCATTTACGGTGTTGAAGTTTTAGTTTGATGCCTTTATTTTTAATAAAATAAGTGCAAGTTAGAGCATTGAGCTGATTCAACAAATCTCCATGAGAGAATTAATTCGATAAATTATGTAATTTTAAAATTTCCCATCACATAGTTTTAACACCTACAATCATAAATGGTGAGGCTAGGATAGAGACATTTAGGAATAACTCTTTTGCAATTTGTTAAAATTTAAATAAATTCATAGAATATGATAATTTTAATAGTTATCAGATTGTAGTTTCAAGATGAAAGTGTATGCACCAGAAAAACCAGAGAAGGATTTTTGGGGAGAGTTAGACATATCTGTAGATGATGCATTGGAGTTCGAACAATCTAAGAAAAGAACTTGGCTCACATTACATAGTAAAATGAGTAAATTTCCAGGATGGTTTGAGGTCATAAATCGTGAAGAATCTAAAAAACGTAATTTTAAAGAATATTTTAAACATCAATTCAAAAAATATAAAATTAATTTTTATAGAAATTATTTCTTATGTCAATTTGCATCTGTTGTAGATACCATTGCAATCAAAGAACGCTTACCTGATGAAATAAGATCTAAATATTCACAGGAATTAGAAAATGGGATTTTTTCTTATCAATCAATGCTATATCCTATTTACAAGTTAAACAAAGAACTTCTTGTTGGGATATTTTATGATTCATTGATAAATAAAGCATCCATGAAAATGTTTGAATTTAATTCAACAGTACAATTAGATTTTATAGAAAA
>SPKZ01023160.1_pt1 | contig 16779 bp, 17 predicted proteins | sample 2456571 | NCBI WGS metagenome assembly SPKZ01 (sample SAMN11192286, study PRJNA482655) | marine metagenome | biome: ENVO:00000447; feature: ENVO:00000244|ENVO:00000211|ENVO:00000569|ENVO:00002023; material: ENVO:00002151; isolation source: ocean water from marine abyssalpelagic zone ...
CAACCCCCGTTGGCTGTGCTGCAGCTCGCTGGGCTACAGCCACCCGCGCCGTTGCTGCTGTAGCCGATATCGCAGGCACAGTTTTCTGTTCCAACGCTTCCGGGCGGTCTCGAACTGAAGGGGGGGCACTCCTCCATTTCCCAAGGGACCAAACGCAGCTGGTAGGCGGAAATAGACGAGTACGCGGTATCAAATCCTTCTGCTTCAATCGTGAGAGACTGCGTTGGCGAGCAAGCTGTGAAAGTGGCGACGCTAAACTGCATGATTGGCGGTTGCGCCTGGGGATTGCTAAAGAATATCTGCAGTATGTAGTCGTGACCAACGACCAGCATGCCATCACCGACAGATATGTGCGTTTGCGCTAGCGTGCTACCAGCGTCCCCCGCATCTGAGGCCCCCGCGTCTGAGGCCCCCGCGACTGTGGCGTACACGTTTTCCGCCATGATGGTATCACTATTCGTAAACGTGACGCCATTGACAATTACCGATCCCTCAGTGCTATCGCTGTTGAACGCTTCTACTAGCTCGCCTTCGCTGACAACATGAGAAGCGAGGACAAAAACCTCCGGGGCGTTCCAGCTCCCGCTGCAAATCTCTGGGGAATCCAGCGAACCGATCGACGGGTCGGGGATGAACTCGCTGAGCGGGATGAGGGGCGGGTTGACGCAAAGTTCGTTTCCGTCGTCGAGTGGATCACATCCGGCGCCGCAAGTGGCTCCTTCAGTATCGCATGGCCCACAAGTATTGCTGACCGACGCGCATGACATGCGGCACAACTCAGCGCAATCCGGCGCAGTTGAGCAAGTGACTGTAGCGTTACCTGTGGCTCCACCGTCCGCGCTCGAAGACGTCGCCGCGGCATCCGCCCCAGCGCTCGTTCCGCTATCTGTGCTCGCTGTCACCTCGCTATCGGAAGTCGTCCCGGCGTCCTCGCTAGCAGCGCCCGCGGCGTCTGGAGTTTCCGCGGTACTAGAGGCGTCCGGGACAGCGCCGTCTGTTGATGCCGTTTCCGCGTCTGCCTGGACTCCGGTATCAGCAACACCTCCGCCGTCCGGGAGCTCCGTATTCGGTGCCGTGAGTGTGCCATCATAGCAAACTCCTAGACCCGTGTCGCAAGATGTGCTCCCAGCTGTCGCACATTGCGACGCCAACTCGGGGTCGGAACAGCTGCAATCATCGTCAGTAACGCAGCTAACCAGGGTGGCTAAAAAGGCTGCAAAGTAGTTCGACGCTTCGGACTCGCTCGTCGTGTCAGCGATGATGCCCCCCCATGTGTCAGTGTTCTCACCGGCAACTTCCTCCATGTCTTCCGTATTCACCGGATCCTGTTCTGCTGCCGCCACTCGCCATTCCTCTGACTGTGGGACATAGAAGTTGTACACATGGTTCGGATCGTTGCAGCTGAATTGACTGACCGTGTACACGTCAGGTTCGGTTGTCAACAGTTCGGCCGGAATGCTGATGAGGGCCTCCAACTCCTCCGCGCTCAGATCGTCCAGGTAACTCATAACGCGAGGGTCATCGCCTCCGCTGCAGAAAACTCCGTGACCATCGGCTCCCATGACTAAGGGAACGGAGGTACATACGAGCCCAGGCACGGGTATCGTGACACCGTCGACCTGTTGCGCGACGGTGTACGTGGGCCACTCAGGCAATACCCCGGGGACCTCCGCGGTGGTGTCTTGGAAGCCGTTAGGGACCGGCGTTCCAGGACAGAACATCGCCTGACTGGCGTTAGCTATCGACGAAGCGAAACCCACGGATACGTCCGCAAGAGTGAAACTGGCCGGAACTCCTTCAGAGGTATCGCTGTCCAGCTCAAGGAGCACACTGAACGAAGGGTTGTTACTGAAACAGCCAGGAAAATCCGGTTCTCCCACTTTGAGTTTGTTCAGGCCGGTCGCCGGACAACTGCTCAGATCTTCCGCGGAACGATACTCTCGAAGCTTGTTCAATAAGCCATCTACGTCGAAGGCAATAAGGCTCAACCAGTCGCCACCGAACGTGTCGGGCGCCCCTAGCTGCAACACGTCGTGGATATGGCCGCCGACCAGCAAGCGCGTGGTCATCAGCGCTGATGGCGGAACCCCAGCGAAGTTGACAGTGAGCAGTAGCGGAAGGTACCCGGTCCTTCGCTCGATCCAACCGTCCAGACTCAGAAGACTAGAACCCTCCAGTTGAATGTACTGTGATCGAATAACCATCAATACGTCTTCGTAATCGCAGTCGCCTGGATTGGTCGGATCCAGGATTCGAAAATCTTCGACGCTGTAGTAAGTGATTTTTTCGCTTCGAGTTTCGCCGGGTCGAAGCCCCTGCCCGAACCGGGTAAACATGTACTCTCCCGTGTTGAGCTTCTCGTATTCTAGGGAACTCAGCGACGCATCATCGGGAGGTGCTGGCGAGTTATCGCTGGTGCCAGCTGCGTCCGTGATGAAGACGAGCAGGCTGACCAGTAGAATACCCGCCAAAAGATACGCGCCCCTCCGCGGTTGTTGCCGGCTCACTGGGATGCTCCGCTCAGCATAGGCAACGCAAACACTAGCTCCGTGCCCTGGACTTGCGCGCGCAGGGTGTGCCGCGTGCCATCAGTGAGTGTCACAACGACGGGCAGTGACTGCAGCCGAGCTGGCATAACCAGGTGCGTTGTAAGTTGACCCTTGGCGTCAGTGAAAGCGCTGTAGAGCGAGCGTGGTGTTCGCCTCATTCCGGTGGGAACTTCCGCGCCATCTGACATGAAATCGACCCTTGTTGGCTGCCCGTCAGTTAGAGTTCTCAGGTTGACCTGGACAGACACGGTCCGGTGAGGGCTCCAGTCGATCGTGGGGCGCGGTTTTGAGGTTGGCTTCTTAGGGTCTTCGCACGCTGTACTCAGCGCCAGTAGGCAGAGCGCGGAAGTCCCAAACCGGCCCCGCCGAGAACCTCGAGCACTCGGCCGAAGCATTGCTGAAACAAACGGGAGATAACGAATTCGATGTTGATACCGGAACATGCCGAGCGCTGTACGCAAGGGCCGTGCCTGATTGTATCGAGGGTGCGCCGCGAGGTTAAAAAGGACGAATGCATCGACCAAGAGGGCAACGCTCGCGATTGCTGAGTCGGGGCGGGAGTGCGCACGGCATCGGTGCGGGCCTCGGCCCGCGAAGCCCGCACATTGCGCCTGGACTCATGAAAGCAGCGGCTCTCGGTTGTTTGCAGCGGGCATGAAGCGCTACTCGGAACTGGTGTCCGGCTAGTCCGCCTCGGCCGTGCCCTTCCCAGTGGACGCACTGCGGGCGCCCCAGCGGTGGCGGAGTGGTGCTGTTGATGTGCATCGATCCGACCCAAAAACGCCGCCACATGTTCCCCCGTTGAGAACGCGGGGACGTGAAAGTCTCAGGGCGAGAGCGCTAGGGACCGTGATGAACCTCCCGCCGTTGAACGGTCCGGTCAAATCACCCGCCATAATCGCGGCGTAAAATACTGGGCTGCACGCCGGGAACGACCAGGTCGGAGCTGGCCTTGCCCGGGCATGTCATTTGCACCTAGGTCGGTGAGTTCGATCGGTGAGTTCGATCGGTGAGTTCGATCGGTGAGTTCGATCGGTGAGTTCGATCGGTGAGTTCGATCGGTTGTGCCTGAGGAAAGGCTAGTCGTGAGAATGAACATCTGGAAACCCAGAACACAAATCACAGCATTCGGACTGTTGTTAACATCGGGCTGTGTCGGCGGCGAGCCTTCGTCAGACTCTGTCGCGCTACCGGCTACTCTCCGCGATGTTGACGTTCAACAGGGATTTCGATTCGAGGCCACCCGCCCAGTCGAGATCCATCTTGAGACGTCGCTGCCGCACTCAGGCGGGGCCCTAATCGTACGGCGAACGAGCGGTGACGTTATTTTTCGCGGAAGTTTGCCCGTCAGTGGAAGCTTGGTTTTACGCTACCCCTTGCCGCGGCACGAGGAAGAGTTTGACGTGACATTCGGACCCGCTGACGATCCCAGATCGTTGCGACTTGTCGTCGGTTCGGACGGGATCGCCAAGGGGGCAATGTGAGGGCTGGAAACGCAGCGCTATCGTTCGTCGTTCTATCGTTCGTCGTTCTATCGTTCGTCGTTCTATCGTTCGCTGCCAAGGCCGCTCGAGCCGAGGGCAGTGCACAAACCGGCGATAATCAATCCCTCGATCCGAAAACAGTAATGTTTCTCGATTTAACCGCTGGAGAAGTCGTGAACGTGAGTGCACGCGCTTTCCGGGCTACCTCGACTCTGTATTCTGCGCCTCTGTTTATTACGATGACGGACCCCACGGGCAGTGCGGAGCAACATGAACTGACGCTCCTGGCTGGACGGTTCGGCGACGAAGTTTCCGTTACTCCGACATCGGTCGGCGCGCCGTTACAGATTTCGGTGCCCGAGGATGGCGTCTATAGGTTCTCGTTCAGCGAATTCGTGGCGCCCTGGGACATTAGCGTCACGGCTGTGCCAAGCCCTTCTGTGGATCCGATGAATCCGGAGGGAGGTCGCGGGCGATTGTATGCCACACAGTGGAGCTTCAATGCTGGCACTTTCGCGAGTTCGGGCGCCACCGATTCCGATTTCTACGTGGTAACTCCGGCCGGGACGGAGGGAAGCAACTACGTTTGGTTGCTCGATTTTGAAGGCCTCGCTGGATATGTTTACGATGTGGCGGGCAATAGCCTCGGCCTGCCGCCGCCCTATTCGCGCACCAGCCAGGAAGCGGCAGTCGAAGGCTTAGGCTACGGTGCCTTTGTGCCCGAGCACGACGTTTACCTCAACCTTCCCGTGACGGCGCTTGGTCCTAGCGCGACGCCCGTCGTGACCTTCGATGGTGTCTCGGGGAGCGGCATGACGCTAGAGGGGGCTGGAGGCCAGTTTCGGTTTCAGTCCAATGTTGCCGGGACTTATCAGGTGGTGATCGATACGGACCGAAATGGCGCGTTTGATCCAACGACCTCGGATGCGGTAGTCGCGGGTTCCTGCAAGATCGGCAACAACGATGCAGTTTGGGATGGCGTGGATGGATTCGGCGCCTCCGTTCCGTCGTCCAACGTACCATACAACGCTCGGCTCTATCTTCGAATTGGCGAATTCCATTTCGCGGGTTGGGACATAGAAACGGCCAAGCCGGGCTTGAGCATCGTCGGGGTCGATCCGCAGACCGATGCACAGTGGAGCACCCAGATGTTTTGGGATGATCGCGCGATACTGACCGGAGATCCGAATGACGATCCGGCTCCGCCAGAAACCGTCCTTGACGGCGTTGCCTCAGGTTCAACGCGACACGAGTGGGGGAATTTTCACGGAGCGGGACCGGGTAACGTCGCCTATGTTGACACGTGGGTTTTCGGTACCGAATCGTCCGACGACCACGCTCTCGAGGTCCATGCCGCGGCAGCGGACGCTGACGGCGACGGGGTTACGAACGCTGCAGATAGCTTCCCCTGTGATCCGGCACTGAGCTCGACGCTATTTGTTCCGGCCGAAGGCGTGTCGGCAGCCGTTTTCTTTGAGGATCTGTGGCCTAGTCCAGGGGATCTCGACTTCAATGATCTGGTTCTGGCGTACAACTATGCCTTCGGCCTCGATAGTCAAGGCGAGGTGCGGGTCATTACCGTCAATCTCACCCCACGAGCTGCTGGCGCCGGATATCATTCGGGCATAGGGCTGGTCCTCCCCATCAATAGCACCTTGATCTCAAATGTGACTCGACTACTCGGCGGCGAAGACGCCGCGTCTCATAGCTGGGAAGCAGAGGGCAGCGGAACACTCATCCGCGTGCTCGACGATACGCGCGATCTGTTCTTGGTGGAGGGCCAGGTAATTCTCAACACGGATCCTACCAAACCGGTGGTCAACGTCAATTCGGTGGCGCTTCGAATCGAGCTGTCTTCACCGGTGATCTTGTCCACGGAAGATGTACCGTTCGACCTCTTCACATTCCGCTCGACTGATGTCGGACACGAAATTCATCTACCGAAGTATCATGGAACCTCCTACATGAATACAGGGCTGTTCGGCACCGGAATCGATGGTTCGATCGAGGGCTGGTGGTTTGTTGACCGGACAGGTCTTCCTTTCGCGCTCAGCGTACCGGCGGTCAGTCTCTACCCGTTGGAGCGCCTTCAAATTGATGAGCTGTTTCCGAATATCATCGGATTCGCGGCCAGTGCCGGCACGGCGAACACGGACTACTACAGCGAGGGCGTAGTCTCGGAAAACGGCTTCGTCGCGGGTAGTTTTGGGGGGGCGCCGCCGCCACCAGAGCTGCTGCCGATTTCCGTCGTGATTGGAGGAACGGAGTGTGGGAGCTAGCGGGAGTGCGCAAGTCGAGCGGGCTAGCACGAGTAGCCGAGGGTGCCCGGCGGCGGCGGCGGCGGCGGCATTGAGCGACACGACCCGCCCTCTCATAGCAAGACGGAAGGAAGCAAACCAGGGCTGCTATGTCGCTGACTCGAAACGTGCTGGCACGATCGGCTTGCGATTAGAAACTTCGGGGCCGCCTCAGGAAGCGGCGTAGCAACTGAAACGACGCTGCCGGTCGGCCGCGTCGGTCAGATTATTCGCGTGAAGCGAAGGACAGGGGATTGTAGCCAGGCTCAGGTGCCTTTTGTTTCTTTTCGAATGGGGCTCCGGGGTCCCATTCGGTCGCGGGATTGTTGAGCCTATTAGTTCAAGGCTCCGATCCGCAAGGCCTCGCCCCCCATTACTCACCGCGCGCGCATGGCGTCCCCAAGTCACGGTCTCTCACGACTAGGATATGACGATGACTCCTCGTCGACCTGCGCCAAGCTATCCTAGCGCTGCGTGGCTCTGCATAGTTGCCGGCGCGTGCAGCAGCCTCGCTAGGCCCGGGGGCCCAACAGACGTCCGGGGCAACGCCGGCATGTGGCCTCTGATCCTAGTCTTCGCACCCTTCGGAGACGACTGGCGGCTCATCGGTCTCTTCCCCAACGAATGGGCGCCCTAGTACCGGGGCTCCGTACCGACCCGATACTTTTCCTTACAACGCCGGAATGCAAAGAGCGGCACGCCGCCCCTCCAACTCCTTGGCGAGCTGAGCCTCCACCGCCCACTGCTCCTCCGTTAGCGGTCGCCCCCCGCACGGTCACGGAGTTGAAGTAAAGGTAGTGCCTCTGGATTTCGCCGACGACAACTTTCTCGACCTGCTTCGTCAAACTACCGACTCGCTCGATCTCGGGCTGCGCGTAAGCAGTGTCTCCGACGTGGACGGGCTGCTGCGACTCAACGTGCGAGCTCCCGGACTCATTGCCAACCATTACGGCAAGCAACTGGCCAAGCGTCGTCGAGGCAGCCTCATACTAGTCTCGTCCACCATCGTCCACCAAAGCACGCCCATGATGGGTGAGTACGGCGCGACCAAGGCGCACCAACTCTATCTCGGCGAAGCACTGTTCGGAGAGCTCAAGCAACACGGCGTAGACGTCACTGTGCTGTCCCCCGGTCCCACGCGCACGGAAAGGGTTACGTCGATGGACAAAGTGGATGTCTCCAAGGCGCCCATGCTGTGAATGGCTAGCGACGCCGTCGTGCGCGACGGACTACGAGCGCTCGGCAGAACGCGCTCGGTGGTGGCCGGCAAGCTCAACAGTGCATTTGCCTGGTTCGGTCAGCACTTTCCGGCTCTCGCCGCCGCGATGTTCGGGACCATGATGTCGAAGGCGCTGACCCCTGAGAGTATCGCGGGCATCGGAGCGTCTGGAGACGCCTGCCCCCCCTGGCAGCCTAGGCTTGGCGGGCAAATCCCGGAGCCCTGAGCCCGAACGATCGCGGAGTTCGTGCAACGGCTCAGAGCCTCTCGTCAGCTCAGGGGGAAGCGAGTTGGAGCGCGAAACCTGTGCCGCTATTGTTGTAGTAGCTGCCCGTATCCGAGATCGACGGATCCACCCAAGGGGTCACGAACAGGTAGAGCGCCCCCGCCGGTATGGTGAGCTGCACGCCGTTAGTCGTGCCGTCGCTGATGGCGAAATCGAAGGGAATGTCGGTATCTAAAGTCGGCCCCCCCACCGCGGCGGTGCCCGTATCGAAATTCACACCAGCATCGATGGCGCCCGTGACCCGGTTGTGGTTCGCGCACTCCCCGTGGGGAGCCAGATCGCCGTTGCACTGATTGCTCAGCGCCGTCGTAGCGCTGAACACTCCCGCCGCTGTGTTCACGTCGAACTTGCCCTCGTAGGAATAGCTTGCAGTGTTGAATGTTCCCGTTGTGGTCAGAGTCAGTGAGGCACCCGCGTTGAGACCCAAGGCGACCAGATCGATCGCCACGGCCGGTGTCGTGTTCCCGGGCCAGTTCTGCGTCGCGAGATAGGTCGCCGTCGGGTCGATGGCGACGCTAGTCAGCACGAGTTGCGCTTCGCAAACATCGCCATCGCCGCAATTGGCACTGATACAATCGCTTCCGTATTCACAGGCCATGCCGTTTTCGCAGCGCAGGCAACTTCCCGCACCACCGCAGTCGGTGTCGCTCTCGCCTTGATTCAGCCGGCCGTCGTCACAGGACGGGTTCTGACACTGCAAGTCACCGTCGGGCGCTGGATCCGGATCGCAGCGCGCCGTAGTGCAATCGCTGTCCAGTAGGCAACTGCCTCCCACACCACACTGCGGACAGCTGCCACCACAATCGATGTCGGTTTCGTCGCCGTTTTGAACGCCTCCGCTGCAAGCCGCCGGCGCGCACAACAAGGAGCTACAAGAATTCGACGCACAATCCGCGGCTTCGGCACAGGGTTGGCCATCGGCGCACCGGGCACAGCCGCCGTCCGGTCCGCCGCAATCGGTCCCGGTTTCGCTCCCGTTGGATTGCCCGTCAGGCGGATTGCAGGAGGCGCTGGCACACAGATCCTGAGTGCACACTAGCTCCAAGCAATCGGTCCCTGACGCGCAGCTCTGACCCACCGCACAAGCGTCACAGGACAAGCCGCCACAATCGAGTCCCGTCTCCGTCCCGTTCAGTACGCCGTCTGGACACCCTGCGGCCTCGCACGTGTTGTTTTCGCAGACTCCGCTTTCGCAATCACCCAGTACCATGCAGCTGCGACCCGCCAGACACTTCGGACAGCCGCCCCCTCCGCAGTCCGCGTCGGTTTCGTCGCCGTTTTTCAAGCCATCGCCCGGACTGCAGGTGGGGGCCTGGCACTGATCGGTGGAGCCATCGCAAACCAGACTGTCGCAATCACTCGGCGACAAACAGCTTTCGCCCGCGGTACAACTACGGCACGTCGTTCCACCGCCACAGTCAGCATCGGTCTCTCCTTGATTCGCGACGCCATCGTCACAACTGGGTGCCGCGCATTCTTTGCCGCCTCCGTTAGCGTCAACACAGCGCCAGCTAAGGCAGTCGCCAGAGACCGCACAGTTTTGGCCCGTCGCACAATTGGCACCACAGGATCCGCCACAGTCGACGTCCGTCTCGTTGCCGTTCTGCGAGCTGTCGCCGCAACCCGGCGAAACACAGACACCGGCGGAACACAGTTGAGTAATGCAGTCATCGTTCTCGATGCAACCCAAGCCTTCGCCACAGGCCGAGCAGCTGGTTCCACCGCAGTCCGTTGCCGTCTCCCCTCCATTTTGCCGACTGTCGTCGCAGCTCGGAGCCACGCAGCTACGATTCACACACAGATCACTCTCGCAGTTCGCATCGCTGGTACAGCCCCCGTCCGTCGGGCACAAGTCGCAGGGCGCCACTCCGCAATCGACCCCCGTCTCAAGACCGTTCTGCACACCGTCAGCCGGTACGCAGGAGGGGAACGCGCAGAGCCCCACGTTGCTGCAGACCGCGCTATCGCAGTCGGTATCTAAAACGCAGACGGTTCCTGGGAGGCAAGGGTCACAGCCATCTTGTCCACCGCAGTCGACGCCGCTCTCTCCCTGATTGATCGCGCCGTCCTCACAGGTCGGCACCGCGCAGGTTCCCTGCACGCAGGAAAGGCTCAAACAATCCGTCGCGAACTGGCAATCGCTGCCGTTTTTGCACGATGGGCAAGCGACTCCGCCGCAGTCGGTGTCTGTTTCTCCTACATCCAGCTGCTGGTTGCCGCAAAGCGCGCTCGAACACACCGAGCTCAAACAGATCAATGGGGAGGCACAGTCGGTTGAGCTCGAACAGCTGTCGAGCACACCGCACGCCGGACAATCCCCGCCGCAATCGGTATCCGTCTCGGAGCCATTGGGGATGCTATCAGTACACAGCGGTACTTCGCAGACCCCCAAGCCATTGCAGACGCGGCTCTCACAGTCGCCGGAGTAACGGCAATTTTCCCCGGCACTGCAGGGCGAACAATCGGGCCCGCCGCAGTCTGGATCCGTTTCCCTGCCGTTGGCTGTCTCATCGCCACAGCTCGCAGAGGCGCAGGTGTTGTCTAAATCGCACACCACGCTGAGACAATCGCTATCGACCTCACAAATGCCGCCGTCGTCGCAGGGAGCGCAGCTGGCGCCGCCGCAATCGACGCCTGTCTCGCTGCCGCCGAGCTTGCCGTCCAAACAACCGGCATCTTGGCAGACCCGAGTCGTTCCGTCGGCGCCTGTCACGCAGACAAAATCATCAGCGCAATCTCTTGCCACTTCACAGGTTTGGTTGACCCCACAGCCGAGACACGGCGCCCCACCGCCACAGTCCGTCGCCGTCTCGGTGCCGTTGCTGACGCCGTCAGAACAAGAAGCTGCCAGACATACTTGGCCACAAGAGCCCGAAATGCAGTCGGCCCCCAGAGTGCATTTCACGCCCTCGGCACAACCGCCACAGCCGCCGCCACAATCGGTGCCCGTCTCATCGGAATTGACTACTTGATCCTCACAGGACGCAGCCTGGCAAATGTCGAGCTCACACACGCCACTGTCGCAGTCGGACCCGGCGTTGCAGTTTTGCCCGGTCACGCAAGGGGCGCAGCTCCCACCACCACAGTCGATATCGGTCTCGCTGCCACTGAGTTCGCGATCCAAGCACCGTGCATCCTGACAAACGTTACTAACGCAAATCGCGATGGTGCAGTCTTCGTTTACCAGGCACGCCAGGCCGGGCTCACACGCCGGGCACGCCCCTCCCCCGCAGTCGATCTCAGACTCCGAACCGTTGAGCACGCGATCCTGACAGCTGCCGCCATCACCCGTCGCCATGCCGTCCGAACCTGCATCTCCATCACCCGTCAGGCCATCCAGCGACTCGAAGGAGCAGCCATGCAGAGCACACAGCACAACACCGATCCCAACCAAACAGCGCAACCCCGCGAGTTGCCACCACAGCTGGCGCTCGGCCCTCTCCCTCGCCGGCCGTGCCTGAAGACTCTCTCTGCAACTCATAACGGCACCTCGACTTAACCCATTATAACATATGTTGTATTTTTGTTCTATTCATCATCAGCACGTGGAGCTCGCTGGATCGACGGCTAGAGCGCAAGTTTGAATGAACTTCACGCCGCAGGGCAAGCCGACGTCAACGGATCCGAGGGCCCCACCCCCCGGCGCAACCCGAAACAACCGAGGCGGTAGTCCTCCAGCCAATGCTCAGCGCGCGCCTGCGCCTCAGGGCAGCTCGCCCGCAGCGAAGTTTTGATGGACCTCGTCGTAGCTGAGCGCCCCTTCATACACGGCCATGAGGTACACAATGCCCAGCCACGGTCGATTTCGGCTGCCTTCATCGGCGACATTGAGAGAGAAGTCAGGCGCCCAAGTCCCCAAGGGCGCCAATAAATCTTCATCGCCATCGGGACGCATCTCAGCAACGCGGCCGCCATCAACATAGAGCGAAAGTACCTGGTCGGAGCTATAGGTCACAACATAGTGAGTGGGCAGCAAGCCGATCTTGCCATCGATTTGGCTAGGCTCAAGGGGATACTCGTTGAGCTTCCCCGCGGAGGTCGTCCTGGGCCCTATGGTTCGGATCCGTACAACAGCATCATCCCATGATTGACCCAGCATGAAGTTCGCGTTGTCGCCGTCCCCTCCGTAGCTCAACATCCAAGCGGGGTAGTTTTGCTCAATATTCGCGGAACGCGCCCACAGTTCGAAGCTCACCTGATGGCTACTGTCGGTTCCGGCAACGACTCGGTCGGGGGCTCTTGATGCCATAGCGGTACCGATTAGCGTGTCAGAAACGATACAGTCATCCCAGCCCGCGGGGAGGCGTCCGCTGCCGGCCGACGCCAGCCAAGCACCCGCGTACAGCGCAGGGGCACCTCCCCCATGCTACCGTCCTGCTCGTGGCTCGAAGCAACGAAGTCGAGGACATCCCTAAAACGGACATCAAGGCGCTGTTCAGCGCGCTCCTAGCTGGCAAGACCGACCAGGCTGGTAGGCTGCTCGATGAGCTCCCGGCGCTCGCGTACGCCGTCGCGCCTTCGACTCCCAAACGGGACGCCGGCCAATCCACCCTCCAGGTCGCGCTGCAGACCGGACACTACGAAATCGCGAACGCGCTGCTCAAGATGGGAGCCTCAATCGACTTTCAGGAAGCCAAGGGCCGCAACCGCTGGACGATGCGATCCGCGCCGCTGTGTGTTGCGCCCCAGTGAAGAAGAACGAGCCCGGCGACTACCTAGCGGCTAAGCGGATTCTTTCCCGCATGCTGAAGCTTAGTGCCAAACCGAACTCGACCGACTCATACGGGAACTCATGCCTCATGAGGGCAATGTTGGCCGCGCGGCAACGAGTCGTCGCCGACGATGGGTTCCCGGAACAGGTGAATAATAGGGCGCTTCGAAGTGACCTGCGGGCCGTCTTGCGCCTTCTGGTCATTGCTGGCGCGAAGCCGAATTCCGTACCGCGGGGAAACGAAACGACCACCGAATTTGCCGCTCGCGAGCCGGCGCTCGCGGACCTCTTGCCCAGGGCAACAACTTCTGGTGCAGCCTCTCGTTGCGCCCTCACCCCCCATCAGCCATCGCCAGTCGACCCGTGTGGTCAGCAGCCCTCCAGCGGGTGCGCCACACGCGCCAAAGGCGAGCTGTTATAAGGACGGGGTGATATTTCGACAGTTGTTTGAGCACGAAACCTGGACCTACACATACCTGCTCGCAGACCCAGACAGTCGGAAGGCTGTGCTGATCGATTGTGTATTCGAACGACATATCCGCGATCTCGCCATGATCCGAGAATTGGATCTCAGCCTGGAGACCGTTCTCGATACCCACGCGCACGCAGACCACGTGACCGGCGCGGGGCTCATGCGCCTCGCCACCGGCTGTCAAATCGCCATCAGTCGGGCCTCAGGCGCTACGGGCGCCGATCGTTATCTGGACGACGGGGACACCGTGAGCGCCGGCAGCCTGAAACTCGAGGCGCGCTCCACGCCGGGACATACGGGGGGCTGCATGACCTTCGTCGCGGAAGCCCAGGCTATGGCATTCACGGGGGACACCTTGCTCATCCGCGGTGCCGGTCGCACGGACTTTCAACAGGGGGATCCTGCATCTCTGTTTCGCTCCGTACGCGAGCGTATCTTCACGTTACCGGACGAGTTCGCGCTGTATCCCGGACACGACTACAACGGTCGCACGAGCACCACTGTCGCCGAAGAGCGTACCCACAATCCGCGCCTCGGCGAAGGCATTCGCGAAGAGGACTTCGTCGGCTACATGGACAACCTCGACTTACCGCACCCCAAACGCCTAGCCGCTGCGGTGCCGGCCAACATGCGTTGTGGTGCCCCCGGCGACGGCGCTCTGGTCCCCGCCGCGCCCGACTGGGGACCTGTGGTGCGAACCTTCGCCGGCGTGCTCGAAATCGATCCCGAATGGGTGCACCAGCACCGCGACGCGCTCACCTTTGTGGAGGTCCGTGAAGCCGCCGAACTAGACGCCGGCCCGCTGCCTTCAATAGAAGGAGCGGTGAACATCCCGCTGAGCGTCCTGCTTGATCGCCACAGCGAGCTACCGACGACCCGTCCGGTGATAACGCTCTGCCCCGCTGGCGCCCGATCGGGGCAGGCAGCCCTTATCCTCGAGAAGGCAGGCTTCGAACGCGTAGCGAACCTCCCCGGCGGACTGTTTCAGTAGCTGGCACTGGGTCTTCCGCTATCGTCGAAGCCCTCTTGACCCGCTGCTTGTCATTCCCCTCACTTCGTCACGCCCACCCAAGCCTTTTGGCAAGCAGCCAAGCCCGACAGCCAGTGTCGAAGTGTCCTTCTAAACTGTTAAAGTTTTAGTTGGGCGGCTAGAAAGCCTCGGAGATGCCGATGTACAAGTTGCGTTGGCCCTCGCGGTTCGCGGCGAAATCGATCCGCACGTTCACGCGCTCCTTGGGGCTAAGGGCAAAACGGGCACCACCGCCGCCGGCGAACTTCGGATCGTCGAGGGCGAAAACCGTGAGTTTGCGCGCGACGTTGCCCACCCCGACAAAACCCACCATGCCAAAACGCCACCAGATCGGCAGGCGGTATTCCAGCTGGGCTGCGACCTGGTGGTGGTCGCGGTACCTTCCTCTGTAGTAGCCCCGCATGCGACTGCTGCCACCCAGGGCCGCCATCTTCTGGAACGGCACATCGCCGTAGTTGAACCTGCCGTAAATCTCGGCGGCCAACACCTGATCGCGCCATACTCGAATGAACTGACGAAGCTGCACTGTGGTCTGGGTGAAGCCATACTCGCCGCCCAACGCTTGTGGATGGCCCCGGAGACTCAGTTCGTGCCGGCCACCGCTGCGAGTGGCCGTGTCCTTGTCGCGGTTGTCCCAGGCAATGTTGGGCCCAGCGCCTAGGAACAATCCACCGTCGCTTCCCAGGATTTGGTCAGTTGCTAACAAGCCTCCGTCCTCGGACTCAAGCATCTGCGCGTGAGTAGCGCTCAGCCCACCGCCCAGGCGCAGCTGACCCACCACCTGGCGTTCGAGATTCGCCGATCCGGAAAGGATGCGTTGGCTGTAGCGCTCGAAGCTGGCCGGGCTATCTTGGCCCGGAGCGTAAAGCTGGTCCGGAAAAATGACGACGGCGTAGGTACCCGAGAGCCGCCAGCGCTCGCGGTCTAGATAGAGACTGGGATCGAAGAGAAACACCACCTGGTTCTTGAGGGTGTACGCGGCAAACAGGTTCAGCACGGACTTGCGCGCTGGCTTTTCGCCCTTGGCGCGGGCCGCTGCGACCTGCTCCGGATGGATATCGAAGCGGTACAGCAGCATGCCACCCAACAACAAGCTCGTTTCGGGACCGTAGGAAACGATGGGCAGACCGGTAATTCCACCCGGATCTACTTTGGAGCTGTCCTTCGAGTCTACCTGGGAGTCTGCCCTAGCTGCGACTTCTGCAGACGTCGGTTTTTCGCCGGAGCGCACGGCCCGGTCCTCGGGTGGTGCCGCATTGGCTATCTCCGGAACCAGCAGGCACAGCAGTAGACAACTAAGCCAACGCTGACGAGACGGAAATGGGGCAACTGAGTGGGCTTGGAAGACGCGACGACTCATCGTGGGCGAGGTTGGAATCCCCGCGGGCTAGTATCGCGTCAAGCTCTTTCCACCGATACCAGCCCGATGAAGCATCGACCTCCCCCGTGCATCGAAACCACGGTCTGTAGAATTCGACGGACGCGAACTGCGGACAGCGCCTCGTCAAAGCTCCAAATCGTGCGGACTGATCGTTTCTGGATGCGCTTGGCGCATTGAGGGCCGCGCGAAGCGGCGGTGAAGATGGACAAGACCCACCGCAACTTGATCACTCCGCAGGGCAACGCTTCGAAGGCCCTCACATGAACTTGGGGGCCATCTTCGATTCAGCTGCGCAAACTATTGCGTGGAACTCCGGGCGCTTAACTCTCCCCGCCGAGCCTGGCTACAGATCTAGCGCGTTCAGATCATTGGCGTCACCCCAGGATCGAGCCACTCCCGTAACTCTGACCGGTAGCTCGAACCGTGCCGCTGGTGATGGCAGAAAAGTAGACGACGTCGCCATCCCTATGTAACGCATCGATGCTTGCCTGACAAAAGACACTGCGGCACGCGAGCAGAGCGTCTGCTTCGAACAGGACGTAGGCCGTTTCAATTTCAGCATTCACGATCCCCGCGTCAGCCTCTCGCCAAAGCTCCTTCCCCAGAGAGTCGCCGACCCCGTTGTCGAGAGCAGCATACGACCTTCGTCGTAGTGCGTAATGGCGTCGATATCTGTACCCGAGTTGACTGTTGATTCATCGAAAAAGAGCGATCCCGCGGCCACGCGTGAGCCATTCGGAGCCGAGAACTCGAAGCTGGCCACATCGCCATCCTTAAACACGTTCTTTTTGAACGCACCTAAGGCTCCCGTGAAGCTCACGAGCCTGGGAGTGTGGGGCGCCGCGACACCAACGCTTTCCTCCACATCGCAGGAAAAATCTCCGGGGCAGTTGTCCGCGCCGCCGCAAATGCCGTCAACGCAACTGTCCGCGCTGGAACAACTGGCGCCGTCGTCGCAGCTATTTGCGTTGCAGCTATGCGCGCACCCGGCAGACGCGCTGCTGGTGTCATCCGTGCAAACATTGCCATCGTCACACCGGAGGGCACTGGGTACGCCGGTGCAAACACCGGCGGTGCAGATGTCGTTCGCCGTACCAGACGCGGGTCCCGTTTGGGCCCGGCACGGCTCTGAGCACATGGTCACGCGGCAGGCGTAACCATGAATACCGACTAAAGGTCTCAGCACTTTCGATGTAGTCCCCCTCAATGAGGGGGACCTCAAAGCCGCTGTGGTCATCGACATGCGCGACGCTTCCCGGCTCCCAAAATTGGATGGTCACTATATCCCGCTAGCTGAATTCGGACAGAAATCGGGTCTGAGCTAAGAGACAATTCGGGGGGGGGGGGGGG
>SPKZ01008216.1_pt1 | contig 16778 bp, 19 predicted proteins | sample 2456571 | NCBI WGS metagenome assembly SPKZ01 (sample SAMN11192286, study PRJNA482655) | marine metagenome | biome: ENVO:00000447; feature: ENVO:00000244|ENVO:00000211|ENVO:00000569|ENVO:00002023; material: ENVO:00002151; isolation source: ocean water from marine abyssalpelagic zone ...
AAAAAGCCTGTGATTGTGACAACCCTTGTGACAAACGCAAAAATAAAATGGCTCAAGAACAAATTAAAATTAGCTTAATAGAATAGCCTACGCTCTATTTAAGTGACTAAAAGGTGCTAAGGCACCTTTTTTATTGCATAAATTTAAAATTGATTAATAATTAATCTTAGGAGGTTATTTATTAATGAATAAAAATAATGTAATTAATATTAAAAAGTTAACCCTAATAGCAACTATTTTTGCTTTATTGGTGATTGCGCTAGGCGCTTATACGCGTTTGGTTCATGCTGGGTTAGGCTGTCCGGACTGGCCTACTTGCTATGGTCATTTGTGGGCGCCGCAGTCGCTTAATGAAATTAGTGATGCTAATACTTCTTTTCCTGATGCGCCCGTTGATTTAGCCAAAACCTGGCCTGAAATGACTCATCGTTACCTTGCTACTTCTTTAGGCTTGTTGTGCCTGATTATTGCTGGCATGAGCCTGTTTAATGCACGCCAAAGGGTCTTTCCGTTTAAACATAGCTTAGTGTTGGTGTTCGCGGTTATTTTGCAGGGAATGTTTGGCATGTGGACGGTGACGTTAAAGTTATGGCCACAAGTTGTAACGTTACACTTAATTGGTGGTTTCAGTACTTTCAGTTTGTTGCTGTTGCTTTATTTACGCTTGAATGCTGGTCCCGCGCTATTGCGCGTGAATCCTTATCTAAGGCATTTTTCGTTACTGTTGTTGCTGGTCGTTGCCATGCAAGTAATGCTGGGCGGCTGGACCACGGCTAATTATGCGGCAATGGCATGTTTAGAGTTACCATTATGTGACATTGGTGCGTTAACGGCGAATGATTTTAGCCAAGGATTTAATTTGTTGCAGCAAATTGGACCGAACTATTTAGGCGGTCAACTTGATGGCGGTGCTCGGATTGCGATTCATGCGATGCATCGTATTGGCGCTGTGTCGGTGTCATTACTTGGCTTATTGCTGGTGGGCTGGCTCTATTATGCTCGGTTTAAGCGATTAGCCGCTGCATTGATGATGATTCTATTAAGCCAAGTGTTATTAGGGATTAGTAATGTCTATTTTCACTTACCACTCTATAACGCGGTCGCCCACAATATCGGCGGCGCGTTGTTAGTCGCCACCTTAGTAGTGATTAACTATCAATTAAGACCACAAAGTGAATTAACGCCCGCGGCGCGGCCTAAAGCTTAATAGGGCGAAGAATGCAGTGACTACTGTCACGCTAAACACCACTAATAGTGCATTGAGGTTAATCTGGTTATAGAGTGCAAAACGCATTAACTCGACGCAATGGGTAAACGGATTATAGGCGCAGAGCCAATAGAGATAGAGACTCGCTTCTTGCATTTTCCATAATGGATATAAGGCGCTAGATAAAAAGAACAGCGGAAATATCACAAAATTCATCACCCCGGCAAAATTCTCTAACTGCTTGATCAAATTCGACAGTAACAACCCTAAGGCACCAAGAAAAAAAGCAATCATAAAAATTGCTGGAATGGCACTTAAGTAGCCGATTAGCGTTATTTCAACATCAACTACTTGCGCCAGCAATAGGAAAATAAACACCTGAAATACCGATAATATAGCGGTGGCTATGAGTTTGCTTAATAACAGAAAAGGTCGCGGCAGGGGACTCATCAGTAACACCTTCATACTGCCCATTTCTCGGTCATAGACCATCGATAAAGAGCTTTGCATGCCGTTGAATAATACAATCATGCAGCATAACCCAGGTACAATGTATTGCTGGTAGGTAATGTAAGTGCCATAGGGCTCCATGATTGAGACACCCAGTGCTGCGCGAAATCCTGCGGCGAACACCACTAGCCATAATAATGGTCGAATGAGCGCGCTCAATAAGCGGGTTCGTTGTTGGAAAAAACGCAATAGCTCACGTTTAACGATGCCATTAAAACAATAGCGATAATGATCAAAGGTCATAGCAGCTCTCTACTGTTGGTTAGTTGGCGATAGAGTTGATAAATATCCTCTACTTGATGAGAACGGCATAATTGTCCACTATTACCCTGGGCAACTACACGGCCTAGATCCAGCAAGATAAGTTGATCATCTGACTTTATTTCATCGATTAAGTGAGTCGCCCACAATACACAAATGCTGCGTTGCTGGCATAAGGTACGAATATGGTCGATGATCAATTGGCGGCTGTCGATGTCTAAACCAACGGTGGCTTCATCGAGTAATAATATTTTTGGCTGATGAATTAGGGCACGGGCAATTTCAACTCGGCGCCGATGACCGCCATTCAGTGAGCGGATACTATCGTTAAGTCGATCACTTAAATTGAGTTGGCTCAGAATCGACTCGATGTTAGCCAGTGTTTGGGCTGGCGAAAGTCCATGTAATGAGCCGTGATAGAGTAAATTTTGTTTGACCGATAAATCGAGATCAAGGGTGCTTTGTTGAAACACAATGCCAAGTTGACTCATGATCTGCGATTTATCACCCTTGATGTTTAAACTATTTAACTCAATGGTGCCATGGGATGATTGACTTAATCCGGTTAATAGCGAGAATAAGGTACTTTTCCCGGCACCGTTTGGGCCAAGCAAGACATTAAAACCGCTAGATAATGATAAATTAAGATTATTGAGCGCTGTTTTTTTTCCGTAATTAAAAGTTAACTCTTTTATTAATATCATTATTTTTGTTCTCTAATCGCAATTCCCCAAGGGTAGCGTCCGACCTTGATTGATTTGATCGTTTTCATTTTATTAATATCGATGATTGAAACATCACCACTGACACCATTAGTCGTCAACAGTTGGTTTTGCGCTTTATTAAAGGCTAGCTGCCATACTCGACGTCCGACTAAAATGTACTTCTCAATCGCCATGGTGTGACGATTAATCACCGCGACATGGTTCGCAGGACCTAAGGCTATAAAAGCAAAGCGTTGATCATTACTTAATTCAACCCCCACCGGTTGCACGCGATCGCGATGAATGCCACGAATTTTAAAACTAAACTTTGTGGTGATTTTTTTTGTCGCAACATCGATAACAGCGACCGTACCACCAATTTCAGAACTCACCCATAATTGTTTGCCATCACTGGAAAATTTTGCGGAGCGGGGCCGTGAGCCAACGAGGGTATTGGCAATGTTTTTATTGGTTGCCGTGTCAATCCAATGCACCATATTGGTGGTTTCGGAGGTGACGACCACAAGGCTACCATCGGGGCTAACGGCTAAACCTTCGGGCTCAACTCCGACATCGATCTGGGCAATGACCGTACGAGATGGGATGTCGATCACCGTTAAAATAGCATCGTCTTCATTGGCGGCATAAATGGTTTTTTCGTTGGGGTGTAGCGCAATGGTTTCTGGATCTTCACCGGAAGGGAGTTCACCAATAACTTGATTATTACTCAGGTCAATAATTTGAATAGTGTCGGAGTCACTGGCACAGACATAGGCAATGGTTTGTGCGCGATTAAAAATAATTCCTCGCGGGCGCTGACCAATGGCAATGGTTTCAACCACGCGCTGTTGGCTTAAATCGATAATCGAAATGTTATCGTCTTTTTCGTTAGTAATATAAGCTAGCTCAACCGCCTGTGAAAAACTGCTAATTAAAGCAATAGATAATAATAAAAATTTCATCTTAATCCTTAATACGTTATCGACAATGTGACTCTTGCTGATCATAACCCAGTGTGTCGAGTTCGTTGACCGGGTGGAGCACCCCAGTTTGTGGTGACTGTGAGACTAATGCGTGCGGTTGAACTAGTGCAATCGGCATTCTTAATTGGCCGTTCCAAGCACGGTAGCTAAGCTTTCGGCCTTTGTAGGCCGCTAATTCAAATAGATCGGAATGAATGAAGTTCAGCAGTTTGTTCGGATCGCCATTATTGGTCTGATGAACCGCTTGGGCGATGCTTCGAACCGCGAGGTAGCCATTAAAGTCAGATTCATTCATCACTCGCTGCGCTAAGGCTTTAAAGCGATTTTGTAATTGAGCAGCTCCCCATTGTTCAATCACAAAATGCCAAGCTAGCGGTTCTAAGCCAGCAGAGCCAATTACTGGTCGCGGCAAATAGGTATTAAAGGGTAAATACTCGGCAAAGTCTTTGTTGGAATCAGCAACATAAACGACGTCGTAATCTTTGCGTATTTGAGTAAATAAAGGGATTTCCTGCTGAGCACTGCGTCTTAAATCGGTATTAAAGTCCCACGCCTTTTGTTCAATAATTTTAATCCCAAAGCGTTTAGCTGCACGTTGAAAAGATTTTACTAGCGCAAGGTCGGGCGTTTTTTTGCCATGAATTAATAGCACTTTATTGAGCCGACGATGTAATAGCCATTGTGCCAAAGCATCAGATTTCATCGCATTACTAGGAGCTGTGTGTAACATCGGTAATAGACATTGGGAATGTCGTAGTTGATCACTGGCTTCATCGCTATTGATTAAGATGACATTTTTTCCTTGGGCCCACTGCGCAGCAATTTTTAATTGCGCTAATGGCGTGTTAAGAATAAAAAAGCGATGCCCTAGCTGGTATTGATTGGAGAGCTGGTTTAAAAAATCCTGATTGTTGACTGATTCAATATAATTGAGCTTAAAACGTTGTTGTAGAAATTTACCGGTGATATTGGAATCGTTAATGGCCAGTACTGCACCTTTTAAGCCACTGTTGGCAGGGGGGATTATCTTATTTGATAGGACTGGTGGCTGAGGCACCACAAATTTTAAATAATTGATTTGGAGCTTAAGCTCGATGGCAGCCGCTGATGAGCAATATATAATTATGCTGGCAGTTAGTAATGTTATTAAGCGATTCATAAATCCAATCATCAACACCTCAAAATAATTTAAGTTATTGATAGTATATATATAAAATTGTAAGTATTCTTCTTGATAGAATAAGAAGGGTATTTTAACTTATTGATATTTATTGTTATGTGTTATTTTTAGGTGCTTTTAGTTGAGAAAATTCCTACTAAAGAATGAGTAAGTGTCGCCCTAAATCCTCAACTCACTCTTTAGATACATCGCTTAATTATTGTGTAAATGCGGGCCCGATGCCAGCGCTCCACATAAATACAGTTAAGCCCAACATGCTCACCATAAAGACCATGCCAACAGTGACCAATGAACTGGCATAAATGAAACCACGATCTTCATCTATTCCCATTACAATAGGCACTCCGGTATATAGCATATACACCGCGTAAGCGATGCCAGCTAAGCCGACGCACATAATAAACCACAATTCAGGATAGAGCGTTGCAAAACCCACCATATAGAGTGGTGTTGCAGTATAGGCTGAAACTTCAATGCTTTGAACATGACTAGGATCGGCACCGAATTCATGCGCCATCCAATGGGCCATTAACCCTAACGCGAGGACGCCACCCACTAAGCCGCAATACATCAGAATGGCAATCGCTAGTGCACTATCTGCGGTTAAGTAAATGGGATCGCCAGCACCAATACTCCAGCCAGTGTAAACCGATGAGTAATAACTACAGGCCGCTGGGATCAGCGCGATAAATAATGTATGTGTTAATGAGTTAATAAACGATTCGTGACGGTCAGCAATTGCTTGCCATTCCTTTTTTGGATGAGTATAAATTCCCCAAATGTGTGATAAAACCATAATACCACCTTATGTTATTAGTCGATTTCGAAGTAACTGTTGAGATAGAACCTCTCTTCATCATTCATCGGTTCCTAAGTAACAGTCCGTATATACAGCGCTTACTTAATATTTATCGTTCAAAAAACAAGATAAATCAAGCATTGTTTTTTAAATATAACATAGTCTTGTTGACATGTTGATTTATATCGTATTTTTAATTGATTAAAAAATAACGTTTAATTACTTGCAGTTTTTAAAAAATCAGTCATATACTTAAAAAAGCCAATGTGGCGATGAGTATTTTAAAATGGACAACCGCGATTCGTCAGTGACTACTGGTCATTTTTTGTCTAGCTTTGCCATTTTAGATACCGATAAAAATAAGATTTACCATTGCAGGATCTGAGTTATTTTGGATGAGACGGTGAAACTCTGATTCTGTGGTTTGATATTAATCTGACTGTAGGGTGAGCTGTGTGCAAAAAATAATAAAAATATTTGCCACGTTAGGGGTAGTCTCTCTAGCATTTGTGGCAAGGGGCGAAAGTTCCTTCAATATGACTCAAGGGGTGACAGATATTAGTCATCGCGTTTATGACCTCCACATGACAATTTTATACATTTGTGTCGCCATTGGCGTTGTCGTTTTTGGTGTGATGTTTTATTCAATTGTCAAACACCGAAAATCCTCAGGAGCGAAAGCCGCTCAATTTCATGAAAGTACCAAGGTTGAATTACTTTGGACCATCATTCCGTTTTTTATCTTAATCGCAATGGCGATACCAGCCACCACAACATTGATTGAGATGGAAGATAACTCGAAAGCCGATATCACGATTAAAATAACCGCCTCGCAGTGGAAGTGGCATTATCAATATTTTGATCATGACTTTGGTTTTTTTAGTTTATTAGCCACGCCCAGTGAGCAAATTAAAAATAAAGCCACTAAAACAACCAATTATTTACTCGAAGTGGATCGGCATTTAGTGATCCCCGTTAATAAAAAAGTTCGCTTTTTAATTACTGCCGATGACGTTATTCATGCATGGTGGGTGCCTGCTTTTGCCGTTAAGCAAGATGCCAATCCTGGTTTTATTAATGAAGCATGGACTCGGGTTAACGAGCCGGGAATTTATCGCGGTCAATGTGCTGAGCTCTGTGGTAAAGATCATGGTTTTATGCCGATAGTGGTGGAAGTCTTAAGCGAGGTTGATTATCAACAATGGCTTAAGGGTCAATTAGCGCAAGTGGCTCGCGATAAACAAGCTGAGCAGCAAGCCCTAAGTTCAACGGTAACCTTGGAAGAATCGATGTTATTGGGTAAAACTGTTTATGACGGTCGTTGCGCCGCTTGTCATCAGCAAAATGGGCAAGGGATCCCTGGCGCATTTCCAGCAATCAAAGGCAGTGCTATTGCATTGGGCGATGTTAATGCTCATATCGATATTGTGGCCAATGGTAAAGCGGGCACGGCGATGCAGGCTTTTTCTGCACAACTTAGCTCAAAAGAATTAGCCGCGGTTATTACCTACGAGCGTAATGCTTGGGGCAATGATACCGGAGATGTGGTGCAAGCTTCAGATCTGGTGCAATCGAACGCTAACGATTCCATTATTGAAAAATTCGATGAAAAAATCGTTACTCCTGCCGTGGCAGAAAAAATTGAACCCGTCGCGAGAAGTGGTGAAGCGGTTTACCTTGCGCATTGTGCGGCATGTCATCAAGTGACCGGTGCTGGTATACCAGGTGCATTCCCTGCACTGAAAGGCAGTCCAATTGCGTTGGGCGATGTCTCACTGCATATTATCATGGTAGCCAACGGTAAACCGGGCACGGCAATGCAAGGGTTTAAAAACCAACTAACGGCTGATGAACTAGCCGCCGTCATCACTTATGAGCGAAATGCATGGGGCAATGACACCGGTGATACCGTGGTTGCCAGTGACATTGAATCAACCGTGGGAGGTAATAAATAATGACTGATGCAACAGCGAATAACGACCAAACATTGGCCGCAGACGATCATCATGGTCATCAGCCTCCTAAGGGCTTGATGCGTTGGGTATTAACCACTAATCATAAAGACATCGGTACCCTGTATTTATGTTTTAGTTTCTTAATGTTCTTGATCGGTGGCGCGATGGCTATGGTGATCCGCGCTGAATTATATCAACCGGGATTACAGATTGTTGAGCCGAATTTTTTCAATCAAATGACCACTGTTCATGGTTTGATTATGGTATTTGGTGCCGTCATGCCCGCGTTTACAGGCTTAGCCAATTGGTTAATTCCAATGATGATTGGTGCGCCGGATATGGCATTGCCGAGAATGAATAACTGGAGCTTTTGGATCCTACCAATGGCGTTTACTATCTTGCTATCATCATTGTTTATGGAAGGTGGCGGCCCTAATTTCGGCTGGACATTCTACGCGCCATTATCGACGACTTACTCGCCCGATAGCACCGCATTATTTGTGTTTGCCATTCATATCATGGGTATTTCATCGATTTTGGGCGCGATTAATGTCGTGGTAACGATCATTAATATGCGTGCGCCAGGCATGACTTACATGAAGATGCCATTATTCGTGTGGACTTGGTTAATCACGGCATTTCTATTGATTGCCGTGATGCCAGTATTAGCCGCTACGGTGACGATGGTGCTGACCGATAAATATTTCGGTACCAGTTTCTTTGAGGCCGCTGGTGGCGGTGATCCTGTGTTGTTCCAACATATATTTTGGTTCTTTGGTCACCCTGAAGTTTACATCATGATTCTGCCATCTTTTGGCATCATATCAGCGATTGTCCCGACTTTTTCGCGCAAAAAACTTTTTGGCTATTCATCGATGGTGTATGCGACTTCATCCATTGCGCTACTGTCATTTGTTGTTTGGGCCCACCATATGTTTACCACCGGAATGCCCGTGGCCGCTGAATTGTTCTTTATGTATTGCACCATGTTAATTTCGATTCCAACGGGGGTTAAAGTGTTTAATTGGGTGGCGACGATGTGGCGGGGCTCATTAACCTTTGAAACCCCGATGCTATTTTCGATTGCCTTTATCGTCTTGTTTACTATTGGCGGTTTCTCTGGACTGATGTTGGCGATTACCCCGGCGGATTTTCAATACCATGATACTTATTTTGTGGTGGCACATTTCCATTATGTGCTAGTGACTGGCGCGATATTTTCGATCATGGCCGCAGCCTATTATTGGCTGCCGAAATGGACCGGTCATATGTACGATGAACGTTTAGGTAAAATTCACTTCTGGTGTTCTCTTATCTCGGTCAATGTGCTGTTTTTCCCGATGCATTTTTTAGGACTCGCAGGAATGCCGCGACGGATACCTGATTATGCGCTGCAGTTTGCTGATTTTAATCAGTTAGTCAGCATCGGTGGTTTTGCCTTTGGTTTATCACAGCTGATTTTCTTAGTGGTATTAGTTAAATGTGTTCGTGGTGGCGAAAAAGCGCCGGCTAAACCTTGGGAAGGTGCGGAAGGTTTAGAGTGGGAAATGCCATCACCAGCGCCATATCATAGCCATACTACGCCACCAGAGATTAAGTAATATGAGCGATTCACTCAAGCAAATTAATCGACGATTAATGCTAAAACTAGGCTCAGTGATTGTGCTGATGTTTGGCTTTGGCTTTGCTTTAGTGCCGCTTTATGACGTGTTTTGTGAGGTAACAGGGCTCAATGGTCGTACCGTCGTCAAGGCTGAATCGATCAGTCATCAAATTGATAAAACGCGCACTGTGCGATTGCAATTGATGACCTCGATAGCGCCGGGTATGCCGTGGCAGTTTGAGCCCTTAGTTAAATATATCGATGTTCATCCCGGTGAGAATACCGTGGTGAAATTTCGGGCACTTAATCTGACCCGTGAATTAGTGGTTGGCCAGGCTATTCCGTCAGTGTCACCTGGCCTTGCTGCGAACTACCTTAATAAAACCGAATGTTTTTGCTTTAATCAACAACCATTATTAGCAGGTGAAGAAACATTGATGGGATTAGTCTTTTTTATCTCACCGGATCTTCCTGCCAACATAGATACCTTAACCTTGTCTTATACATTATTTAATGTCACCGAGCACTATGTTGCAAGTTCGGCACAAGCGGGTATTTAATAGGAGCTAACATGACAGAAAAAACTACAGTTTATTATGTCCCAACTCAAAGTTATTGGCCAATTATGGGAGCCATTGGCTTGCTGTGTATGGCAGTTGGGGCAGGGATCACTGTTCAACAAATGAATAGTGAAGCCACAAGCGGCACCTGGATTTTAACGTTAGGTATTGGCATTATTATTGCGATGTTATTCGGCTGGTTTAGTGACGTGATTAAAGAGTCACAATCGGGAATGTATAGCGCTCAAATGGATCGCTCATTTCGCCAAGGCATGAGTTGGTTTATTTTCTCGGAAGTGATGTTCTTCGTCGCTTTCTTTGGCGCGTTATTTTATGTGCGAAACATCTCAATCTATTGGCTTGGTGGTGGTTCTAATAATGCGATGACGGGTCAGGTGCTGTGGCCTGAATTTGAAGCGATTTGGCCACTTATTACCACGCCAGCGGGAGATACCACCGAGGCGATGGGTTGGAAGGGTTTACCGCTGATCAATACCGTGATTTTATTAACTTCATCGGTCACTTTACACTTTGCTCATCTTGGCCTTGAACAAAATAAACGTAAACAGCTTACGGTGCTATTAGCGATTACCGTGTTACTCGGCGCTAGCTTTATCTTTCTTCAAGCGGAAGAGTACATCGAAGCCTATCGCCACATGGGACTGACGCTAAGTTCCGGAGTGTATGGTAATACCTTCTTTATTTTAACCGGTTTTCACGGCATGCATGTCACCATTGGTACCATCATGCTATTTGTGATGTTAATTCGAATCATGAAAGGCCACTTTACCCCAGACAATCATTTTGCCTTTCAGGCCAGCAGTTGGTATTGGCATTTTGTCGATGTGGTATGGCTCGGGTTGTTTTTCTTCGTTTATATTTTGTAGCAAAGTGCTGAAATATGCCTGTTCCTCGATGAATGTAAATGTTAATAAGGTCGAGGGTTTGGTGTGATAACCCCAAAGGCGATGGCGGCAAGGATCAGGGTGAAAATGATCACCGAGGCGAATAATCGGCGACCAAAAAATTGGCTCATGCTTTTATTTGAGTCGGGATTATTCATTATTTTTACCGCTTGAAACAAGCTCACGACAATAAAAATGAATAGTACAATAATTAAGGGCTTGAGTAGCATGTTTTATCCTCCATTAAATCAATAGCAACGTTGAGGCCATATGATAAAAAACAGTAACACAATGGTTATCATCGCACTAGGTTTAGTACTGCTAGTGTTTATTGGGTTATTGAAACTAGGATTTTGGCAACTAGATCGAGCGCAACAAAAACAACAGTATTTTGAACAGACCGAGCAGTTGATTGATTCGTCACCGCTTGATGTTAAGGGCTTGTTTAACATTGAACATCACAGCCAACAACCAGTGAAAGCCAGTGGCAAGTTGTTACATCAATATACTTTTTTACTCGACAATGTGACATTTAACGGCCAAGTCGGATTCGAAGTGATAGTGCCATTATTGGTCGATGATTATCAACGTAAGTTGGTGCTTATTAATCTGGGCTGGGTTGCTAGCACTGGGTATCGTGACATATTGCCCAGTTTATTGCAGTGGCAGGGGACCGTGGCAGTGATTGGGAATTTACATCAACCAACAGCTAATCCATTTGCGTTAACGGCAGAGGGCACAGCGGGTTGGCCTCAGGTGATTGGGGAGCTCAATATAACAGCAATGACTAAACAGCTGGCTGAAAATATCGAACAATTAACCGTGTTTAATTCCATTGTTCGCGTCTCGCCTTTCACTACTGTGGGTTATCAAAAGCAATGGTTGTGGGTCAATATGTCAGTGGAAAAGCATCTTGGTTATGCGATGCAATGGTTTGCATTGGCGTTTACATTATTGATTTTAACGGCAATGTTTACTCGAAAAAAATCTGTGAAAATAAGGAATAACAATGAAAAATAGACGTGCAAAAAGCCAACTACTTTTATTATTACTAGCCTTTGCTTTGCCTATCATTGCGGCAAAGATATTATTAAATAGCGGTTTTCGAGGTGAAATCTCGACTCACGGTGGTGAGTTATTAGAGCAAGAAATAAGCTATCAAAGCTTAGCACTTAGTAATCCGACACCAGGCCAATGGCAAATGCTGTATATCAGTGACAATGGCTGTGATAAACAATGCTATGACAAGGTTGGCTATTTGCAACAAACGTGGCGAGCGTTAGGGCGTTTACAAGAGCGGGTCGCTATTGTGATGCTCGTTAACGAAAATTCAAGCCAGCCAGTACCATCGTTTATTGATCATCAATTAGTTAATCAACTGCATGTTGAGTCAATGGTCGATATTCCCTATCAGGGGCAAGTTATTATCGTTGACCCCCTAGGTAATTTGGTGATGAGTTTTTCATGGCCCGATGATCAACAACAATCATTAATTGTCGCGCATGACATCTTACTCGATATTAAACAATTGCTTAAATTATCTCGAATTGGTTAGGGAGCATATTATGATTAAAACTCAACAAATCATCACAACCGGTCATGATTTTATTGGCTCATGGCAAGCCTATTATCAATTAACCAAGCCTAAAGTTATTTTATTATTGCTATTAACGGCAGTGGTGGGCATGTGTTTGGCCTCGCCGGGTGCACCGCCGCTATTATTGGTTATTGTCGCTAGCCTTGGCATAGGTTTAATGGCCTCAGCAGGTGCGGTGTTTAATCATTGTATTGATCATAATATCGACTGCAAAATGGCCCGCACTAAACGGCGACCAATCCCGCAAGGTAAAGTGAGTTTAAGGCAAGCCGTTTACTTTGCGGTTGGCTTAGCGATTAGTGGTATGGCGATATTATGGTGGTTGGTCAACCCGTTAACCGCCGTACTAACGCTAATTAGCATGTTAGGTTATGCGGTTGTTTATACCGTGTGGCTCAAACGGGCGACGCCGCAAAATATTGTGATTGGAGGCATTGCTGGTGCTGCGCCACCCTTACTGGGCTGGACCGCCATTACGGGACAATTTGACGGTAATGCGCTGTTATTGGTGATGATTATTTTCACTTGGACCCCACCGCATTTTTGGGCATTAGCCATTGATCGTTGCGATGATTATAAAAAATCTGGTTTACCCATGTTACCAGTGACCCATGGTATCGAGTTTACTAAAACCATGATTCTGCTTTATACCGTGTTGTTAATGGCGGTTGGTTTAATGCCATTTTTAACAGGGATGTCTGGATGGCTCTATTTTGTTGGTTCTAGTTTGTTAAATTGGGGATTTTTTGTGGTGGCTTGGCAGCTTAAATATACCCCTGAAAAGCGCACGCCAATGGCGGTATTTAAATATTCGATTTACCATTTGATGATATTGTTTATAATTATCTTATTGGATCATTACTTAATGGGTTAATGGATTGAAAAAGTACTTATTTGGGTTGTTGCTGTTCGTGATATCTGGTGGCTTAGGTATTGTTGCTAATTTGTGGTGGCAAGGTGACAGCAATAATCAAAGTTCAACGGTGGCGCTAAAAATGACGACCACTGATAATGGCTATCGAACTTTTGCTACGGCTAAAAAAATAGCACCATTTTCGTTATCCAGCAGTCGTTCGAGTAATTTTAGTAACCAAAGTTTACTTGGTCAATGGACTATTGTGGTGTTTGGCTATACTTATTGCCCGGATATTTGCCCGACCACACTAGCGCGGTTAAAAGGAATTTATCCGCAACTGAAACAAACCGCTGCAATGCAGGTGGTGTTTGTGTCAGTGGATCCATTACGTGATGATATGGAGCGATTAACCCAATATATCAGCTACTTTGAGCCTGAATTTATCGCGGTAACAGCGAATCATGATAAATTATTTCCGTTTGCGCAATCATTGCTGTTGCCCTATGGCATTATTGCCATTAAACCAAACGATGATTATTCGGTCAGCCATAGCGCATCGATTGCGTTAATTAATCCAGCAGGGCAATTGGTTGGACAATTTAAGCCGAGTCATCAGCTTGGTGCTATTCCGGTGGTGGATATGAAATTATTAGCCAGCACTTTTGCGACGATTGTTGCTGCTTATTAAGGCAACTATTACGGTAATACAAACATTACAATAGTCATTAAACTCAGTACTAATAAAATCGTCGCGATAATCGCAATGACAATATAAGTTTTCGGATCGCCAGCGGCAAAGTCGCGTTGGCGATTTTTGTCACTTTGAACCCCTAAAAAAGCCGAGAATACACTGCCAATTTGTTGTGGTAGCGTCGGTTTTTTCGGCTGATTCATCGTTGTTCTCCTAAATTTTAGTTATTTCAATATGATAGTGATCTTCAAATGACACAAAACTTAATTGATGAGTCAGACAATCGAGTTTATCGCGACTGTCATGACTGACAAATAATATATGAGTATTACTGTGACGAGTAATGTAGTCAACTAAGGCCAATACCTGGCTGCGATGTTGATTATCGAGTCCTAAGCAGGGTTCGTCTAATACCAATATTAAGGGTAATTTCACCACGGCGCGAGCAATTAAAATAAGCCGTTGCTGTCCATAGGATAGTCTAGAAAACGGTTTATTTTCAGGTTGATCAATCCCTAATAATTCAAGCCACTCTCTCGCTATTTTTATTTGTTGTTTACTGGGTGTTTCATATAAGCCAATGCTATCAAAAAAGCCCGATAGCACCACGCCAAGTATCGAACAACTCGCACGATAATCACGATGTAATTGAGCGCTTACTAACCCGTAGTGCCTTTTTATATCCCATATCGTTTCACCACTACCACGCTTAACGCCAAATAGTGTGATGTCTTTACCGTAAGCTTTGGTGTTATCACCATTAATCAAGCCAAGGAGGGTCGATTTACCACAACCATTGGGACCCGCTAGTCGCCAATGTTGGCCCCGTTGAAATGACCAAGTAAAGTCACTAAACACTTTATGATCTTGGTATTGAATCGACAGATCATTAATTTCCACAAACGCTTGTTGCGAGTCTAAATGTTGATAATCATAACAGTCAGGTAAATGATGCGGCAGGTTAACTTGATGATGATTTAGCTGTTGCCATATCGCTGAGGAAATCACTGTCTCTTTTGTATTATATAACGCTATTTTGCCATCCTTCATCACTAATATTTTATTGATGTTATTGGGCAGTTCTTGATGATAAAAATCGACTAAAATGACGTTAATACCACGTTCGATTAACTGCTCTAACACCGTGGTTAAATGTCGTTGTGAGGTGATATCTAATCCGGAAAAAGGGTCGTCGAGTACCAACATCTCAGGTTCTTTTACTAAGGCTTGAGCCAGTAACACTTTGCGAGTTTCACCGGTTGATAAAATTTTAAAAGGTTTCTCTAGCAAGTGCTCAATCTGTAATAACTCAACGATTTGATTAAACTTATCACCTGAGCCAATAATTTGCTCGGCACTGCGGCCCCAATCGATGCCACCAGCAATGCATTCGCTGTCGTCATTATGTCGATCTTGCGCTAGCGCTTCGTTTTCTAAAGAAAAACTCACCGTCGCAACTTTATCTGGGCAAATAACCTCACCGCAGTCAGCAATGATATCACCACCAATGATTCTGGCTAGCAACGATTTACCGCTGGCATTGTCGCCACAAATTAGTAAGGACTCACCATCAGGCAATTCGAAATACTCGATTTTCAACTGCAATTGGTTATTTGAGGATAGGGTTAAATTTTTAATCAGCAATGGAAATACCACATAGATGTTTTTTTTAGTATAGCGCAACTATGTTCGTTGTTGATATAACCAAATCTACCTGTCTAGTAACAATAACGTTTGCCTGATTAAAATGATAACAAGAGGGAATCAATTACTTTATTATCGCCCGACAACTCATAATGGGGTACATAGCGCCATAGGATTTATCGTGCCAATGTTGGTTTAAGGATTAGGTTTTGTAATGAAAACCCTTATTGTTAACTTCCCCTCTTGCGACAAAGCGGAAGTAAAAGTCGTAACGGAATATCTTTATTTAAGACTGCTTAGTGCCAGGAGCGGGCATAGATAGAAAAGAGCATCTACCTAGTTGGCAGATGCTTCTTAATGATTATTGACGACATTGGGTTATTCTGTTTGATTGATGCATGATTTTATCTTTGTAGTCAAAGGAAAACTAAGCTTCCTTATCGATAAAAATTGATTCAATAGGCTGCTGAAAAAGACGTGCGACTTTAAATGCTAAAGATAAACTTGGATCGTACTTGTCTTTTTCAATGGAGTTAATAGTTTGACGACTCACGTCAAGCTTATTTGCAAGATCAGCCTGAGTCCAATCACGCTCTGCCCGTAGTACTTTTAGCCTATTTTTCATCTGTACTTTACCTGCCCGTAAATGACAGAGGCCATATAGCAAACAGTCATGATTAATATAAGATCTGATGTTTCAGAGTCTTTGACGATTTGCGCCGTGGTAAGTAATGAATAGGTTATCGATGCAACAAAAGTTGTACCCATCGAAAAAGCAAGCGCATCAAATTGAATTTTTCGTTGCAATTCATCCATAGCTTTTAATAGGTTTATAAACATAAATATAACCACTATGCCAAGTATGGTATCCAAGGCAATAAGCAAATTGATTTGCATGTCTGACGCAAACCATCCATAGAGAATTCCTTTATCGATAAAAATCATCATGGCTATCCAAATAAATGTCGACGCGACAAAAATTACACTTTTCATTTTTCGTTTTTTCTCTGATGTTGAAGCGGTTAACTCGTTCATATATATAGACTCACAGTCTTAATGTCAAGTGTGCTTTACATTACATGTTGCACCACCCCAGTGTCAAGCTAACTTTACATAAAGATTAATTAACTTGATAAAATGTAACGTTTGCTTGGAGAGAAGAGGGAGCTGAAAAGGCCGCTCCTCGCTCTTAGAAGACATTAAGCTTTTCAGATGATTGCGTCAACTATGCGCACTTTACGGTCATTAAACGCATGAGAAAATGTATCTAAAAAAACGCCCTAGGCATCAAACCCAATGTTGATGTTCTAAGGCGCTATTGCG
>SPKZ01005672.1_pt1 | contig 16773 bp, 14 predicted proteins | sample 2456571 | NCBI WGS metagenome assembly SPKZ01 (sample SAMN11192286, study PRJNA482655) | marine metagenome | biome: ENVO:00000447; feature: ENVO:00000244|ENVO:00000211|ENVO:00000569|ENVO:00002023; material: ENVO:00002151; isolation source: ocean water from marine abyssalpelagic zone ...
GCCGTAGCGGAACCCCGTAAAGTGGTTGATCAGACGAAAGCGAACGCGGCGCCAATTCTTCCAATCCGCCAGCGGCACGATCAACTGGTTGTCCTTGTCCCGCTGAGATCCCACCGATTCCGTGAGCTGTCGATTGAGGGCCGCGGTATGAGGATCTATGGCGTCACCTCCCGGTGCGTCCTGGGTCACGCTCGTCGGTGTCGGCGGTCGGCCGTCTCGCACAACGGCTTTTGGTGCACCACAGCCCAGAACACTCAGCGCCACCGCCCCCAAGAGTGCTCGCCACCACGCTGACTTCGCCAGGCCGCGATGGGTCTCGACCGCTCGAAGCCCAGAACTGGATGCCGAACGCTGACGTACCTTGAAGCCGCCAAAAACACAGGGGGACAGGACAGACGGGCGAAAGGACACAGGGGGGGAACTCAAATAGGCCACAACAGTCGACAGTCAAGATACGGCATCGGTCGTTCTAGGCTTCCCCGAGCCTGTCACCCGGGCGTTCGCACAGTCAGGAGCATCCGCTTCGAGCGGCCGTTCAGCACGACCGCCGCTGGCCAGCATTCGCCATTTCGACGCAACTCCGACAATTTGTCGGAGTTGTGTCGAAATGGCGAATGCAAACTATGTCTTTACATTTCCATAGCTTACCACAGGGCCGAGCCCGGATCGATCCGAACTGGGCTCGGCCGCGGGCGCGGCGGAGCTGAGCACGGCAACTCACAACAGCGTGACCAATGACAACGAGAGCGTGACCAATGACAACGAGAGCGCGCTGAAGGGAATGCTCGCTAGAGCGCGACGTGCTGGAGGCGGATGCGATTGAGATCGGCGATGCCGATGCCCATGTCCGAGGCGATGTTCACATAGCTGGGCTCTCGACCGACTTTAGCGAGGGAGGGCAGGCCGTTACTTTTGCGCGCGGCCTCGATGACGTCGATGCCGATACGATCGAGGGCCACAGGATCCGTAGCGACATAAACGGCACCGTGGGGCAAGCGACGATCGGGCAGCTTGTCCAAAGGGCCGCCGTCGTAAATGATCTTGAACGCGTCAGTGATGTGCAACCGCACGCGACTCTGCAACACCGGGTGGTTGTACAAGACGGGGATTTGCGGGCTGCACAGGTGCGCGTGATGTTTGTGCGGGTTCACGATCTGCCCGTGGGTCATGTTCTTGAGCGCACCGGTGAAGCCGCAAATCGAGTGATCCTTCATCATGGTCATGTCGATGATGGCGGTCGCGTCCGTCACCGCCGTGACAAACCGTGTCTTGATGTTTTGGTAGATGGCCACCTCGGGCATCTTGGTTCGGAAGTTGCCGTGAAAACTCGTGACCACGCCGGCGGGCAAGTCATAACCGTCCACGCCAATTCGCGTGCCCTTGAGGAAATCCGGAAACTGTTCGAACAGGTGGATGTTGGGCGCCGGTACGCCGAGTGTTATCAACGCTTCGACCAGCGGCAAGATCAGCTCGAAGTTCACCGCCACCGTGTAGCCGTGCTGCCCGGCGATGCCGTTCACCTTGATCGCGACCTTATCGTCCTTGTGAATGAAGCGGCCGACTGCATCAACCATGTTGGGCGCGCCGGTAAATTCCATGAGCGCGCGCTCGAGCATCATTTTTGCGACTTCGGCTTTGGGCCACAGCTCATTCTTTTGCATCAAAGACGCGTAGTCGTTGCCGCGAGTGATCTTGACGACCTTGCCGGGTACTCGAAACGGCACGAAACCTGCCGGAGGAGCCGCGTTCCATGCCGCCAGCGAGTCGCCGCTAGTCAACGTCGCAGTCGTTCCCGCCACCACGGCCAAGGAGCGAGCCAGCCAGCTACGCGAGCCCATCGCCGCCCCCAGCCCCAACGCGCCGGAGACAAACTGCCGACGACCGACGGGCTGATGAAGACTGGACATGCGGGGATGATACTCGAAGCTGGGCTTGATTATCCAAGGCTTTGCGGCCCGGGAACGTCGTGGCAGGGTCGCTCGCCCACCGATTTACGGCCTTCTGCCCATGCTCGCCCCAGCCAAAAAAAAACAGCTCGTGCTCATCGGCGGGGGCCATGCTCATATCCAGGTGCTCAAGCGCTTCGCCATGAAGCCGCTAAGCGACATGGCTATCACGCTCATTAGCGACCGTGACGTGGGGATTTACTCCGGCATGGTGCCGGGCCTGATCGCCGGAAGCTACCAAGCCGAAGAGCTGCAGATCGATCTCGTGCCCTTGGCGGCCTTGGCGGGCGCGCGTTTCGTCCGAGACGCCGCTACCAGCATACAAACAACAGAGCGGCAGATCACCTTGGGCAGCCGTCCCCCGATAAACTACGATATCGTCTCGCTCAATCTCGGGGCCCCCATCGCCGGCGCCGACTTGCCCGGAGTACGAGAGTTCGCCTTGCCAACACGGCCCATCGCGAAACTGACGGACGCGCTGGGTTCTCTGGACAAACGAGTGGCTCAGGGCGAGCCCGACGCGCCCGTCGTGGTCGTGGGCGGCGGCGCGGGGGGCGTGGAAATTGCGTTTTGCGTGGCAGCGCGTTTGGCTTCTGGGGGCGTGAAGGTTCGACTGATCGCTGCCAGCTCGCGTCTGTTGCCGGATCGAGCACGCGCTGTCGCCGACGCCGTGATGGCAGCGGCTCGGACTCGCGGCATCGACATCGTGCTTGGGCAACGCGTGACTTCCGTAAGCGAAAACCAGCTCGGCCTGCAGAGCGGCGAACACATGCCTCACCGGGGTGTATGCTGGACTGTCGGCGTGACGGGCCCGGAGTGGTTCGCGGACAGTCAACTACCGGTGGATGCCGGTGGCTTCGTGCTGACAGATTCCTTCTTGCGCGTCGTGGGCCACAGCAATGTGTTCGCCGCCGGGGACTGCGCCACTTTGCAGGAACACCCTGAGTTACCCAAAGCCGGTGTGTACGCCGTTCGGCAGGGGCCGGTACTGGCGGACAACCTACGAGCGAGGGCCAACAGGACGGCACTAAAACGCTACGAGCCCCAACAAGACTATTTGGGATTGCTCGATCTCGGGGACGGCACCGCCATCGGAACCAAGTGGGGCCAGGTCCGTCAGGGACGCTGGGTGATGCGACTCAAGCGACGTATCGACCGTGCCTTCATAAAAAATTTTCAGGCGCTCGATAGCGAGGGCCGCGTGCAGCCCAGCTTTCGAAAACTCTTCGAAATGGACGAAGAGATGAGCTGCGGAGGATGCGCCGCCAAGTTGCCCGCTCAGAGCTTGGAGCGAGCGCTGCGAAATGTTGCGGGCTCTGACGCCGAGCATTTGGGCAGCGCCGATTCAACAGTGCTACTCGGTCTCGATCTCGCCGATGATGCCGCCGCCTATCGCACTTCTAGCGGCGACATCGTGGTGCGCAGTGTCGATGTCTTCAAAGCCTTCAGTGACGACAGCTACGTGGTTGGCCAGGTCGCTGCCATGAACGCCATTAGCGATCTCTACGCTTGCGGGGCAACGCCCCGACACGCCCTGGCTCTGCTCAGTCTGCCGGAGCACGAGAGCCCCCGTCACAATGAAGCCACCCTCAGCGAGGTGCTGGCCGGCGCCCGCGTGGTATTCGCGCACGAAGGCGTCCACCTGCTGGGCGGACACACGACGATCGCCAGCGAGCTATCCGTAGGGTTTTCCGTGGATGGCAGCATCGATGAGGAGAGCCAACTGCTGCGCCTGGATGCCATGGTACCGGGTAACGCCCTCGTGCTCACCAAAGCCTTGGGCACCGGCACGTTGTTGTTAGCGGATCGCCTCGGCCGGGCCCGCGCCTCGGACCGAGCCGCTCTGTACTCTTCTATGTTGCGTAGCAACGGTCCTGCCGCAGCTTTGGCGGTAAAAACACAGCTTGTGGCCGCCACTGACGTTTCCGGATTTGGTTTGGCCTACCACCTGCACGAAATGGTCGCAAAAAGCGGAGTCAGCGCCACACTGTATTTGAGCCGCTTGCCGCTATTGCCGGGGACCGCGTCGCTCATGCAAGACGGTCTGCGCAGTAGTGCCCATCCTTTCAACAGCCAGGTGGGCGCCAAGCTTCGTGTTGATGACGCAGCCAGGCAACACCCGGTACTGCCTACCCTGTACGATCCCCAAACCTCCGGCGGCCTGATCATCGCGCTGCCCCAAGCTCAAGCGAAAGATTTTGTGAATCAGCTTCACGAGCTCGGGGATCCCTCGGCCGCAGTTATCGGCGAGGCAATGTCGTCGGAGCCCCCGACCCTCCGAATCTCCGTCTAAACGCCCAACCTGGGCCACAAGCTCCAGCGCGATTCCACATTCACTGGAACATGGAGGGCGGGAGCCGGCACGTCCGCCGGCCACGCCCCACCACCGTCGACCGAGCATCGTCCTAAGGGCGCGGAATCCCGTGACTGCCGCGTCGGCACGCTCCTCGCACTAGGGGAAGGGCAACAGCGGGAAGCTCCCGCACACACCGTTGAACGACACGGTCGACAGACAACGTCGGACAACACATCGCAAACAACACACGGAGAATCATCATGGAATCTAAGAAAATGAAAATCGTTTACGTAGTCACCGAGCGCAACAACAAGAACTACTGGAACCGTGTCGGCGTCGCCTTCACCAACAAGGATGGCTCCCTCAGCGTGCGTCTCGAAGCTATCCCCGTCAGCGGTGAGATGCAGATCCGAGACTACGTGGTTCGTGGAGAACTAACCGATACAGCCCCCGTCAGCCAGCAACTAGCCGCCTGAAAGCAACCAGAAACACCTACTGAGTGAACACCGCCGCATAAGGGACCCGCCAACGATGGACTTTGTCAACCTACAGCTTCAGCCAATCACCGCAGGTACCCCCACGCGACGTGCGCAGGACGGAGAGCTCCGGACTCCCCGTCCTGCGACAGCTCGGTTCCGAAAGCGGAAGCTCGAACCTGTCACGGACAGCTCCCGGGCCGTCGCACTGACCCAACACGAGCTCGGGACCACACGCTGGGAAGTGTGGAAACCCGTCGCGACCAAAAGCATCGGCGTGTTCGCTACCTTGTTGGGGCTCGCCGCCGTGGGACATTGCGCCCTATCGAGTGGACCCGGCATTCCCCACGACCCAGCCGACCACTCCGTTGCTCAACGGGCGGCCACCACCATCGCTAGCTGGCTAGCTCCGCCGCGCCAAAAGTCCCAGGCCGCTTTCGGCCACCAGCCGGGCGCCGGCGCACAACACGCGGGAGCCGCAGCAGGCCTGCCGTCACCCAGCGAGCTCGAGGGCACTAGCCATAGCGGTGCCGGCCCCGTCGCGCCCTCACGGCGAACGCCGACCAGCAAAACTCCGACTCCCGCCGCCACCCCTCTGACCGCGCCGTCCGATACCGAGCTGACTGAGCCAGCGGGTCCCGTAGCGCCACCGGGCGTCACCGCCGACGGGAAGATCATTATCAATACCGCTTCGGCGAGCGAACTCGAGCAGCTGCCCGGGGTCGGCGCCAAACGAGCGGCCGCCATCATTAAGCTACGAACACGGATGAAGAAGTTTCGGCGAGCCACGGATCTCCTGCGCGTGCGCGGAATTGGGGTACGGACACTCCGGCGAATGCTGCCGCTGCTGGTCGTCGATCCGCCAGCTCCCGAGAGCCCTGCACCTGAGTGAGCCCGAGGGTCCGTCAGCTGACCCGAGACGAAGCTAGCCTCTCAGGCTCGCATCCGCATCGGCGGCCCACGGCTCACGTACCTAGTCCCAACTGCCCCCTGATGTGGGACACCGCGCGGGCACTGGCGCTGCGGGGGGACCTCTTCAGTATCAGTCGTGCTGATAGCGACAGTTGCCCCATTCTTGGCGTCGAGCGGTTGTCTCCCGTACACTTTTGTTCATGACTCAAGACGAATTCTGCGAAGCCCTCCTGAGAGTGATGGAGAACAAGCATCACTGGGCGTGGGCGGGATTCACCCAGGGTCTGGTTCCCAAAGACCGCCTGCACTGGCACTTGGAGCAAGAGTACGGCACCTATGTTCGAGACTTCGCGGTGCTCCTCGGTCGGGCCTACGTGCAATGCCCCATCGATCCGGTGCGGCGCCTGCTCGCAGAGAACATCTACGAGGAAGAGACCGGCGGGCTCTCGGGTGGCATAGCTCACGCGGAGCTCTTCTTGGACTATCCACGAGGCTTGAGCATGGATCTCGATCGCTTTGCGGCCGTGGAGCTGCTTCCGATGGCCAGCGCCTTCCGGGCGGCTATCGACGACGCGACACAGAAATCCGGTTGGTCCGTCGCGGTCGCCGTGACCACGCTCTTTCTAGAGGGAACGCCCTATGAGCGCGGCGAGATGGACAGTCAGGCACCGAAACGACCCAAGCCGGATCTCGCCGATCACCCTTTGGTCAAACACTACGGGCTGCAGGTAGATCAACTGGCCCTGACCCGCGCCCACCGCGAAGTCGAAGGCGACCACCGGGGCGCTGCCTGGGACATCTTGCTCAACCACATTCCCGAAGACGATCGCCGTCAGGTCGTTGGCCGCATGCAATACGTGCTCGGCAAATGGCGCGCCTATCGCGACGAGATCGCCCACGTCTGCGGCATCCAGCGAAGCTCTGCGGGTCAACCCGTGCTCGCCGCCTAGGCAGGTCTCTCGCCGACCGTCCGAAGCCGGCGGAGCGTTAGCCCTCTACGGCGTCTTGAAATCGCCGCAGTATGGGGGATATCTCTTTGTGGCGCAGTTTGAACAGAGCGCGGTTGGCGACCAATACGCTGGAGATCTCACAGATCGTTTCCCGCTCCACCAGGTTGTTCTCCCGCAGGGTCGCGCCGGTCTCTACGAGATCGACGATCACATCGCTCAAGCCGACTAAGGGAGCAATTTCGACCGAGCCCTGAACGTAGATGATCTCGGGCTGCACCCCCTTGGATGCGTAGAATTCCGCGGCGATGCGCCGGTACTTCGTCGCGACGCGCGGGACCGCCGGGATGTCAGCGCCGTCGGGGGCTGCCACAACCATGCGGCACTTGCCGATGCCGAGCTCCACGGGTTGATACAGATCGTAGGCACGCTCCATAAGAGTGTCCCGTCCGCTGATCCCCAGCTCGGCCACGCCGGATTCCACGTAGGTGGGGACGTCATCCGGCTTCAGCAAGAGGAAGCGGAGTCGTCCGTCGGCGCTCTCCCGGATCAGCGTTCGATCGTCCGTCAGCAGTACGCTGCCGTCGAGCCCGGCTTTCTCGAAGAGCGGTACCAGTACTTTGCTAACTCGGCCCTTAGGGACCGCGATGGTGATCGGTTTCACAGGATGTGTCCTTTTCGCGCTAACCGTTCCGGCGCCCGAGGCTAGTCGATATCCCCATCGTCAGCAATTCGCTCGATGTCAGCGCCCACGGCACGCAGCTTCTCTTCGATGCGTTCGTAACCGCGGTCCAAGTGGTACACTCGGCGAACGATGGTCTCGCCCTCAGCGCGCAAACCGGCGACCACCAAGGAGGCGCTCGCCCGCAGATCCGTGGCCATCACGCTGGCGCCAGACAGCTTCGGCACCCCGCGCACCAGCGCCACCTGATTGTGGGTGGATACATTCGCTCCCATGCGCCGCAGCTCGGGCACGTGCATAAAACGGTTCTCGAAGATGGTTTCCGTGAGTTGGCTCGTGCCCTCCGCCAGACACATGAGGGCCATAAACTGCGCCTGCATGTCGGTGGGGAAGCCCGGGTGCGGTTCGGTCTTCACGTCGACGGCCCGGATGGGACCTTCGCGCACCACCCGAACGGCTTCGCCGTCTCGTTCGATTTGCAGGCCTGCCTGCCGCAGCTTGCCCACGGCTGCCGCTAGATCCTCTAGCGGCGCGTTTTCCAGCAACACGTCTCCCCCCGCCACGCCCACAGCTGTCATGAAGGTGCCCGCTTCGATGCGGTCAGCGATGATGGCGTGATCGAAGGGCTCCAGCTCGCTCTTACCCACGATGTGCATGGTGTGGGTACCGGCGCCTTGCACCTCCGCCCCCATTTTGTTGAGCACACGACCCAGCTCTTCGATTTCGGGCTCTCGGGCACAGTTCACCAACGTGCTCCGCCCCCTGGCGAGGGCAGCCGCCATCATCAAGTTCTCGGTGCCCGTAACGGTCGGCATGTCGAAGACAATTTCGGCGCCCACCAAACGTTTGGCTTCGGCCACCACGTAACCGTGCTTCACCGTGATCTTCGCCCCCAAGGCTTCGAGCCCCTTGAGGTGCTGGTCGACCGGTCGCTCACCGATGGCACAGCCACCGGGTAGCGAGACCTTCGCGCGTCCGTAACGCGCCACCAGAGGACCCAGCACGAGCACGCTCGCTCGCATCTGCCGGACCAGCTCGTAAGGCGCCTCAGGTCGCACTGGGGAGCTGGGGGCCAGGACCTTCACGTCCGGGCAATTCACCTCGACCTCACGACCCAAAAACCGCAACAGCGCGGCGGTGGTGTTGATGTCCCGCAGTCCCGGAACGTTGCGCAAGTGGCTCTCGCCTTCGCTCAGCAGCGTCGCGCACAGAATTGGCAGCGCGGCGTTTTTTGCACCGCTGACGTGAAGCGTACCCTTGAGAGGACCGTTTCCACGAATCCGTATCGCATCCATGATGCTCCGGCCGTACGCCGAGCACGGCGTCGAGGCAAGCTCTCGGCCATTCGCGGACTTTCTTGAGCTATCGAGGCTGGGCCACGGGCCGCCCGACCTTGAGCCAGCTCAGGGATACTGTCAGCAACAGCCGAGCCCACTGTTTTCGCCGATATTCGCCACATTGGGTGGGAGGTCGGCCCCGCCACCCAATGTGGCGCCCCCTGGCGCCTCGATGCTTGAGCCACAGCCGTGGCTTGTGGGAATCGGACGATCCGTCAGCGGGAAGCGGGCACGAACCGTAGCCTATTGCAAGCGCCTGAATTAGGCTCGCTTCCATGGTGAGTAGGGGTCCTCAATCGACGAAACTCGTAGCGGCGTTGGTCGGACTGGTCGCGGCTATCGCGCCTCGGCACAGCGCAGCGCAATCCCTCGACTTGCGAGGTGCACTCGTGCCAGTTCACCCCACCGGGACCAGCTCCACAGAGCCAACAGAGACCCAAGGTCATCTAAATTACAACGTGGGAGCCTGGTTCTCCCACGGTTATCGCGCCCTGACTCTCGAGGACACCAACGGGAACACCGTCGCCACTCCGCTTGAGCACCAGAGCACTGTCGATATGGTTGCGGGTTTAGGCCTCGGAGACTCTTTCGATGTCAGTCTAGTGCTGCCGACCGCGGTGTATCAGCGCGGCGATGAGATGCCGGCTGTCACCGGCAAGGGCGCGATGCCCTCGGCCGCCATCGGAGATCTATCGTTGCGTGCCAAAGTGGAACTCATCGGGCTCGACAAACTCGCGGGTTTCAGCCTCAGCGCCATCGCGGATGTAACGGCCCCCACTGGCAGTGCCGATTCCTACCTAGGAGACGGCGAGACCCGCTTTGGCAGCCGAGTCTTGGGCGAACTGTCTCTGCTGGTGATCTCGCTGCGGGGTTCCGTCGGGAGCCAATTTCGTACCCATCACGAGGACTACTTGGGCACCCGCTTCGGCGACGTGTTGCCTTGGGCCGCCGGATTGTTGATTCGACCCCAGGCCTTCGGTCTCGACGACGAGGGTCGTTGGGAAGCATTCCTCGACACCCGCGGTCAGCTCGCGATGCGACCGGACTTCGCCGATAGCAACGCCTCCAACGCGTTTTGGAGCGCTTCGGCCCGTTACACCGTGGGGGATTTCTCCACGCTGCTCAGCGCGGAGCTACCCATCACCACCTCCGTCGGCAGCCCCGCGGTCCGGGGCACTCTCGCCCTCGGGTGGTCACCAAGATTTTACGACGTCGACCAAGACGGCCTCGGCGACGAAGAAGACGAGTGCCCGGAACTAGAAGAAGATCTCGATGGCTTCGAAGATGAGGACGGCTGCCCCGACTGGGACAATGACAACGACGGCGTCGGCGACGAAGAAGACAAGTGCCCCGACGAGCAAGAAGACGAAGACGACTTCGAAGATGAGGACGGCTGTCTGGACGCCGACAACGACCAGGACAAGATCCCGGACGAAAGGGACGAATGTCCCGATGAGCCCGGCGAGGCCGGAGCCTCTCGCCTGGGTTGCCCCATCGGCGACACAGACAATGACGGCGTCCCTGACAATCAGGACCGCTGCCCCAAGACGGCAGAAGATCGGGACGGCTTCCAAGACAACGACGGCTGTGTCGATGCCGACAACGACAACGACAACATCATCGACACACTCGACGCTTGTCCGGACAAAGCAGGGCCACCCCAATCTGACGCTAAGCAGAACGGTTGTCCCAATCCCGACACGGACGGCGACACCTGGCTGGCACCCGACGATCGCTGTCCCAACGAACCCGAAGACTTCGACGGCAACGACGATAGCGACGGTTGCCCGGATGCGCCCAGCCCTGCGACCGCCTGGGTTCGATGGACTGACAGAAGCCTTGGCGACTCCCAGCTGAGTTGGAAACAAGCGCCGAGCTTCCAGAGCGCGAACAGCGCTGAGCTCAGCGCTGACGGGATCACGATTTTGCGTGCCGTCGTGACCGAGTTGAATCGGCACCCGGGGCACGTGCTCGGTGTCGGCGTCAAAGCCCGCGGCGTCGCCCCTGAGCCAAGCCAACTAGCCCTCACCCGCTCCTTTGCGATCGTGCATCAGCTTCGACGGCTCGCCCATTCCGACACGGCTGCTGAGTCCCTCAGTTTCGCAGCCGTAAGCGACTTGCCCACGGCCCGCCGGGGCGGTATCGGGCTGCGAATCATGAAAGCCACAGGCTCTCCCGCCCGTGCGCAAAAGGCGGGAACCAGCCCGTCTGAGAAACGGTGAAGCCCGCTAAGAAGCGCTCTGGGCTGCGGCTCCTCTCCCGTTCCGGCGAGGGCCCCCTGGGTGCCCTCGCCTGCCCGCTCGCAGGGGCCGCAGCGCTGTTGCTGAGCCCCCAGGCTTCCGCCGAAGACTCCGAGCAAGCTTCTCTCCGAGAGTCGCTCGGTGAGGCGCGAGCCATCGCCGAACTCGAGATTCCGAGTCGTGCAGACGCCGCCGTCATCAGACTCGGAGGCACAGCCAGTCTCGCCGCATCCGAAGCTCTGCTCCGGGAGCTCGGCAGCGATCCTTCCGAACTAAGCGGTGACACCCAACTCCGCCTCGCCGTCGCCCTCTCCCAGCACACTCATCGACCCAAGGTGATCCGAGCCTTGGGTCGCCTGATGAGCCGCAGTGCGCCGCAATCGGACCGAGTGACCGAGCAGCAGGCCGCCCGGGCTCGCTCGACGGCAGCACTGGCTCTGGCAGCTAGTGGACGCAGCGCCGCCCTCACGGCGTTAGCTCGAGCACTGGGTCGACCGGGCGAAACGAGTCGTATTGCCCAAGACGCCTTCTTGGCGCACCCGCCGAAAGATCTAGGACCGCTCCTGCGTTCGGCTAGCTCGCCCTCCGTCGCCCTCGTCGAGACATTGGACGAACTGGCGGATCAGCGCTCGTTTGGCGCCCTCCGACAACTGGTGCGTTCCGGAAGCAATGCCGTCCGCGGACGTGCCGCAGTCGCCCTAGCTAGACAAGGCCACTTGGAGGTGGTGCCCTTGGCGCTGCGTTGGCTCGAGAAAAAAACCGCCCCCGCACTGCTGCTCCCCAGCGTTGAAATATTGAGCCTGGCGCAAAGCCCCGGCGGCGCGGCCACGCTAGGCTCATTACTGAAGGAGCCCACTACTAGGAGTGCCGCGCTCGATCTACTGTTGCGCGCCCCGTCACGACTCTGGACGCGCGTCGTCGGTTCTCAATTGCGTCAGGCACAGTCTTGGAGCGATCACGATGCGGGACGCCTGATTGCGTTTTTGGCAATCAACGGCGGGCCCGCGGCGCTCGAAGCCCTGGAGTTCGGCTTAGGGGAGAGCCGTTGGAGCTGGCGCACAGCCGACGCCCTCGCCGGCTGTGCGGATCCCCAAGCAGAGCACATCTTGCTGAACGCCATGGCAGCGCCGAACGACAGCGCCTCGGCGTCGCCCTCGACGAGTCACCTGGCCACCCTGGCACTCATTCTACGCGCGAGCCGCTCAGGTCTCCGGCGCGAGGGCATCCGTCCAGCGGGACTGACGACACATCTCATGGCTCTCTGGCGCTCGGCTGATCCAGCAAAGCAAGAACTCGCCGCCTTCGGTTTGGGCAGCTTCAGCCGGCACTGGCAACGCGCCCTACTCGCCTCTAGCCCGAACCATCCCCGTCACCTGGCGGCGGGTCTACGCAGCTTGTTAGTCCACGACGCTCCCGAATTTATCTCCGCAGCCGTACGCCTGCGCCAGGAGCCCGACCGCAAAAGGCGTCACCTGCTCGCTCTGGCATTGCTCGATCTCGACGCCGCGGCCCATGTTCCCCAGGCGCTATTGATCGCCCTGATCGACGATCTCGGGCCCGGCAGCGCGTTGGCCGCCCGCGCCCTCGCCAGCCGCGATGACGACGCCGCCCTCGAACACGCCCGAGAGGTATTCTTCTGGTCCAACACCGTTCTCAGCGCACATATTGCGCTCGGACTCGCACACAATCCGCGAGCTTCGGTCACTTCTTGGCTCACACGGCGGTATCGAGCGGAACACCGCGTAACCGTGCGCCGCGCCATCATCCGCGCCCTGAGTCAACGCCCGGGACCCCTCAGCCATTCCGTGCTCCGGCTAGCCGCCAAACTCGACGGCGATGCTGTGACACGAAATCTAGCCCGCCGGGTGCTGCACGGCGAGCGCCGTGCCCCCCATCCCCGAGGGGATGCCACAACGTGGCTAAAAACCCGCGGACCCGACGCGGAAAAAGCGGCCCTCCGTCTCCTGACGAACAGCGGGATTGCGCTGCCCTTCGGCAATGATACAGAGGGCATGGCCGCCGTCCTCGGACTGCGGTCGGGGCCATTTATCGCAGAAGCTCATATTTGGCCGCTGGGCACTTGAGCTAGTGCCCCCCCTATCCCGGAGATCTACTTGGCAAGCCGCAAGAAAAAGACAGACAAAGCAAACGCTGACGACAGCTTTGAACGGGCGGTGAACCGTCTCGGCGAGATCGTTGAGGGCCTGGAGTCGGGAGACCTGCCGCTCGAGGAGTCCCTCAAGTTGTTCGAAGAAGGCGTGACCCTAGCCAGAAGCAGCCAAGCCACTCTCGACGCCGCAGAAAAACGCGTGGAAGAACTGCTGAGCGTAGACGACGACGGAAACCCCATCGTGAAAACCATCGGGACGGATGAATAGCGCTGGCTCTTCCCCCGGCGCTGAGTCTCCCTCGGGTGATGAGGTTTCCACTGCCGGCGCTATCTTAATCGGTGATGAACTGCTTAGTGGGAAAATCCAAGACAGCAACCTCTACCCCCTTGCCGGCACACTCCGACGGCTCGGGATCCGGCTGCTCCGGGTCTCCATCATCGGTGACAACGCCGCCGTCATCGCGCGGGAAGTGAAACAGTTCAGCGCCGACTACGACGTCGTATTTACCAGTGGCGGCGTGGGACCCACCCACGACGATCTCACGCTGGAAGCCGTCGCTGACGCCTTCGGTGTCTCGACTCACATAGACGATGTGACGCGAAAAATGCTGGAGGAACACCAAGGCAAGCAGCTCACCGAAGCGCAAATTCGCATGGTGCGGGTGCCCGACAGCTCTCGATTGGTCTCCACCAAAGATGTGCCATGGCCCACTGTGGTGATGCGCAATGTCTGGGTGTTGCCAGGAGTGCCGCAAGCCTTCGCCATGAAGCTGAGCGTGATTCACCATGAACTGAAGGGCAGTCAGTGTCTTCTCAGTAGCAGTGTTTACCTGCGAGACGACGAATTGGATTTGACCGAGAAGCTCAACCAACTCGTAGAACGCCACCCTCAAGTCAGCATCGGCTCGTATCCGAGATGGTTTGACACTCGCTACAAAACGAAAATCACCTTCGATGGAGAGGACGCGGCTTTACTCGATGCAGCACGCGACGACTTGCTCTCCCTGGTCCCCGCGGAATCCGTCGTCAACATCGAGTGATCGGTGAGGCGCCGGCGATAGCTGGCCCCCGCCCATCGCCCGGCCCCCCAAAGCCGTTGCCCCGGCGAAACTTCGGCATGAGGAACCGACGGCACGAGTCGTGCAGGTCAGGCGTTGTATGCCCAGCCCACTCCAGCACTCCACCGCCAATCCACAGCTCCGTCAACAGAACCGTCGTCCCCTCTCCGGCCCCCAACGGCTCCGACACCGAGCCATCCTCGACGGTCTTGCCACCTTGGCGGACATCGAACTCATCGCTCTAGTGCTGGGCTCCAGGTCTCGGGACGCTTGCGCGAGCCGGTTGCTGGACGATGCCGGCAGTCTAGAGACGCTGACTCGGCGCAGCATCGCCGAGCTTCAACGTTTCCCAGGATTGGGCGCAGCCACCGCCTGCCGCCTGGCCGCCAGTTTGGAGCTCGGCCGCCGTGCTCAGATGCAAGCCAGTCAACTGCCGGCTCCGCAGATCACCAGCCTCGCGGATGTAGAGCGCTGGGCAGGCCCGCGGCTCTCCCATCTTGAGCACGAAGAGGTCTGGCTGCTCTGCCTGGATGCCAATAGCCGGCTACGCGCCGCCCGGCAAATCGCCCGCGGGGGACAACACGCTTGTGCCTTGACCGCCCGCGACATCCTCCGGCCCGCGTTGCAACAGAACGCCGCCGCCATTGTTTTGGTTCACAATCATCCCAGCGGTGACTGCACCCCCAGTGCCGAGGACACTGCCATGACCCAGAGGGTTCAAGCCGCCTGCGTTAGCCTCGGCTTACTGCTACTCGACCATGCCGTCGTGGCCCGACGCGGTGTCTGCTCTGCCCTCAGCCCGCCCACATCCTTGCCGGACGGCGAGTCCCAACTCGCGGCCTGAGGCCCGGGGCACGCGCCGCCCACCGTACTTTCCCGAGGGCCGGACCGGATCTAGTGCCCGGCCCGCGCTCACTCCACGCATCCCATTCCCGCCATGTGAGGGTATCAAATCACATACCTATCGTGCATGCTAGCGGCGCCGGCTAGCGGGGTCTTTTGTAGCCCCGACGGCTTTCGTCCGGTATTCTGGCTGTAGATGTCGATCACTGAGGCGCTCAGTTTCGCGGCCTTGACGGACGTCGGGAAAAAACGGGAACACAACGAGGATAACTTCCTCGTTGACCGCAAGTTGGCTCTCTTCATCGTCTGCGACGGAATGGGTGGTCACGCAGCGGGCGAAGTCGCCAGCGCAATGGCCGTGCGCACGGTGCACGAGGAGATCAAACGAGAGAAAGAGCTGCTCAACGACTACGTAGCGAACAAGACGGGAGTGGACCGCGTCAACAAACGCGACATCACGAATATGCTCGAGTTCGCGGTCAACCGCGCCTCCAGCAAGATCCACGCCGAAGCAACGCAAGATGCCAGCAAACGCGGCATGGGGACCACCCTCGTCGCCGTGATCTTTCTGGGTACGCAGGCCTTCGTGGTGCACGTAGGCGACAGCCGCATGTACATGATGCGCGGCGGAGTGCTCGAACAGATCACCGAAGATCACAACGTTTATAACGAGCTGCTCAAGCGCAAGAAAATGACGCGCGCCCAGGTCGAGAAACTGGCGCCAAAAAACGCCATCACACGCGCCGTCGGAGTGTACGAGCACTGCGAGCCCGACACTCTGGTGCTCGATGCCGCTGTCGGTGACCGTTTCCTGTTGTGCTCAGACGGACTCAGCGAATACTTCGAGCCGCCACTGGGGCAACTCGAGGAATTAGTCGTCCTGCTGAACGAAACCGACGCCGACAAAACCACGAAGAGTCTCATCGACACCGCCAACGAACGCGGCGGCAAAGACAACATCACAGCTCTTCTCGTCACCGTCGGCAATGTGAGTGCCCGGGACGAGAAGGTCGTGCAAAGGCTGCAGCTGAAGCGCGACATGCTCGCACGCATGCCCCTCTTTCGACCGCTCAACGACCGCGAGATTCGCCGGGTTCTCCAAGTCACCGAGGTGCACGCCTACAAGAACGACGACTTGGTCATCACCGAAGGCGAGAAGGGCGACGAGCTGTTCATCGTACTGAGTGGTCAGGTGATGGTGTCGCGTTCCGGCGCCCACGTGGCCGTGCTCAAGCCCGGCGAGCATTTCGGCGAAATGAGCTTGATTCGCACCCAGCCCCGGTCAGCCACCGTGGTCTCTTCGGGAGAAGCCGAGCTGATGGTGATCCGACGGACCGAGTTCTTCGAAATCCTCCGCAAGGAACATCAGTTGGCGGTCAAGCTGCTCTGGCAGTTCACGGGCGTACTCGCCGATCGGCTAGCGGAGACGACTGCGGATCTCGGCGACGCTCGCGACGAGCTCGCTGCCGAAGACTTGACCGTAGACATTTTCGCCGAAGAAGAAGGCGACCGAATGACGGCAAAATTGCCAGCACCTCCTTCCACGGATCGCTGAGAGCCCCCGGGTCCCCATGAAGATATCAGCGCGCCTCGGCGGTTCTCCCTCGGCTACGCCGGCGTGGGTTCTCGCAGCTCTGCTGGTCAACATCACCGGCTGTGAATCAACGCCAAACAAGAGTGTACCGGTCCCGCCGAGCTCGGCTTCGGTCACGGCCCCAGCCGCGAGTGCACGGCATGCCCCCGATCGACCGGGCAGTCGACACCGCTCGGCCAAAAGTTTGAGCTCCGGCGAATGTCGTGCCCTGACGGTGAGCGGTCGCGTTCGGACGGGGGACAAATCAATCCGATCCGGTGCTCCACTTCCGCCAGATCAGTGGGTGACGCTCGAAGACAAATCTCGGGCGAGTTTTGTCAGCCGCACCGGCC
>SPKZ01001821.1_pt1 | contig 16761 bp, 13 predicted proteins | sample 2456571 | NCBI WGS metagenome assembly SPKZ01 (sample SAMN11192286, study PRJNA482655) | marine metagenome | biome: ENVO:00000447; feature: ENVO:00000244|ENVO:00000211|ENVO:00000569|ENVO:00002023; material: ENVO:00002151; isolation source: ocean water from marine abyssalpelagic zone ...
CGCAGGTAGTACCCGGGCGTCATGGCCGCCTGCAGCGTTTTCATGCCTCTGGGGTTGCGCGCCACCAGGACATCCTCGATAGCCCGACTCAGCTCGAGATCATTCATGTGCCCAGGTCCTCAAACAAAGCGGTGACGTTGTTGTTGGCGGCAAGGTGCAGCGCGTTGTGTGCTTCGTGCTGCGATATCGGCGTAAAGTGCACCTGCTGCCCTGGACGCAGCTGCGCCAGAAGCGCCAGATCCAGTGACAGCGCGGCGCCGATTTTTGGGTAGCCGCCAATGGTTTGTCGGTCATTGAGTAGTACGATCGGCTGGCCATCAGCCGGTACCTGAATGGCGCCCAGACAGATTCCCTCTGACAATATGCCCTGAATATCACAGCTGATTTCCGGGCCTTCCATGCGATAGCCCATACGATCGCTGCGGGTAGATACGGTGTAGGGCAGGCTGAAGAATCGCCGCTGTTGATAGCGCGGGAAATGGGATAGCTGATACCCCGGAATCACCCGCACGGTCAGCTCATCACTGTATACGGGGCGGTGCTGCGCCGGCAGTTGAAGTTGCTTGCGGGTGCTGATCGCACTGCAGTGCAGCGTATCGCCCGCTTCCAGTTTGCCGCCTTGCAGCCCGCCGATGCCTTCGCGTACAACCGTTGATGTACTGCCAAAACTCTCAGTCACCTTAAAACCATCGGCCACGCCCAGGTAACTGCGACAGCCATTTTCCGAGAATCCCAGATGAACCGTATCCCCAGCGCGTACTGGCAATACGGTGTAGAGAGGCTGTTCTTCACCGGCAATCGTCAACGGAGCGTCTGCACCGGTCACGCAGATAAAGGTGTCTTCGGTGGCGACCAGTTCGAGGCCGCCAAAACTCAACTCGACAGCGGTGGTGGCGACGGGGTTTTCGAGCAGGGCGTTGCACAGATCGAACGCCCGTTTGTCCAGTGGTCCGCCGGTGGTTAGGCCAATGCGATGCTGACCGAATCGTCCCGCGTCCTGCAGCAGTGCCAACATGCCCGGTTGTTTGACCGTGAAGCCCATTACAACTCCCCGCCCAAGGTGAGGTACTCCTCGCGTGTCACCGGAACGAAGCGCACGCGATCGCCAACACCCACGGGCATGGTTGGCGTGGCATCGGGATCAAACATGCGAATCGGGCATCGACCAATCAGATTCCAGCCACCGGGTGAGGGTGCGGGGTACACGGCGGTTTGCCGGTCAGCGATAGCCACTGCGCCTCTGGGTACGCGCTGGCGCGGTGTGGCCAGTCTGGGCGCAGCAATGCGCTCGTCAACTTCACCGAGGTAGGCAAAACCCGGCGCGAAGCCGATAGCGTACACGCGGTACTCGGCGCCGCTGTGCAGTCCGATGACATCGTCTATCGATAACTGCGCGGCCTCTGCCAACGATTCCAGGTCTTCGCCGACCTCGCTGTGGTAGTAAACGGGCAGTTCGATAAGCGCACCGCCGCCTGTCTCTGTGTCCGTTCCCTGTGCGACTACAGCGCGTATGCAGCGTGAAACTGCCATGTGGTCGGTGGTCAGAGGGTCATAAATAACGAGCAAAGATGCGTAGGAGGGCACGACGTCGATTAAGTCAGCGCCCAGTTGTTGCTGGAGACCTTCGGCCAGCGCCTGCACCTGCGCCGATACCACTGGCGTCGCAGCCTCGCCCAGATAGACGATGAGAGCGTTTTCACCTGCCGGGTGAATGCGCATAGTCAGGCAGCGTCCACCAGGGCGCGAATATCCCGGATGGCCTGCACGCCTTCCATGTTGTCGCCGTGAACGCACAGCGTGTCAGCGTCCAGCGTCAGTGTCTGTTCGCTCACCGTAGTGACCGTGCCCTGTGTCAGCAGTTGTTCGACCTGTGCCAGCATGCGCGGTTTGTCGTGGACTGCGCCGGGCTTGCGACGCGAGAGCAGCTGCCCATTGTCGTCGTAGCAGCGATCAGCAAAGGCTTCGAACAGCACGGTAATGCCAGCGGCGTCGGCTTCTTCTCGGTGAGACTGGCTGGCGGGTGTGGCTTGTAGCATCAGCGGCAGTGGTCGGTGATAGCCTGCGACGGCGGCCATGATGGCCTCGCGAACCTCGGACTTGGCCATCATGTCGTTGTACAGCGCGCCGTGGGGCTTCACGTAGCTGAGTGTGAGGCCATGGCAGGCTGCCATACCGTCCAGTGCACTGACCTGATACTGCACTGCGGCGATGGTTTCCTCGCGTGACAGGTTCATGCTCCGCCGTCCGAAACCAACCAGATCGGGGTACGCCGGATGTGCACCCACGGTGACACCGTGCTCGGATGCCAGTTCCAGTGTTTTTTGCAGGGTTAGGGGGTCACCGCCATGAAAACCGCAGGCAATATTGGCCTGATCGATGTGTGGCATGACCTGCGAGTCCATTCCCATGGACCAGCTGCCGAAGCTTTCACCCAGATCACAATTGAGCAGCATTGGCGACTCCTTACCCTGTTATGGCTGTGTTACATCACCGCCAGTTGGCTGTTGCGTAAATCGGACACCAGCATGCAACCGGGGCTGTGTGTCACGGCCAGCGGCGGCTTGGCATTCTCCAGCGCAACCTGAGGGGTCACACCACAGGCCCAAAATACCGGCAGCTCGCCATCTTTCATCGTTATGGCATCGCCATAATCCGGCGTGTCCAAATCTGTAATTCCAATCTGAGCGGGGTCACCCAGGTGGATCGGGGCGCCATGCACAGAGGGGAAACGCGTGCAGATTTGCACGGCGCGAATGGCATCTGCAGCGGCAAATGGCCGCATACTCACGACCATTTTTCCTGCGAAGGGACCTGCGGGTGAGCAGTCGATATTGGTGCGGTACATGGGCACGTTGACCCCAGCACTCACATTGCGAACATCGAGCCCGTCTGCCAGCAGCGCTTCTTCAAAAGAGAAGGAGCAACCCAGTGCGAAAGTAACCATATCGTCCGACCATAAGTGCTTGATATCGTTACATTCTTCGACGAATTTGCCATCGCGAAAGACGCGGTAGCTTGGCACGTCAGATCGTATGTCTATATTCCCCAAAGGTGGTAGCGATGCATCCCCCGGAACGGCAGAACTGGCGATCAATGGGCAGGGTTTTGGGTTGGCCTGACAGAAGCGCAGGAAGTCAGCTGCCCAGCGCGAGGGCAGTATCACGATATTGCACTGCACATGCCCGGGAGCCTGTCCCGACGTGTTGTCTGTGAAGTCGCCGCTGCGACAAGCTGCACGCAGAGCGGCAGGCGATGAGAATTGCGTCATGGTATCTCGCTCCAAATGAAGCGCTAACTATAGCGGGAGCTTGGCGGGGCGTAACGGAGTATTTGTTTTCCGATTTAGGCGATAATGCGCGCCTCGTTGGGCGGGAGTAACAAGATGCTGGATCAACTATTGGATGTGCTTCAGGTAAAGCCTGAAGGGGAGCTGCGGTTTCTGGGGGATAACATGCATCCAAAGGCGTATCGCGTTTATGGTGGTCAGGTATTGGCACAGGCGGTTATGGCTGCCCGCTATACGGTGGATGACGACCGTGAGCTTCATTCACAGCACGCCTACTTCCTGCGGCCGGGTAATCCGCGCGAGGATATTCACTTTACCGTTGAGCCGGCGCTGGACGGCGGCAGCTTTTCCTCGCGGCGTGTGGTTGCCAGTCAGCAGGGCAAGCCTATCCTGGTGAGCTCGATCTCATTTCAACGCCCTGGTGAAGGGGAAGTCTTTCAGGCCAGTAAGCCGGCAATGCCCGCGCCCGACAGCCTGCCTTCAGAACGCGAACTGGCCCTTAAGGACGGGAAGCTTGACGACAACTTTATGATTACCACCGGAACCGATCTGGACGTGCGCGTAGAGGACCCCATCGACTGGGACAACCCCGTGGAGCGCCCCCCGGTTATCCGCGCCTGGATGAAAACGACGGAAGCCTTGCCTGATCAGCCGGCGCTGCACCAAAGCGTACTGGCTTATATGTCGGACTGCTTTCTCATTGACGTTTGTCTGGCGACCCGCGGTCTCACCTTTCAGGACGGCAGCTTGCAGGTAGCGAGCCTAGACCATGCGCTGTGGTTTCATAGGCCTCTGCGCGCTGATCAATGGCTATTGCATGAGGTGCATGCCGAGGCGATGGCCGGTGGACGGGGGCTAGGCCGCGGCAATTTCTACACCGAAGACGGTACATTGGTGGCGACTACCATGCAGCAGGGGCTGATGCGCCCCCGTTGATGATTGTCTCGCGCTGGGCCTGAATCTATAGTGAGGCTATAAATAACGAAACAACAATAACAGGAGAGCCCCATGCCTCATCCCAGTGTGACTGCGCAGACCTACCCACATAAACCCGCCATCATCATGGGTGATTCGGGTGAGATGGTCACCTACAAACAATTGGATGAGCGTTCCAACCAGGGCGCGCAGTTGTTTCGTTCGCTGGGGCTGAAGAAGGGCGATCACATCGGCATGATGATGTCTAACTGTCGGCAGTTCCTCGAGATCTGCTGGGCAGCACAGCGTGCCGGCATTATCTATACCCCCATCAGCACCCATCTCAAACGCGATGAAACCGCCTATATCCTCGAGAACTGCGGTGCCCAGCTATTCATCGCCAGTCACGACCTGGCTGTTGTGGCCGGCGAGATCGTAGACGCGGCACCAAACATTCAGCACTTCTACATGGTGGGCGGTATCGTCAATGGCTTCGAGTCGTGGGAAGAGGCGACGGATGCGCAACCGGAGACGCCTATTGATGACCAGGCCAACGGCGTGCCCATGCTGTACTCCTCCGGCACAACCGGCAAGCCCAAGGGTGTGTTCATCGCGCCGCAAAGTGACGACGTGCTGGCTGACCACAACATGGCGGGCACGCTGGGGCTGATTTTCGGTTTCAGTGACGAGACGGTGTACCTATCGCCGGCACCGCTTTATCACGCAGCGCCGCTGCACTACAACAATATGGTGCTGTCCATGGGTGGCACCACGGTTGTCATGGAGAGCTTCAATCCCGAACGCGCGTTGCAACTGATTCAGGAGCATCGGGTAACCCACAGCCAGTGGGTACCCATCATGTTTATTCGCATGCTCAAGCTGCCCGAGGAAACGCGCAACCAGTACGACGTCAGCTCAATGCAGTTTGCCATTCATGCGGCTGCCCCTTGCCCGGTAGAAACCAAGGAGAAAATGATCGAGTGGTGGGGGCCCATCATTGTCGAGTACTACGCCGCCAGTGAAGGCATTGGCGCCACCATTATTGATTCCGCAGGTTGGTTGAGCCACAAGGGCTCAGTGGGACCTGCGATGTCCGGCACCCTCCACATTCTCGACGATGGCGGCAACGAGTTGCCCACCGGCGAGATCGGTACGATTTACTTCAGCGGCGAGCAGGCTTCCTTCAAGTATCACAACGAACCCGAGAAAACGGCGGGCGCGTATAACGCGAACGGATGGGCGACCACCGGTGACGTGGGCTACGTGGATGATGACGGATTCCTGTATCTGACCGATCGCAAGAACTTCATGATCATCAGCGGGGGAGTGAATATCTATCCCCAGGAAATTGAGAACCTGTTGATCACCCACGATAAGGTTGCTGACGTTGCCGTATTCGGCATCCCTAACGAAGAATTCGGGGAAGAAGTAAAAGCCGTAGTAGAGCCTGCGAATTGGGCCGATGCTACTGACGAGGTAGCGATTGAACTGATCGAATGGCTGCGCGAGCGCCTGTCCAGCATCAAGTTGCCCCGTTCGCTGGACTTCCGTGAAAAGCTGCCCCGCATGGATAACGGCAAGTTGTACAAGCGCCACCTGGCGGATGAGTACCGAGGTGCCGCCCGCGATGACAGCACAGTGGGGCACTGATAGAGGAGTGGGGCACTGATAGAACGTCCCGACAAAACCTATGAGCCGCGTTGATAAGGACCGTCAGCGATATGAGTGACACAGGTAATGCCCGCCGGCGCTCCACGTCCCTGTGGGCCCAGCACGAATGGTCGATTGTTGCCTTGGCGGCCGCCATGGCGTTTTTGCTGGGCTGCTGGGGCTATGCGCTGGCAATGTCGCCGTCGGCCGCAGGCAGTGAGCACACCTGGTGGGACGTTGTATACGCCAGCTTTCAGCTGTTTATTTTTGAGGGCCCGGATGCAACCGCTGGTTGGCCCTTGCAGCTGCAAATCGCCCGTGCGCTGGCCCCCGTTGTACTGCTGTACACCGCAGCGGCGGCGATCCTAAAACGCACAGAAACCCAGATTGCCCTTTATAAATTGCTGTTTCGAAAGCGCCGCTTTGTGGTGGTGTGCGGCATCGGTGAAACCGGATTTCGAATCGCCAAGCAGTACCTGCGCCACAGCGATAAACAGGTTGTGGTGATCGAGAAAGATCCAATGAACCCGATGGCAGCAGAGCTAGCCAAGTGGGGCGCGATTGTTATTTTTGGCAATGCCATGGATCCGGTGACGCTGGATCGCGCTCGCGTGGTTTACGCCAAGGAAGTGTTCCTGTGCACCCACGATGATCAGGCCAACATTGCCGCAGCCAAGGCGATAGACCGGCTCACCCGTGTGCTGTCAGACAGTGACATGGCGGCAATGGCGAAAACGGTTCAACGGCACGAGCCTCATCTTGCGGGGGAGCCGCCGTACGTGGGGCTGCGTGCATTCCTGTGCGTAGATGAGCCACACCTCTACGATGTGTTTGCTAACCATCCGTTCTTTGCCCACGCCACTGACCGATTCGCCATTCGCATCTTCAATCGCAAGCAGACGATCGCCCGCAACGTGTTTAGCCGTTGCGCGCCGGATATGTACTACATGCCCAGGGAGGAGTCTCAGCCGCCCATGCATGTGCTGTTTGTGGGCTTCGACAACCTGGTTGGAGAACTTATTTTACAAACGGCGCTGACCGCTCATTACCCCGACCGTCGGCGGGCACAAATTACCGTACTTTGCGGCGACGTTAATCGAGAGCGTGTGCAACGCTTTCTCTATCGCTTTCCCCACCTCGAAAGCGTGGTGTCACTGAAGACGTCGTTTCACGACCCCTTAACCTTGTCGCAGGCGCAGTGGGTAGATTTGCAACGCGAGGCCCCATTTTCCGTTGCCTATGTGGCGATGCGCGAAGACGTTGATGGCATTCTGGCTGCACGGCGCCTGAACCGTCACCGCCGACAATTGGGCGAGGCGCCGGTGAACATGGTGGTGTGCCTAAACCAGCAAACCTTCCTGGCCGAGATTATTGACGACGACTTTCTGCCCATCATTGATGACAAGTCGAGTCTACCCGCGCACGAGCCCATTGAGTACTTCGAAACGCTGGACGAGACGATCACTATCGACGTGGTAGTGAACGACGCACTGGATACGCTGGCGCGCACCTTGCACAACGCCTATCTGGATACGTTGGCGCAAACCGAGCCCGCACAAACAGCCGCGGAGAATGCGTCTATTGTGCCGTGGTCAGCGTTACCCGCACATAAAAAACAGGCTAACCAGCATGCGGCTGCGCACATTGCGACCAAACTGCGCAGCCATGGCTGCATTGCCTGCGATGAAAGTGACCAGCGACCCGCCATTGCATTCCCGCCAGATGAGTCCGCTATGGAGGTGCTGGCACAGGTTGAGCACCGCCGCTGGATGGCGGACAAGCAACTCGCGGGCTATGACTACGGCGACACACGGGATGAAGATTTTATGACCCACCCCGATCTGGTGCCCTGGGAAAAGCTTGGCGAGTCCGACAAGGAAAAAGACAGGAGTAATATTCGCCAGATAGCCGGTCTGCTGGCTATGCAGGGCAAGAAGGTGTGTGCCTCAGGCTAGGCGACTCAGCTGATTCGCGCTGCTTTTACCGACACTGGCCACACCACCGTCTTTTCCCCCGCATCGCCCCAGGCGCGAGAGAGCGACTCAAAGAACTGCTCGAAGGCGGTTGTGTCGCCGGCTTTCTGTGCGGTGGCATAGGCCGACCAGGTGGTGATGTAGCCGATCAGGCCCGCTAGGGAGAGGGAGGCCCGACAGTCGTGGGCTGGCGCCGCCAGCGGGTTAAACGGCAGATTCAGATCGGCGTACCCGGTTTCAACGTGACGTCGCTCTGGACTCCAGAATTGGTGTACATCCTGCCAGTAGCCTTTCTGAAAGATCGCATTAATCGGATCTTCGATATACGGCACCCCATAGCTGATCAGGGCCAGAGCCGCACCGGGGGACGCAATCCGCCGCACTTCGTTGCAAAACGCAGGGAGATCAAACCAGTGCGCGGCCTGGGCGACGGTAATCAGGTCGGCGCTGTGTTCGGGTAAACCTGTGTTCTCTGCAGGGGCGCAGTGATAACTGACCCCCGCGTGCTGATGAGCCGAAGCCAATTGGCTCTCGCTGGGATCAACACCGATAACGCGTTCGAAATGCGGTGCAAGCAGGGTTGTCAGCTGACCCGAACCGCAGCCGATATCGACCGCGATACGCTTTGCTGGCGCAAGTGCAGCCAGTGCCTGTGCCAGTGCCGCCGGGTAGTGGGGCCGAAACTGTGCGTAGCGCTCGCCACCCGCCGTGAAGTGCCCTTCAGTCACGTGTTAATGATCTGTTGCCGGCTCTGCTGGCAACGATGCAGGCGCGGGCGTGGCTCTTTGATCCTGGTTAGCTTCTGCCGATTTTTCCTTGAGGAACGGCAGGAAGAAAACCGGCAGTACGAACAGCGTGAACAGCGTGCCGACCAACATACCCGTGGTAATCACCAGCCCAATACTGAAGCGGGCGTTAGCGCCGGGCCCGACTGCGATAAGAAGAGGCAGTACCCCCAGCACGGTGGCAAAGGTAGTCATAAGGATGGGGCGCAGCCGCATGGCAGCAGATTGCAGCACGGCGTCGTAGCGGCTATGCCCGTGCGCGCAGAGCTGATTTGCGAACTGCACGATCAGAATACCGTGCTTGCTGATCAGGCCGATCAGTGTCAGCAAGCCGATCTGGGTGTAGATATTCAGCGTGGCGAAACCCAGGGCAATAGGAACAACAGCGCCAAAGATAGACAACGGCACCGAAACCAGTACCACCAAGGGGTCGCGGAAGCTGTTGAACTGCGCGGCGAGCACCAGGAAGATCAACAGCATCGACAGCGTGAACAGAATAGGGAATGACGCGGTTTCCTGCATGAGGCGGCGCGAGGGACCGGTATAGCCATCGCGGAAACCGGTGGGCGCAATGTCTGCCAGTTCAGCGCGCAGGTACTCAAGCCCTGTTCCCAGGGTGTTGGGGGGCATCATCAGCCCCTGAATGGTCGTGCTGTTAAGCTGCTGGTATTGCGTGAGGTCGTTGGCTTCTACCCGAGAGCCTAGCGATATAACGCTGGACAGTGGCACCAGTTCATCACTGGCGGTACGCAGGTAGTACTTTTCCAGTTCTTCCTTGGTTAGGCGGAAGCCCCTTCCGGCCTGCGGGATCACTTTGTAGCTTCTGCCTTCCACAGTGAAGCGATTCACTTCGCCTTCACCCAGCATGGTGGCCAGTGTTTGGCCAATATCGCGCATGGAAATGCCCAGACGCGCAGACAACTCCCTGTCGATGTTGACCTGTACCTCAGGGCGATCGAAGTTGAGTGACTGGGTCACAAAGATAAATTGGCCGGATTCACGCGCGCGCTTGAGCAACTCCTCGCCGACACGGTAAACCTCTTCGTAGGGCGCGGTGGACGCAATCACGAAGCTCACCGGCAGTCCCGCATCAGAGCCGGGCAGGGGGGGCGTGCCGAAACTGAACAGCTCCATGCCGGCTACGCTGCCCAGTTTTTGCTGGAACTCCTGTTGCACTTCCTGCTGTGTGCGTTCGCGTTCGTCCCAACGATGCATGGTGACTCCGCCGAAGTTTGAATCCGGCGACATGAACTGCCAGGAGTGGCTGAACTCGGGGATTGCCTTCCACAATGAGACCACTTCATCCAGGTAGTAGTTGATGTAGTCGATGTTGGCGAAGCGGGGTGGCGTACCCACCACGTACAGCGAGCCCGTATCTTCCTCCGGCGCCAACTCCTGCTGTGATAACAGGAACAGGGCAGGCAGGCTTAGCAGGATCGTGCCGCTGAACAGCAGCACGGCGCCGCGGTTGCGCAAACAGCTCACCAGCAGTTTCTGGTACTGGTGGATCAGCACTTCAAAACGCTGGTCCAGCCAGTCGGCGAAGCGACCCTGGTGCTCTGCATCCTTGAGAACGTAGGCACACATCATGGGGCTCAGCGTCAGGGCCACAATCCCCGATACGAAAACCGCACCCGCCAGTGTCAGGGCGAATTCACTGAACAGGGCGCCCGTTAAGCCCCCAATAAAGGCTATGGGCGCATACACCGCGGCCAACGTCAGCGTCATGGCCACCACCGGTGTGGCCACTTCCCGCGCACCCATGATCGCGGCTCGCATGGGGGTGGCGCCTTCTTCGATGTGGCGGTGAACGTTTTCCACCACCACGATGGCGTCGTCCACCACCAGCCCGATGGCGATAACCATGGCCAACAGTGTGAGCAGGTTCAGGGAGAATCCAAGGCTATAAACCATGAACACCACACCGATCAGCGAGAGCGGAATCGCCACCAGCGGAATCAGTACTACCCGGAAAGAGCCCAGGAACAGGTAGATGACCAGCATCACGATCAGCGCGGCTTCAATCAGTGTGCGCACCACCTCGGTGAGTGCGTCGTTGATGGGCTCGCTGCCGTCCCAGTCCAGGAACAGCGTCATATCGGCGGGTAGGTTCTCCCGGATGCGGGGAATCGCTGCGTGAACTTCGCGCGAGAGATCCAGAGGGTTGGCATCCGGTGTGGGCGTTAACCCCATGAATACCGAGGCTTCGCCGCTGGAGTAGGTGCGTACTTGCGAGTTTTCCGCTGACAGCTCAACCTCGGCAACATCCCCAAGGCGCACACGGTCTTCCCCGGACTGGCGCACAACGATGGCCTCGAAATCCGCTTCGGTCTGCATGTCGGTGCGCGCATCCACCGTCGCTCGCACCAGATTGCCCTCTGTGGCGCCCGTGGTAGAGACGAAATTGTCGCGCTGAATAGCCTCACTGATATCCGCCGCCGTCACACCTAGGGCAGCCATGCGTACAGGATCCAGCCAGATACGCATAGCCAGGAAACGGCCAAACATATTGGCCTTGCCCATGCCGGGCAGGGTGGCCAGATCCGGCTGCACGTTACGCACCAGGTAGTCGGTGATTTGGTAGGGCGTCATCTGATCGCTGGAGAAGGCCAGATACATCAGCGCATCCCCGCCGGATGCGGTGGAAACCACGGGGTCTTCCGCATCGCGGGGCAATTCGTCCCTGGCTTCATTCACCTTTGCGATCACCTCGGCCAGTACATCACTGCTGTTCTCGCCAAGCCGCACGTGCACTTCGATGCTGGAGATCCCCGGGTTGCTGGTGGAGGTCATGTACTCAATACCGCTGGCACCGGCGATATTGATTTGCAGTGGTGTGGTGACAAAGCCTTGCACGGTGCGCGCACTGGCACCCCGGTAGGCTGTGTTTACGTAGATAACGCTGCGTTCCAGTTCCGGAAACTCACGCACGGCGACGCGGGACAGGGAAGCGGCGCCCAGTAGCAATATGATGCTGGACACCACAATGGCGACAACCGGTCGTTTGATAAAGAGGTCAGTGAACCACATGGTTACATATCCACCGTGTCATCAATGGCGATACGAGCGCCGCGGGTGAGCTTGTTCTGCCCGGCGATAACAACCTGATCGCCAACCGCTATACCTTCATTCACCACAATTCTCCCATCGCGGGAATCACCGGTGGTTACTACTCGGGGTTGGGCCACGGGTGCGCCATCATTGTCTTCGATTACCCACACGATGTTCCCCTGTAGCGAATAGCTCACGGCCGTTTCAGGTACCGTGATGACCTGGCGTGGCCGACCGAGATCGATAGTCAATCGCGCAAACATTCCCGGTAACAGCCCCTCGGCGGGCTCCAGAGTGGCGCGCAGCGACAGATTACGGGTGCCGGCGTCTACCTGGGCATCCAAAGCCTGCAGGGTTGCCGGAAACACCTGGTCAGGAAAGGCTGCCGTGCTGACGGCAACTGCCAGACCGGGACGCAGGCGCGGTGTGTGGCGTGCCGGAACCGAAAAATCGACCTCCAGCTCGGTTAAGTCCTGCAGGGTGGTGATTGGGTCACCGGAGGCGATGTAATCACCCAGTTTGGCGCGCACGATACCCACGGTGCCATCGAAGGGCGCGACGATGCGCTTGTTGTCCAGCCTGGCTTCGGTTTCCGCCAGCTGAGCCACAGCGGACTCCAGGTCGGCGCGCGATCGATCGTATTGAGTCTGCGGGATAGAGTTTTGTTCAACCAGGCTGGAATCGCGCTCGAACAGCAGCTTGGCCAGCGCCAGATTCGCCTCCTGACGCTCCCGGCTGGCCTTTTCAACGCTGTCATTGAGCACCAGCATTAACTGGCCCGCTTCAACCTGTTGTCCACTGACCACGTTTATCTCAGTCACCTCGCCGCTGGCTTCTGCTGCCAGCTGCACGCCGCGCACCGCAGCAATAGTGCCCACTGCCTCTAATTCGGTGGCCCAGGTCTCATCTGTCGCGCGGCCCGCCGCGATGACAACCGGTGGAGGCGTAAAGTCCATCCCCGCCAGAGTCGAAAACTTGTTGTAGAGGTATCCGGCGATGCTGCCGAAGATGATGACGAGTAGGGCAATTACCAATGAATATGCTCGCACGAGGGCTCCAGGGGCCATTGAGGGTCAATCCGTTATTGTATGTGTACGCAGAGGCGGGCGCATCTGCCCAATCTCTCTGGTTTTAGCAAGGGCTTGGCCACGATTTTTGTGCTGGGCGGGTTCGTCTGCATGCTTTATCCTTCGCGCATCGATTGTTGAGAGGGGGTATCGCGGTGAGACAATCGCGCCAAATGAAAAAGCTGGAACGCATCATGGATAAATGCGACAGCTACGAGGACTGGAAAGAGGCCGCACAGAGCCACGATGATATCAGCGGGCAGAAGCGCTGGCGTGAGGTAGACCAGACCAGCCAGTACGATTACTCCCAGATTCGCCTACGACTGGACCGATTGCGCAGCCTGCGCGCGCGGCACGACAACCAGGGCCTGTTGTTTACCCTGAACGAGGGGATACACGGCAACATGGGCGGCATGGGCCGCAGCTCTCTGTACCGTCGTGCAAAATTTGGCACCAAGCACCTGATTGAACAGTACATCGACGAGATCGATGACTGCCTGCGCTACCTGGCTGACCTGGACGAAGACCTGATCTCTGCCCAGGACAAAATGGACTTTTTCTACCGGGCAAATATCTGCTTTGGCCGCTCTGCCCTGATGCTCAGCGGCGGTGGTGTTCTGGGCTTTTATCACCTGGGTGTGGTGAAGGTGCTGTTAGAACAGGGCTTGTTACCCCGCGTCATCTCGGGCTCCAGCGCTGGCTCTCTCGTAGCCGGTGTGTTGGGCACCCACAGCGATTCCGAGCTTGAGCAGTTTTATGATCCTGCCAACGTGCATTTCGAAGCAGAGCGCGAAGCCAGCGTATTCTCGCGGATGTTCTTTGGCTCAAATCCCCAGATCGATATAGGTGACCTGGAACAGATTATCGCCCGGTTAATCCCCGACATGACCTTCCAGGAAGCCTACGAGAAAACCGGCCGCCAGATTAGCATCACCGTGGCCCCGGCTGAGCCACACCAGCGTTCGCGGCTCTTGAACGCCATTACTTCACCCAACGTATACATCCGCTCTGCAGTGATGGCCTCCTGTGCGGTTCCGGGTGTGTTCCCGCCCGTAATGCTGATGGCCAAGAACCTTCATGGCGAAGCGCAGCCTTACCTACCCACCCGCAAGTGGGTGGATGGCTCCATTGCGGACGATTTGCCCGCCAAACGGCTGTCGCGCCTGTACAGCACGAATCACTACATCGTGAGCATGGTGAACCCCATTGCCACCCCGTTTTTGCAGAACAACCGTGAGCGCAGCCGTACGTCGGCGGCCCTGGGCGCGTTGGGCATGGGTGTAGGCCGGGAGATACTCAACTTCTACCGGGGTATTGCCCAGAAGCAGGGTGATAACTGGCCTCGTTTTAATATGCTGATTAATGGCGTGCATGCGTTGATGGATCAGGAATACTCGGGCGATATCAATATCGTGCCCAGCTTCCGCTGGTACAACCCCGGTAAGTTGCTGTCGCATCTGTCCGAGAAGGAACTGGTGACCCTGATGCAGGGTGGCGAAAACTCCACGTTCCCGAACGTAGAATCCATTCGCATCTGCACGAAAATCTCCCGAACCATGGAAGAAATTCTGCATCGCTTTGAATACGGTGATCTGCGCCCGGCAGACAGTGAGTATCATCGCCCGCGTTCATCGCGTCGTAGGCCCACAGCGACACGCGCCGACAGGGAAGCCCTGCGCGAAACCGCCTCCCAGCGCGCGTCTGCGGGTGAGGCCTTAGAGGCCAAACCAAAGAAGCCGGTGAAATCGAGGGCCAAGAAGACCAGCGACAGCGCATCAAAAGCTGGCAAAGCAACGGCTAGGACGCGCACTAAAGCGACGAAAAAAACGGCCAGCGCTAAGCCGGCGGCCAAGCCTAAAGCAGCAGCAAAGAAAAAGCCCGCTGCCGCCAATGCCAAGAAAAAGACGCCGGCTCGCACTCAGGTCGCTAAAAAAACACAGCCTGTGAAAGCCGCGGCCAAAAAAGCGGCCAAGAGCAAGTCTGCTATTCGCAAAGCGCCGGCCAAGAAAAAGGCCGCCAAGGAATCGCCCAGCGAATTGCAGGGCGAGCTCTGGTAAATCCCGAATCAGTAGGCCCCGGCGGAGTAGGTGAGCTCGTAGCTGTGTGAGTACACCTCGAAGATCAGTCCAAAGGGGTCTTCCACGTAGCACATACGAAACGGCTTCTCGCCGGGATAGTACTCCCTGATGGGCATGCGCTGGCGACCGCCGTGCGCCACGATGCTCTCCACCAAGCCCTCGATGTCCGGGTCCTGCACGCAGAAGTGAAAGGTACTGGTCTTCCAGTACGCAAACTCTCCCGGCGGCTCATTATTGCTGAACTCAAACATCTCAACACCGATGCGATCGCCGGTAGACATGTGCGCGATCTTGAACGACCCCCAGCCTGAGCCAAACACATCGATGCACATCTGCCCGATGGGGGTCTCTGATTCCTCAGTGATCACCATAGGCTCCATGATGAGGTACCAGCCCATGACCGTCTGGTAGAACGCGACGGCGTCTTCCACACTGGGAACTGAGATACCGATATGGGAGCAGGTGCGGGGGTAGTTTGCCACGGCTGTGCTCCTGAGGGCTTTGGGGTACATTGCAGTCATCGTGTAGAAGCTGCTGGTAAACGTGCAGGCATAGGCCTCAGTTACCCGGCTTGACGATCTGAACGAAAACAGAACGAGGAGAGTGTGATGATTGATGGCTTGTTTTCCATGCAGGACAAGGTCTGTGTGGTTACCGGTGGCAGCAGGGGCCTTGGTGCGTTTATGGCTCAGGGTTTTTTGGAATCGGGAGCCAAGCGCGTTTACATCACAGCCCGCAAAGCCGAGGCCTGCGTGAGCGCTGCAGAGGAACTCAGCCAGTACGGCGAATGCATTGCCATCCCCGCCGACATCTCCAACGCCGAGGGCATGCAGACTTTTGTATCAGAGCTGATGTCGCGTGAAAGCCACATTGATGTGCTGGTGAATAACGCAGGTACGGGGTGGGGCGCCCCTTTCGGCCAGGTGCCTGAAAAGGGCTGGGACAAGGTGATGGATATCAACGTGAAAAGCCCCTTCTTCCTCACGCAGGCATTGGCGCCTTTGTTGCGTGCTGCAGCCTCACCAGACAATACAGCCAGCGTTATCAACATCGGCTCTATCGCCGGGGTGGTTGGCAATGCTGTTGATAACTTTGGCTATGCTGCGTCAAAAAGCGCCATACATCAGCTGACACGGGTGCTGTCCACGGAGTTGGCCAATGATCACATCCGTGTGAATGCCATTGCGCCGGGGCGGTTCTATTCCAAGATGACGGAGTTTCTGAGCAATGATCAGGCCGCGTTTGAGGAAGAGTTGAAGACCATTCCCATGCACCGCTGGGGTGAGCCCAGTGACATCGCGGGTGTGGCAATTATGTTGGCCTCTAAGGCGGGCGCGTTCATTACCGGCCAGATCATCGCCATCGACGGTGGCACATCGGTTGTGAACTGAGACGGCGAATCCCTGTGGCAGCTATCTACGACCAGATCGGAGCGGGCTAAGACACTGCGCGAAGGGCATACCCTGAGATCGCGAGTCAGCTGGCATCGCTGGTGGGGCTGCAGCAGAACGCTGACTACCTGGATCTGGCCTGTGGTACCGGCAATTACACCTGCGCACTTGCTGCCTTGGGCGGTCGGCGGGTGGCGGTGGACGCATCCACCACCATGCTGGCGGAGGCGCAGCACAAATGCGAGGGTGTGCAGTGGCGCTGCATGAGTGCCGAGCATCTATCGCTGGATGATCAGTCTTTTGATGCCGCTATCTGTACGTTGGTTATTCATCACTTCAGTCGTCTCGTCGCCGCCTTTGCTGAAGTGGCGAGGGTGCAAAAGCCAAAGGCGCGTTTTGTGCTCTTCACCGCGTTTCCTGAGCAAATGGAGCGCTGCTGGCTCTGTCACTACTTCCCGGAAATAATGCGACTCGCCTGCGAGCAAATGTCTGGCCGCGATGCGGTGACAACGGCGCTTTCCGATGCGGGCTTTACACAATGCGAGATACAGCCCTTTGAGGTAAC
>SPKZ01015635.1_pt1 | contig 16760 bp, 16 predicted proteins | sample 2456571 | NCBI WGS metagenome assembly SPKZ01 (sample SAMN11192286, study PRJNA482655) | marine metagenome | biome: ENVO:00000447; feature: ENVO:00000244|ENVO:00000211|ENVO:00000569|ENVO:00002023; material: ENVO:00002151; isolation source: ocean water from marine abyssalpelagic zone ...
AGAAGTGATGGGATTAAGTGATTTAATGAAGCTGCATGAGCCACGGATCCGTAATGGCATGATTGCTTATGGTTATTTGGTCAAACTACGAAGTGGTGAGGAAACGCCAGAGAATATCGCTGGATTTAACCGGACTAAGCAAGATCTTGGTTATGGCCTCCTGCTTAAGCGCTATACCGAAAATGTGGTTGATGCCACAGAAGCACAAATTCAACAAGCAGTAAAAGACTCAATCCCGCAAGTTGCTCCAGTGTTTTGGGCATTTAGAATGATGGTTGGCTCTGGCATGGTGATGTTAGTCTTATTTATATTAGCATTTTACTTTAATGCTCGACGTCAAATTGAACAAAAGCGCTGGTTGTTAAAAGCTATTTTATACGCTTTACCCTTACCTTGGGTGGCGATTGAAACCGGTTGGTTTGTTGCTGAGTTTGGCCGTCAGCCATGGGCGATTAGTGAGATTTTACCGACCTTTTTAGCGACCTCTGATTTAGCGGTTAACGATGTATTATTTTCATTAGTCGCCTTTATCGTGGTTTATGCAATCTTATTTGTGATTGAAATGTGGCTGATGATTCGTTTTGCCAAAATGGGACCGAGTGCATTACACACTGGGCGTTATCACTTTGAACAGACACCCGTTGTTAATACTGGTTTACGTCACCAAAGCGCTTAGGGAGCAGAATTATGTTTGATTATGAAACGTTAAAACTTTTATGGTGGGCAATCATTGGGTTTTTACTGATTGGTTTTGCTATTACTGATGGCATGGACATGGGTGTTGGCGGGTTATTACCATTTGTCGCCAACAAAGATGTAGAGCGCCGTGTCGTGATTAATACCGTTGGCGCACATTGGGACGGTAATCAGGTGTGGTTTATTACTGCGGGAGCCTCGTTATTTGCTGCATGGCCAATGGTTTATGGAGCCGCGTTTAGTGGCTTCTATTTTGCGATGATGCTGACGTTATTTTGCTTGTTTCTCAGACCATTAGCTTTTGACTACCGCAGTAAAATAGATTCACCGCGCTGGCGAAATAATTGGGATTGGGCCTTGTTTGTGGGCTCGATGGTACCACCCTTAGTGTTTGGTATCGCCTTTGGTAACTTGCTCCAAGGTGTGCCATTTAGTTTTGATTTTTTGATGCGAGTGACTTACACCGGATCGTTCTTCGCATTGTTTAATCCTTTTGCACTGCTTAGTGGTGTCGTGAGTGTATCAATGGTGCTGATGCATGGTTCTACTTGGTTGGTGATGAGAACTGATGAGCAAGTGGCAGCACGGTCAGCCAATATTGGCGGCATTGTTTCACTCGTATTACCGGTATGTTTCATTCTTGCTGGGATCATGATTTGGCAGTCAATCGATGGCTATGTGGTCATCAGCACGCTAGATAAAATGGGATTGGCCCAGCCTACGACTAAAACCGTGACGACAGTTGCTGGCGCTTGGCTTAATAATTTCAACGGCAATCCTAGTCTTTGGTTAATTCCAATCACTGCGATAGTGATGTCATTATTGGTGACTTTGTTGATGAGAATAAAGCAAAAGACCACCTTAACGAAAGCCTTAGCTTTTGTAGCCAGTTCTTTGGCTAGTGCTGGGGTTATTTTAACCGCCGGTGTCGCGATGTTCCCCTTTGTTATGCCATCAAGCAGTGTACCTGATCATAGTTTATTGATGTGGGATACCGTGGCTAGTGAAACGACATTAGGGTTAATGTTTGTGGTAGTTTCGATATTTATCCCGTTGATTCTGGGCTACACCATTTGGTGTTATACCAAGATGTGGCGTACTGTCACTATTGCTGAAATTGAACAAAACAGCCATTCGGCTTATTAAGACAAGAGGAATATATTATGTGGTATTTCAGTTGGTTATTAGGTGTTTTATTGGCAGTTTCATTGGGGATTATTAACGTGATGTGGTACGAAATGGAACAGCATGTTGATAACGTCGCTAAAGATCAACATGGCGATGACTGATCCCGAACAGACACCAGATCCTAAGCTATTAAATCGCTGGCTAAAAACACAAAAAGCCAGCGCTAATGGTCGGCTAAGTAAGGCGATAGCGCTGGGCTCAATCAATGGGATGTTGATGATCGGACAAACCGCATTATTGGCTTTTATCATCAATAATATGGTGTTTGTTCAACAAAATGTCAGCATGGCGTTGGTTGGGGTTATTGGGATTATTGTTCTTCGTGCCGTACTTGGCTATTATTCAGAATGTTATAGCCGCCGCGGTGCAATGGCGATTCAAAGTGATCTCCGCTCGCAATTATTAAAGCGATTATTCCAGCTTGGGCCTGCGTATACCCAACAACAGGGTAGCGCTAAGCTGTCACATTTATTACATCAGGGCGTTGATTCACTAGAAGATTATTTTGCGGGTTACTTGCCTATTGTTGCCTATTGTTCGGTTATTCCCAGTGCCATATTGATCGCCGTGTTCCCGATTGATTGGAAGTCGGGGTTAATATTATTGTTAACAGCACCAATGGTGCCGTTTTTTATGATTTTGATTGGTCATAAAGCGCAACATCTCAACCAACTACACTGGGCGAAATTGTTACGAATGAGTAGTCATTTTCTTGATATTATTCAAGGGTTGACCCAGCTTAAAATTTTTAATGCCTCACGTCGTGAAATCAAAGCAGTCAAAGCCATCAGTGATGATTATGGTGATCAAACCATGGACATACTAAAAATTGCTTTTTTATCGTCGTTTTTTCTTGAATTCTTAGCCTCAATCTCCATTGCTCTAGTCGCGGTTATCCTAGGCTTTAGGCTTTATTATGGCAATGTCGATTACTTACTCGCTTTATGGGTTTTACTATTAGCCCCTGAATTTTACCTACCTTTTCGTCAACTTGGCGCGCAATATCACGCAAAAATGGCAGGCGTTAGTGCCGCTGCTGATATGGTTGAAATTTTTAATCAACCCGAGGTTAATTCGCAGATATCGGTTTTTAATGCACCTTTTACTATTGAATTCAAACAAGTTAACTTTGCTTACGCGGGTCGTGTCAGTACATTAAGCAATATTAATTTAACCCTAAATACTACGGGTCTTTATGCCATTATTGGTGAGAGTGGCGCGGGAAAATCGACCTTAATCGATTTGATGTTAGGCTTTAACTTTCCTGCTGATGGTGAGGTATTAATCAATAATGAGCCGCTCAATGCCACTAACCGTGATGCTTGGTTAAAAAATTGTGGTTGGATCGCGCAGCAAGGGCATATCTTTTATGGTTCGCTAGCTTTTAATGTGGCGATGAGTGAAGACTTCGATCCACAACGGATGGAACATGCTTTACAACAAGCGGGATTAAGTGATTTTGTTGCTCAGTTACCCTTGGGCATTAATAACCACGTCGGTGAGGGCGGCGCAGGGTTATCCGGTGGCCAAGCACAGCGTTTAGCGTTAGCGCGGGCATTTTATTTACAGCCGGAGGTCTTGATTTTGGATGAACCGAGTAGTCATCTTGATTGGGATACGGAGCAACTTGTTAGCGCCGCGATAAACCAATATGCTCAAGATCATTTAGTGATTGTGATTGCTCATCGTCTTAATACGGTGATTGCAGCCAAAGAGATTATCGTGTTGTCTCAAGGACAAATCATTGAGCAGGGTAATCATCAGCAATTATTAGCACTTAATGGTTATTATGCCGATTTAATTAATTTACCAACGACTGAGGAGCAAGCGTAATGACGGTATTTCTACGGTTATTAGCCTTGCTTAAGCCGCAGTTACCCTTGATGCTATTGGGCGCACTTTTAGCGGTTATCACTGTACTTGCTAATATCAGTTTGTTGGCCGTATCGGGCTGGTTTATTACTTTAATGGCCATTGCGGGTACCACTGGCACTAGTGTGAATTATTTTACCCCAGCAGCGGTGATTCGTTTTTTAGCCATTGTTCGTAGTGCGGGTCGTTATGGCGAGCGACTATTAACCCATCGTGCAACGTTCAATGCCCTAGCTCAATTACGTTATTATTTTTATCAACAACTTGAACCTTTGTTACCCTATTATCGATTAGAGTTACGATCCGGTGATTTACTGGCACGACTACAGCAAGATATTGACCAGCTCGACAATTTTTATTTACGGGTCTTATTACCGATTATTGTAGCCGTGATTAGTGTGCCTATTGTCTGTTTCAGCCTCGCGCTGATTTCGCCAACAGTGGCATTAATCATGATGGTGGCATTTTGTTTGGTCGGATTGATATTGCCATTGTTGAGTTTTTATCTGGCGCGCGATACCGGTGCTGAAAAATCGGATCTGGAAAGTCGACTAAAATTAGAATTAGTGACTGGCTTTGGCGCAATTAGAGAGTTGTTGGTTTATCAAATGGTTGGTGCCTATCACACGAGCGTTAGCAAAATCTCCCGTCAGTTTTATCAATTACAATACCGGTTAGTTAAATATAATGCTGGATTGAGCGCCGTTACTTTTTTAATTACCCATTTTTCGGCATTGGCTTGCTTGCTCTATTTAGCGCCAATGGTGATGCAGGGAACAATCGATCCTAAAGTTGTTGTTGCGGTGACCCTACTTATTTTGGTTAGTTTTGAAACGGTAATGACGCTGCCGTTGGCATTACAGATATTACCTCATACTTTAGCGAGTGCGACGCGGCTATTTGAACTGATTGACCGCAAGATCCCATCAATTCCAGCAACCACGCCACTAGTATCTGGTGCTATTGTGTTTGATGACTTCGGTTTTCATTATCCAAACCAAGCTAAGGCCAGCTTGTCTGAAATAAATTTAACCATAGCGCCGGGCGAAAAAGTGGCAATTATTGGTGCTAGCGGCGCGGGTAAATCAACCTTAGTCAACCTGCTAATGGGATTTTGGCCGACTAGTGGCTTAACCATTGCTGGCCTAGATTTAGCGCTAATTGAACGTGAGTCATTACGTGACCATATTGGATTGATGAGTCAGCAAGGACACATATTTGATGCCACAGTTGGCGATAACTTACGCTTGGCAAATTCGCAAGCTAGCGAACAACAAATGCGTGGGGCCTGTGATAGTTCCGGCTTGTTGGAATTTATCGATTCATTACCGCAAGGTTTTGATACTTGGCTCGGTGAGACTGGCACGGGATTGTCTGGTGGACAAATGCAACGACTCCAATTAGCGCAGCTATTGTTGCGCCCGGCTCAAGTACTCATTCTTGATGAGCCCACCAAGGGGTTAGATCGCTTGAGTGAAAAGTTAATGATGACTAAGTTACTGACCCATGTTCAGCAACAGCAGCAAAGCTTAATTATCATTAGTCACAAGCCACTAATGTTACAAAAAATGGATAAGATAATCGTGATGTCAGAGGGAAAAATTATTGCGCAAGGTAATCATCAGCAGCTGGTGCAATCAAATGAATATTACCGCCAGCTACTGAATTATTTTTAACTTTATTTTACTAACCCCATGCAATTCGCATAATAAGTCGTGGTGGCTGGCCAATCAGCAAATACACCCATCACTCCGACTTGTTGTGCTAGCACATCGAGTAAAACCAATTGATCACTGTCTTTTGTGATGACGTCTTTAATTGATTTGTAATACCAACCGCCGCCATTCGCTAATGGTCCAGAACGCTCTAAAGTCCAAGTGATAATATTCAGTCCGGCTGCTTTGGCCGCTTTGGCGTAGGCCGATGGTACAATTTTATCGTTTTCAACCGTGACTAAAAACCACATTGGCGGCGCGATAATTTTGATATTTTTGGCGGCTAACTCGTCCATTGTTGGTGACCAAGTTTGTTGATCATTAGGGTTGAAATCATCGAGATCGTAACGACCATCGAGGTAAACCGCCTGTGGCGCAAACTCACTGTTATTAGCAATCCAATATTCAATATCGGCAAGGTTAAATGATTGTGGATATACTTGAGAAGCATCAACTCCAGCGTCGGTATATTCAGCCAGCATTTGTGCCGCGTAATCTTGTTGGCTGTAAGTGCCTTGAAATGGCATCTTCATGCTAGGCGCTTTTAACTCCGGCGTCATTTTAACCCCTAATGATTTAAATAAGGCGATACTTTCCTTATGGCTCATCACCGTGCCCGATGAACTGTATAAATCTGTACGCCAATCTGGCGTTCCTTTTAAAAACTGCTTAACCGTTGTAGCACTGGGATCTGATGCGTCCATTTTGGCGCTTAAGGTTTTAAATTCAGCCAAAGTAATATCTGAGGTACAACAGGTTGCACTGGCGCTAATGCCTTGGTCTGGATCGGCAGGGTTAAACGGGCTGCTGCATTTACTGGACAGCTCAGGGATCGTCAAAATATTCGTGGTGGTGGCTAAATCGCATTGCGAATGACGACAAACTAATTCCTTATCTAGGGTAAAGGTGACATCACATTCAATGATCCCTGCGCCCATTCGCGCGGCGGCTAAATAGGATTCTTTACTGTGCTCGGGAAATTGCATGGCAGCGCCGCGATGACCAATGGAAAAATCACTGCGATAAAAAGGTTTATCAGCACATTGTTGTAAGGCTGTTTTTAGTTCACTTTCGGCTAATCCATCGACTAAAAACTGTGGTCGTACGCCGACTTTAGCCAGTACTTTGTTCGGTTGTTCGGTCGTTGGTTCAGTGGGTGACGAATCGTTATCACTACAAGCCACGGTCGTTAGTCCGATGGCAAATATTAACGGTAATCTTAATTTAATCATTGTTATACCTCTTTAATTAAAAACAATGGCTGCAATATAACAAGACGCCATGACACCTTGGTGACAGATATAAAGCAGAGCGGTCCGTTGAGCTAACAACCGGACAGTCGTGGACAGTTAAAGTGTCCACACGGACACTTTATATCATATGAAATTATAATTATCATCTTAAAAACATAAGGTTATTTTTTGGCATGTAAGGTGCAACTGACTAATCACTTACCTACAATAAAGAGCTTAGCTGATGATTAACGAACCGACCGGACAAGATCAAATAATTGTAGAACCAACCCGCCAACGGTGGAAAACAGTCGGTGCTGTTGCCTTTACATTATCATTAGCAATTTGGCTGGCGCGACCAACATTGACTCAGTGGCTTGATGGTGTGAAGTCGGTTGATGCGGCAAAAATTATTAGTGCCGAAGTCTTTAAAGGAACATTAATCCGTGATGTTGCAGTGACTGGGAAATTAGTTGCGGCCAATGCTCCAACGCTATATAGCAGCGAATCAGGCCAAATTACGTTACTAGCAAAGCCTGGCGATAGCGTGATAGAAAATGACATTGTGGCGACATTAGCGAGCCCAGAATTAATGGCGAAAATAGCTCAGCAACAAGCAAAACTTGCAAGTTTAAAGATTAATGCTAATCGTGGCTTGTTAGTTGATAGCGAAGCACAACTTGATTTAGAGCGTCGCCTTGATACCGCAAAATTGCGCTTAAATGCCAGCAAGCGTGAGTTAAGGCGGGCGATGCTTTCTTATCAAAAACAAGTGATCAGTGAACTTGATTTTGTCACGGTGCAAGATGCAAAAATCGAAGCTGACTTATTGTATCGGCATGCTGAAAAACGGGTTGAATTGGCCAAAAAACGCTTGAATTTTGAAAACCAAACGCGAGAGTTTGCGGTTAAAAGTCAACAGTTAGTCCTTAATGAACTTCATCGTCGTCAGCAACTACTTGCTATTCGAGCTCCGGTTGCTGGCGTAATAGGTAGCTGGTTAGCTCAGCAAAAAGAACAGGTTGCTAAGAGCCAAGCTATTTTAACCGTGGTTGATTTAAGTGAATATCAGGCCCAATTGATGGTTCCAGAATTTTATGCCGACGATTTAGGCATTGGCTTGACGGTTAATCTCAATATTGGCGGTAATGTCTTCGTAGGTACAATCAGCTCTGTGTCTCCTGAGGTGAAAAGCAATCAGGTGATGGTACGAGTTAATGTCGTGCCCGATGCCACGGTTAAGCTGCGTCAAAACCAACGACTAAATGCACGGATCGAATTTGAAAAGAAAACCGACGTATTAATGGTGAAACGAGGTGCCTTTTTAACGTCAGGCGCAGGTCAGTCTGCTTTTGTCATTAACGACGATCAGTTGGCAAGGGTCCAGGCCATTAGTATTGGCTCTCAAAGTGTTGAATTTATCGAAATAACCTCTGGCTTGCGTACCGGTGATCGCATTATTACTTCCGATTACAGCGAGTTTCAGCAATATCAAGCCATTAAGATTAGACAGTAAAAATCATTCAATAATCATGACCAGAATTAGGAAAAACACTATGTTAAAAATGAATAATATCAGCCGAATTTATCGCAGTGACACCATTCAAACTCATGCGTTGCGTGATTTTAGTTTAACCGTCAATTCCGGAGAGTTTGTCGCGGTGACTGGGCCATCTGGTTCGGGTAAGTCGACTTTTTTAAATGTTGCTGGTTTGCTCGATGGTTTCGATCAAGGCAGTTATGAACTCGATGGCGTTAATATTAAAGGGCTTAACGATGATCAATTATCGCGCTTACGTAATGAAAAGATTGGTTTCATTTTTCAAAGTTATAATCTCATTCCCGACTTTAACCTTTTTGATAATATTGATATGCCATTACGTTATCGGGGATTTAACGCTAAAGAGCGCAAGCGACGTATTACTAATGCATTAGAACAAGTGGGATTATCGAGTCGCGGTAACTATTTACCGAGTCAACTGTCCGGTGGTCAGCAGCAGCGCGTTGCTATCGCAAGGGCGTTAGCGGGGGAGCCTAAGATCTTATTGGCCGATGAACCGACCGGTAATCTCGACTCGTTAATGGCGCGCCAAGTGATGGACTTATTACATCAGCTAAATCAAGAAGGTAGCACCATTATTATGGTAACTCACGATCCTGATCAGGCACGAGCGATTGGTCGTAATATCCAAGTGATTGATGGCCAAATTACCGATCACAGCATTTATGCCCCGATGACAGACAATGCCATCATTGAAGTTAGCGCTTAAGGAATCGAGATGGACATGTTTCGCTACTACCTAAAATTAAGTTTACGTAATCTGATGGCTAATCGGTTATTTTTCTCGTTAATGATCACCACATTGGCCGTTGGTGTGGGAGTTTTTCTCGCTAATATTGCGATTATTAAGACCATGACGAACGATCCGCTGCCTAATAAAAGCGACAGAGTGTTTAATGTCAGCTTTAATATTTGGCCGAATAATAATCCTTCCGCTAAATTATTGCCAATAATGCGCTATGACGACGCAATGCATCTGCTAAAAAATGACATTGCGACTCACAGCATGATCCATTATCAATCTCAGGTTTATACTCGTGCGATAGACTCAAAAACATTGAGCCGTGTTAAAGCCAAAGTTAGGGCGACCACGCCCGGGTTTTTCCCTTTAACTGATGCGCCCTTTGCCTTTGGTGGCAGCTGGAGTGATGACTATGCCACTCAGGTTGTGTTGGGGCATCGCATGAATCAACAACTGTTTGGTGGCGGTAATAGCGTCGGTAAAGTGATTGATGTGGAAGGGAAGCCTTTTGAAGTCGTTGGAGTACTTAAAGCATGGCAACTTAAGCCGCTGTTTTATCATCCGGGCAATGACCAAGCATTTGAAGTAATTGATGATATTTTCGTGCCAATCGAAACTGCCATTAATAATAGCTGGGTAGTGCAGGTGCAGAGTAGGTCGGCGGAGCGAATTGATTCGGTGTCTGAAACCCGTGGTAAAAATCATTTCTTTATTCATGCCTTTGTTCAGCTCGATCGACCGGCACAAAAAATTGCGATGCAGAATTATCTTGATGATTACTCAATATTACGTCAACAGGGTGGGGAATTTTTACGTGAAAATGATAATAGGTTGCTGGATGTTAATCAGTGGCTTGAACTTAATAAAGTGGTTGACGAACGAATGTTAGCGTTTGGTTTAGCAACCTCACTATTTTTAGCAGTCTGTATCTTTAATGCCAGTAGCCTGTTGTTGGCGCGATATCACAGCGCTCGATTTGAAACCGGATTACGCCGAGCACTGGGTGCACGAGTGAAAGATATTTTCTATCAAGGGTTAGTCGAAAGCACGGTCATAGGCATCTGTTGCGCGATATTAGCGTTAATTTTTGGTTGGATTTTTCTTAAACTATCGCTACGGCTGTTTCCAGATCTTGAACATATCAGCGACATCGATGGTTCGCTAATGTTGACCGGTGTTGCCATTGCGATGCTAACGTCTTTTGTCAGTATGATCTATCCACTGTTAAAATCTTGTCACGGCTCTGTGTCAACCACGTTGAAATAAGGAAAGACTATGAATATTAAAGCGTTAATTAAATCCTTACGACTGCGTAAGTTTGCCACCGGTTTATTGTTATTACAGTTAAGTTTAACCATAGGTCTGATGGTCAACACCGTCATTTTAACCAGTTCGGCGATGGACAAATTGAATAATCCGTTACGATTTGATGTTGAAAGCTTAGTCAGCATCGATCTAGTTCCGACTTCAGGAGCGTTTAGAGACCCCGATTACTATCGTTCAATCACCCAACAAGATATTGCTAAAATTAGTGCATTAGAAGGCGTGATTAGTGCGGCTCATTATAATCAATTACCGATCCAGCGAGGGGGTTGGAATGGTAATTTACAGCCTGCTGATTTTCCTGATGATGGCGTACTGCCAAAATATTTAAACTATGTTCCCCAATTTTTTAGTAGTGAGATTGGGCTTGAAAACCTCGGGGTTGAAATTGTTGCGGGTCGTGCCTTAACGCAGAGCGACGATGTTACCAATGATTTTTATCACGGAAATCGTGATGAGATAGAACAAAATATTATTGTGACAGAGTCACTAGCCAAAGCGGTGTTTCCTGATAAGCCAGCACTTGGTGAGTTAACCAATAATGGTCGCATCGTCGGCATTGCTAAAGATTTTGTGGTTAGCCCGACACATCCTGGTGACACTCAATTTTATGCAATGTTTGGCAATTTCATGTACTCAAAAGCAGATTATACCCAACATTACATTATTAAAGTAAAACCGGGGTTTGTTGAGCAAGTTCAATCACAGCTGGCCGCAACCATTTTAGCAGTCCAGCCCGAACGAGATATTGTATTAGTGCAAAGTATGAGTGATCGTCTCAGTGAATTTTTTGTCAAAGACACTGGTCTCGCGAGTTTATTTGGGGTGTTATCGTTATTAATGATTGCGGTGACTGTGGTGAGTAGTTTTGCCCATGCTCATTTTCATGTCACCCAGCAGCGTAAATATATTGGGATTCGCCGTGCTCTTGGAGCCCGTAAAATAGACATTATTTGGTATGTGTTTAGAAAAAATTGGTTGATGACTTTTCTCGCCAGCATCTTAGGAATTGCTAGCGTGATTGGGCTAAATATAGGGCTAAGTCAGGTGATTACTATCGACAAACCAGACATCCTGTTATATTGCCTGTCAGTCTTGGTTATTTTTGTTTCGGGTTCGTTAGCGACTTGGCTACCAGCGTATCAAACCACCAAAATATCACCGGTGTCAGCAACACGCACATTGTAAGGGAACGCCATGAAGCGGATTTTAGTCATCGATGACAATCCAGATATATTAAATGCATTAGATTTATTACTGAGTCTGCACGATTATGCCGTGATCACGGCAAGCACGGTGAAAGACGCCGTACTTGCCGCCAACAATCAACAGCTTGACTTGATTATTCAAGACATGAATTTTAGCCAAGGCACCACCTCTGGTGCCGAAGGTAAGGAGCTGTTTTATCAACTTAAACAGATAACACCTGATACTCCAATCATTATCATCACCGCATGGAGTCAGCTTGAAACGGCAATTGAGTTAGTTAAAGCCGGAGCGACCGATTACCTACCTAAACCATGGGATGATGCTAAATTACTAACGATTATTGCCAATCATATAGTCAGCACTAAGGTTGGTACTGAAGTTGGCAATATGGCGAGTACACCAGTAGCGTCGAACCTGATTTATCAAAGCGATGAAATGCAGCAACTCATGGCGATGGCCGACAAAGTAGCTGTCGCTGATATTAGTGTCTTAATCAGTGGGGCTAATGGTAGCGGCAAAGAAAAATTGGCCGACTATATTCATCAACAATCTGGCCGTGCCACTCAGCCTTTTGTCAAAGTGAACATGGGAGCCTTGCCCAGTGAACTGATCGAAGCTGAGTTATTTGGAGCGGAGAAAGGCGCATTTACCGGTGCCAATACTACGCGACAGGGTCGGTTTGAGTTAGCCAATCATGGCACCATATTTTTAGATGAAATTGGTAATTTGTCACTGGCAGGGCAAATGAAATTGCTGCGGGTGTTACAAACTGGACAGTTTGAACGAGTGGGTTCCAGCGTAACGATACAGGTTGATGTGCGGGTGATTAGTGCTACCAATGCCAATTTAGCCCAAGCGATTCAAGCCGGAGACTTTCGTGAGGATCTTTTTTATCGCCTCAATGTCGTCGAATTGAAATTGTTACCACTGACGCAGCGTAGCGCCGATATTTTATTATTAGCTCATCATTTTATCGGTGATACCTATCAATTATCTCAGGCTACGCAGCAGGCATTATTGGCTTATCCCTGGCCGGGTAACGTGCGAGAGCTTGAAAACATGTGTCAACGGGCCTTAGTCTTTAGCACTGAGGCTTTACTACAACCTGAGCATTTCTTTAGTGATGTGATCCATCATCAAATTGAAACCGAAATACTTGATGAATCAACCATGTTACAGACCGTTCTTGATCGTCAACAATGGATTATCGCGCGTGCCGCCAGCGAATTAGGCCTAAGTCGGCAAGCCTTATATCGACGGATCGAAAAATATCAGCTAACCCCTAAGGGATCTGAATGAAAACTACCATGGTGTTAGTTATTGCGCAGTTAGGTTTATTATTGATGATCTATCTGTTTGGGGCTCAACAACCATGGTTGGTGCTTAGCGCGATAAGCTTAACAGCCATAGTAACTTATATATTATTGAACCGAGCCAACAAACAGCAACGTCAGCTATTTTTAGCCTTAGAACATGGGCTGCAAAGCCTGAGAGACAATGATTTTTCGGTCGGGATTAATGATGATGTCGCGAGTCAATCACATCGCCAACTTATCGATGCTTTTAATCAAACCAGTGAAAAATTACGTGACGAGCGCCAGCATATTTATCAACGTGAAATGTTGTTAGACAAGGTGCTAAATGCCTCACCCATGGTGATGGTGTTGGTCGATCAACGTGGCAAAATTGTGTTAACAAATCATGCGGCGCAACAGACATTTAATTTAACAGGAGCGATGATTGGCCGGGACTGGGCGCAACTGGTTAACGCACTGGCGATTGAATTTCAAAATGCCTTAGCCAGCCAAGGTGAGTCTATTTTTAGTTTAATAGATCAACAGGGACAGCAGCAGGCCTGGCATGTTGCCTGTTCAACATTAACGATTCATCAGGCGACTCATCATCTGTATTTACTGAAAACAATCACCCAAGAGTTATCCAAACAGGAAGTGACGACCTGGAAAAAAGTGATTAGCGTTATTAGTCATGAGCTTAACAACTCAATGGCACCGATTAGCTCGATGTGTCATAGCGGTGAGTTATTGGCAAAAAACTTAAATGAACCACGCTTAAATCGGGTGTTTAGTACCATTAGTGGCCGAGTGAACCACTTAAATGAGTTCATTAAAGGTTACGCTAGCCTAACTCGCGTTAAAGAGCCAAAAAAATCATTGATTAGTTGGCCTATCTTGATCGAACAATTGCAAACCCTCTATCAGTTTGAATTGCTATCACCGTTACCGACCGCCAGTGTTTATGCCGATGTCGCGCAAATAGAACAAGTGCTTATCAATATTTTGAAAAATGGTCATGAAGCCGATCCACAAGGAAATATAACCTTAAGCTTTGCTGCTCACCCTGATTATTTAGGTTTGGAAATTTGTGATAATGGTAGTGGCATGTCAGCAGAAGTGATTCAAAATGCGCTACTACCTTTCTACTCCACCAAGCATTCCGGCACCGGCGTTGGCTTGGCATTATGCCGCGAAATTATCGACGGTCATCAAGGCAAATTAATCTTTAATAACCGCAGTGCTGGTGGGCTAAGCGTATCGGTGCTGCTGCCTTATTAACTCCGCTTTTTAATACACATATAATAAGCCCAAGCGATTAACAACAATTGTAATGGTGCGCGAATGAGTAAATACATCGGTCCCGATTGATGTCCACCAAGACCAACACTATTGATGGCTGCGTAGATATTGGCAGGGAAAAACACAATAAAGATCAGAATCGCCAATTGAGCAGCGGTCCGTTGCAGCTTAGGAATAAATAATGCAATGCCAACAGCTAACTCCAACACGCCAGTTAAGTAAATAATAGCCAGCCGATAAGGGAGCCAAGGTGGTAGCATTTCAACCATACCACCTGCTTTTATCGCGTGCCCCAAGCTAAAGAACACAAAAGCGATACCCAATCCCCAGCAGGCATATTTATTGATATTTAATGGCTTATTTTTAATTCTAGAGATGATGTAAGCAATCAATAATGGACTGGCTAATATCGTTAAAATAATGACTAGCGTTATCATAAATACCTCGTTAACCAATAACTCGATCACCATGGCTGGCAGGGTTGAGGTGACGGCGATAATCAACACACCAGATTGTCGATTACTGAGTTGATACGCGACTCCTGCGGCGATTTAACTAAATGCCAGCTATCACTATTATTGCCCCACGGGTCATGTTCTGCTGATTTTATCGATATGACCGACAAGTTATTGCCAAGCAATAGTATTGAGAGATTGATCATAGCGGATTAAATCATTTTGTACATAATGTATTTATGTTTTTCTTGAGGGTGTTAATGATGTGGAAAGTGAAAGTAATTGCAATTCTTAGTAGTGATTTTTTAGCACACAAACCTATCTCACTGTATTTTCGTGACGCATTAATGTCACAACAGCAGCTAGAACCAGAGAAAATACAAATCAATATATTTTCTCACATGCCGCAATGGGTTGATTGGTTGATGACGTCACGCAACCTGATTGTTGGTATTTTTGGTTTTGAAGTGGCGGTTGATTCATTCGCGCCTAACAATGAAAACAAACCGTTAGAGATAGGGGATCCTGTAGGTTTTATGACGGTTATCCATCGTGATGAGCATCAAATAGTGAGTTTTTCGGAAGATAAGCACATGGAGTTTTATATGTCAGTTTCAACCTTTGTGAATAAAAAACTTGGATTGGTCGAATATATGTCACCGCAATTATTCCTTTTCATTGGTTAATTGCACACACGATCTTTAATAATGCGGTCAAGAATGAGCGAATATGAAAACTACCATAAGTAACCAACAACAATGGCTAAAGTTTGCCTTAAAACAATTAGTGAAGCATGGTCCTAATCAATTAACTATTGCTAAGTTATGCGACGCCAAGGGAGTGACGAAGGGATCCTTTTATCATCATTTTAACAACAGGCAGCAATTTATCGAAAGTTTGATGGAATATTGGTATCAACAAATGACGGTAAATTTCATCGCTTAAGCTAACAGCGAAGCTGAACCTTTACAGCGATTAGAAAAACTAGATCAAGTGATCATGGGGGCAGATATTGAAGCCGAAATGCATATTCGTGCGTGGGCGTTAACAGAGAAAGCTATTATTTCGCACTTTGAGAAAATAGATCAGCAGCGCCGAGCTTACTTACAGCAGTGCTGCACCGAACTAGGAATGGAGCCAATGTTGGCCCAAGATGTGGCGATGATCGCCTATACTAATTTTTTAGGCATGCAGCAACTTTATCCTAAGCCAAGCCTTGAAACAGCAAAGCGGTTAGGGGAACTTTCGTTTAATAAATTCGTTAAGGAACTATGATGAATTATACCAAATATTATGGCAATTTACTGATGGTCACAGGCGTGATCCATTACTTAATTGGTTTGGTAATGGATTGGTCAACATTGATTGACATGCATCACAGTGGTTGGTTTTCTTCGACCATTGTTGATGATCACATGCTATTTGACCGTGAAGCTATCCTATGGTTTTTAACATTGGGCGCTTTCTGGATTATATTTGGTTGGACATTACAAAAAATGATTGAGCAAGATTTTAAAATACCAGCATCATTAGGTTGGGGCTTTATTGCGATTGCCTTGATTATTATCGTACCTGCCTCAGGCGCTTACCTATTTTTGAACCAAGGGGTATTAATTTTAATCGCTGATAAAGTTACTTACTCTAGCACAAAATTGACCGAACCAACTCGGTCTAACATGGCATAGTTAGTTTAATGAACTACGCCTATACTGTTAAAAAAACACGGATACACCCAATACATTTTTCCTGTATTGATTGTTGGAGAAGCACAATGAAATATATAACATCAGTCATTGCAATAGTGTTAATTTTCCTAAGTTTTAAGGTTGATTCGAAGCAAAATATATTAGCTAGACACGTGCATATTGAACTATCGATGGCAGATCAAAAAGTATATGGTTTTGATGAAATGCTGTTTACTGCTAAGTACAAAAATGTCGGAAGTTCCCCTATCATCATTGGGACTGATAAGTTACCTGATGATATCGGTAACTTAAATTTTAAAGTCTTTTATGCAGGAAAGTGGCTTAAATATAAGGGGATAAAACTAAAAAGAAACCCATATTACCAACAAACGATTACACTGAACCCAACTGAAACCATTGAAATTGAATTTTCTTTAGATGCCAAATTTATCCTTTATAATATTGGTTCTTATAAGGTTCGTTTTTAT
>SPKZ01017312.1_pt1 | contig 16754 bp, 12 predicted proteins | sample 2456571 | NCBI WGS metagenome assembly SPKZ01 (sample SAMN11192286, study PRJNA482655) | marine metagenome | biome: ENVO:00000447; feature: ENVO:00000244|ENVO:00000211|ENVO:00000569|ENVO:00002023; material: ENVO:00002151; isolation source: ocean water from marine abyssalpelagic zone ...
ACGATGTTAATCCTTACCTATGGCTCAAAAAAGTACTTGACATCATACCCGAGCACAAAGTGAACAAATTAGAGGAGTTGCTACCGCAAAACCTTAAACCGGAATAAGTCTACAATTGTAAATTGAAAAGAGATTCCTATATGTAGTTGGTAGGATGCTTACCTTTTTATTAGAAAGCGCCTCTTATTTTTTCAGAAATTTCTGTCAATTTTTCCTTCGACACTTCCAATTTAGGTCTCGAGAAATTAATGTCCTGTACACTATTTAATGGAATAAGATGAATATGTGCATGTGGCACTTCTAAACCTATTATAGCAACTCCTATTCGCTCGCAAGGCATTACTTTTTCAATTGCTTTCGCAACTTTTTTGGAGAACACATTTAATTCAGCCAAGAGATCATCTTCTAAATCAAATATATAATCAACTTCTTTTTTAGGAACAACCAATACATGGCCAAGCGCCAACGGCATAATGTCTAAAAAAGCAAAGCAATTCTCTGTCTCTGCAATTAAATGACAAGGAATTTCGCCTGCAATTATCTTAGAAAAAATAGTTGCCATTTTAAAGAGAGATATCCAAAATCTCGAAATTCATTACCGCACCAGACGGAACTGAAATAGCAACTTTGTCGCCTTTCTTTTTCCCCACAAGACCTTTACCTATAGGAGAATCAATAGATATTTTACCTTTAGGAAAATCAGCCTCTTTCTCTGCTACCAAAGAATAGGTCATTTCCATTCCGTTATCAATATTCTTAATTTTTACTTTTGAAGAAATAACTACACTTGAAGTATCTAGTTTTGATTCATCAATTAATCTAGCACTAGCCATCAATGCCTCTAATTTAGAAATCTTTAATTCTAAAAGTGCTTGATCTTCTTTGGCTGCATGATATTCCGCGTTTTCCGACAAATCACCTTTATCTCTAGCGTCTGCAATTTGTTTTGAAATAAAAGGTCGATCTACTGCTTTGTTCGTGTGTAGTTCGTTTTTAAGATTTTCGAGTCCTTCTTTAGTATAATAGGTCAGGCCAGCCATAATTTGCTCTGTATTAATTTCTTAGGTAATAAAAAAAGAGTCACTAAATGACTCTTCCTCTTCAAATATATAAAATAATGATCAGACTTACATCAAAAAACGTAAACCAATTGTATGCGATCCATTGAACGGATTGGTATTACGATATGAGTATTCAAGGGATACTTTACTTCCTTTTCCTGCCTTTAAATCAACTCCAAATCCTGCCGTAAGCCCAGTATAAGCCGTTGTTCGAATATCATCATCCAATAATCCTTCTTCATAAACATACCCTGCTCTTATCTTAAATAACTTCTTAAATCCATATTCAAAACCAACTCTAATTTGATCACTCAAAAATGAATTCGAAGTAAAGTTAGATGACACCACCAACCTATGGTCGGTTGGATTATCAAAAGATGTAGTATCATTAGGGTTAAAATAAAACACATATGTTGCACCAATATTAAGTAAAGAAGGTAATTCGTTTTCTACTGATGGCACATCTACAGCTTGTGTTGCCGTATTGTGATCTGCTTGAAGAATTATTCCTAACCCAGTACCTCCATATTGGATACGTGGACCAACATTTCTTAGTGCAATTCCAAATTTAAATTGCCCCATTTTACCAGTTACGTATTGGATTCCTGCATCTAGAGCAACTCCCTTAGCAGAAAGGTCGGATAAGGATTCTGAAATAATTTTTACTCCAACTCCACCATAAATACTATTAGAGAAGATTTTAGCATACGAAAATCCTATTGTATTGAAGCTAACATTGTAGTTTCCAATTCCACCTTCTGGCAAACCAACTTGTGTTCTAAGAATATCTCCAAAGGACATAGACACTAGGCTTATTCCTAAAACACCTTCTTCGCCCACTTTTTGCGAAATTCCAAGCGCATTAATTTTAATATCGGAACCTACCAACCATTGAGAGTTGTTGTATATCACTTCCGTTTTTTTAGTAAATGCTAATCCTGCCATATTATGAGAAGTAGCTTCCAACCCCCTAACCGAAGCTGTATTTGAACCACCCAACGCCGAAGATGACGCCCAAGGATTGATTAAAAGCTCATAAGCTCCTGCTTGACCAGATCTGTCTTTATTACCAGCTTGTACTCCTAGAGCTACAAGTAAAAAACAAAATAAAATTTTATATCTCTTTCTCATCATATATTTTATAATCCACTAAAATCAAACGGTCTCATTGCTCCGAACCATTTTAGTGTTCGCTCGCCATGCTCGTATCCATTGACATGTATAATGTATAATCCCGATGAAATTGGAATGTTCGCCAAATTCTTCAAATCCCAGTCCATGAAGGTAAATTCATCATCATCCTTTTCAAGTCTTCTTACCATTACACCATCAATTGTATAGATAGAAACTGTACATCTATTTGGTAAGTTGGTTATTCTAATAGTAGTCTGAGAACCTCCACTTTCATAATCAGAAAATCCATAGTAAGGATTAGGTACTGCCGTTATATTTGCCAGTGCCGCAGTTGCTGAGTCCGCATTGTCTTCCTCTGCATATATATCATCCGTACAGAAAGTATACATTGGCCAGTTATCATTTATTGCATCATCAGAACCCTCTTCAAACACCCCAGAGTAATATTGCTCATAAGGTTTTTGAACCCTGATTTTGATTGTTACATCAGTAGACATAAACTTCTCCTGATCTGCTACAATCGGAATCGCTGTCCACATTAAGTTTCTAAAGAATGCTCTTTTTGCCGGAGCACCACCATCAAACTGGTCAAATAACGTTCCAATGAAATTACATGAATCATAACGAGTCATAAACTCCTTTTTGAAGGCTCCACCCGCATCTGCTTTACCTCTACTGTTTACAACATAGATGTAATGCTTTCCTCCAAATTTGTACGAGAAACCATCTGAAATTTCACCCGTTGGATTCCATAACATGTCACCACCGTTTTCACTCTTCAACCACGACGACTCACCGAACATGATATTAAGACGCTCACCTGTTTCAACATTAACTGCATATCCAGGGAACCATCCTTTACCATTTCCTGTTCCATCTGGGTTACCATTCTTATCAACAGAAGGAGCAGATCTTGGCATTAATTTATATGCGTCTCCATCGGTAATAGTAGTTTCAGTATCAGGATAATCTTCAATTAACGCTGGATCGTCAGCAGTTTCTAATACAAAACATCTAGACCATTTACTTTTATCAGAAGTGATAACAATATCAACACTGCTAAGCACTTGAAGTCCTTCGTCTCCGTAATCTGAATGCAAGGCATCAAATCGAGTGGCTGGACCACTTGTTACCTTATTATTAGATCCATCGTTTCCTCTAAAAGCAGCAAGATGATACGGCGCAAACCAGCCTTCAATTACATATTCGAAGTTCTCCCATGGATCATACATTTTTGTAAGTGGATCAGCCTCTTTCTTAAGTCCTTCAGGATAATCGCCATTAAATACTCCATCAAGATCTCTTAGTACCTGACCTGATCTAATCCAGTTAAACGGACTTCCTTGATCTTCATCAGCAACACCTGACAACCAAGCATTACTTGAATCAGCAAATTCTATTGAAGAACCAATATAGCCATTGGCTCCTTGCTTTTCTAAACCAGGATTTTCAACCTGATTAATTGAAACCGATAACCCCCATTCTAAAATTAGTTGCTCATAAGGTGTACTAATTGGAACAGTAGAATATATTGTATCCGTAGTACCATCCATCCAAAGTTTCCAAACAGCATTGTCAAGGTTGCCGTCATTTAATGTATCTACTAATTGTATTGTGAAACAACCTTTAGGAACTTTATTAGGGTCGATTACAGATATGTTTAATGGTCCACTACCTGGTTCGTAGGTTAAATTTTCTAAAATCCCGTCTTCTTCAGCAAGAATTAGGTTTCTTGTTTCCGCAGATATATTTAAAAAATTACCACCGTTACCATGACCTTCAACTCTTGTAATGGCAGGTCCATCTCCATAGTTAGATCTAATTACATCACCAGAAACTGGTTTGTGAGGAATTCCAATTTGAGTTTCAATTGCACCATTAGCAGTTTGTCTACTTGCTAAATATGGTTTTTGCTGACCATCTAATGCAGTTACATCTAACGGATCGTAATCTTTATAATTATTATATCCGTATGCTATTACAATAAAGTAGTAAGCTTTATTATTTACTAACGTTTTATTAGTGATAGCAAATAAATCAGAAGTAACTCTGAAAGAGTGACCAATTCCATTGTCTTCACCATCCACCATCAATGATGGTACTGGAGAACCTAAATCCTCATCAAAATCATAGTTAATCAACCTATCAACACCATCCTTAAGATCACATTGAAAAGCCAATCTAGCTAACTCAACATTAGCTAAATCTGAAACAGATACAGCAGCATCTCTAACTTGATAAACTTGATAACCTTGAAATTTATAGACAGAGTAGTTTTCGAATAATTCAGCACTATCTCTAACTGCTTTCCAAAGTCTATGCCCTGGAGTGTAGTATACTTTGTTGTCGATTACTACTGAATCTGGAATTAATATTGCAGGATCTTTAACACTAAAGCTTTCTTTGTAATTGTTCGAAATCTTACTGTTTGAAATAAAGATGATTAATTCTTTATCTAATTCTGCAAATTCAACGTCGGGTGCATTAGGACCTTCAAGAACTCGGAAACAGTTATCAAATAATCTTTGTGCCTTGTCGTCTGCTAAAAACACTAATTCAACAGAGTGCCATGGATCTCCTGTAGTTGTTCTTGCCCAAACAACTCCAAAAGTAATATCATTAATTTCACCGGGATCAAGTGTAAATGGTCCAGAAGACTGTATACTCGATCTATCTCCAACCGAATTTGCAGTACCACCGTTTCCAGTAAGTTCCGTCCAGTTAGATGTACTACTACCAGGTGTAATACCACTAGTACCCCAATTTAATGGATCTGTGTTTCCTGGGAATGCAAAATCTGTTACAACATCATCCGGTAAAACAGGGTTGTTATGACCTGTTCCTCCATGAATCATTGGTGTTTGATCTTTCCAAGTTCCACGCATTATGTTATAGAACTCAAAATCTTGTCTAGGTGGTCCATTATAACCACTAGCACCAGCTGAGAAATTCACATAGATGAATCTCCTCATTCCATACCTTTCATTATCAACAATGGTATCTCCGTATCCAATTCCGTTCAATGCCTGGTTCTCACCAATACCAATATCGTTAGCTAAACCATCGTCATCTTGAAACGGTCCTTCAAAATAATCGACACCAACACAAGGAGGATTTTCTCCATATACTTGATAATTTGGAAGTGGCCCATCAACAACATCACCATTATAGCAGTATGCCAGTCCTCTAGGAACGTGACAACCAATATAATCATCATCGTATCCACCTAAATCTGTTTCAGCAAATATTGCAAAGTAAGTATCTGTAAGTACGAACGATGATCTGTTGTGTAGTTCGTAATTATAGAAGGTCATGTTATTAAGTTCATCATTAGTGGCAAAACAGAACGCTTGTGCTCTAATTTCCATACCAATTTGTTGACCTCTAGATTCCGTATGTGCATTTCCTGCATCATTAAATACCCACCAAAGTGTTTGGTCACCAAATAATGTAGTTGGATCGTTTGGCCCACAGCCTACTGATCCCGTAAGATCATACCAAGGGTAATCAGGATTATTTTTTGGTGATCCTAATGGATCATATTTTAAATCGCCGTTACCATCGAAAAAAGGTGCTAAAAATGGATGCTCATCTTTAGATTGATCGCCGTGTGCTGGCCAGTTAACAATAATATCAGGAACACTATATTCTGTATAGTCCTCTGGAGTTTCTTTCCAAGCTAAAAATTCTAATACTTCTGGTTTTGTAATTTCAAATATCTGATCATAATCCAAACAAGTTTGCTCACTAACAGACGCGTTTACCGTACTCAATGGGCCTGGCCACCAATCGTCTCCATCAACCCTATAAGTTAACGCTGCAACTTTCTTTTGACCATTAATATCCGTACCAGCTAACCATAAGCCACCTGTACTTAACACACCTGCTTCTTGATTTTTAGGAACAATGTAATTGGTTGTGTACAATTTCTCATACCACATATCGCCATATGAGTGAACATTGGCTCTTACGTTATTCAAGCTTAAGTCTGAAGATGCACTTCCTGGCTGACAACCTGCAGCTTTAGAAATTCTACTTTGAGCTCTAACTTGCCCTTTAACTTGCATTCTTGCAGCATACTCTGCCCTCGATAAATCTCGCAGGTCTTGACCAGATGCAATCATCCCACTGGCTACTACACCAATGATTGTTGCTCCAAAAACTACATAAAATTTAAACTTCTTTATCATAATCTATTTCTTAAAAGCTGAATTGCACACCTAAGTTTACTCTCCTTGGAGACATGTATCTACCAGGATTAGCTAATGATGCGTTATAGTAATCTATATAAGAATCTGGGTTCAATTTTTCCTGAATTTGAAGTTCTGCCTCAGATGAATTTAACCAGCCATCATCATGTGGGTTGCCAGTAAAACCATATAAAGAACTAGGAAACTTAAGATTCAAGATGTTAAACACTTCTAGGTAAGCATAACCATAAATCCAAGCACCTTCTTTTTTCTTCTTTTTACCTGCAACAACTTTCTTATGATCATCGTCTCTATAGCCTAAACCAAATTCGAATTCTCTACTAAAGGTTACATCGATAGTAAATGTCCATGGGTAACGTGCTCCGTTAACACTTCCTTTCAAACTACTAGAACCACCTCCCACTTGAGTTTCTGTTGCTCTACGTTGAAGCGAATAAGGCTGACCCGATCCTCCAACTACTTTAAGGTTAACTCCAGAGTTAGCAAACACTTGAAATCCTTTACCCGGTTTCTTCGCATCGGCTGTTTCTTCAGTACCACCAATTGCTTCCTCTGTTGCATCCGACTTGTTCTTTTTCTTCTTGTCACTTGCATCTTTTGGACCACCAATAACCCAGCCTTCATATTTAGCAGAAACATCCGTTTGATAATCCATGCTCATAGATATACTGTGACGTCTGTCGAAGTTAAGAGGTATTAAGATTCTTAAGTTTTCTAAACCACCTTGTATATATTGTAAACCATCATTTGCATTAGAACCAGTTCCATCGGCAAAGGCTAATGTATAGTTCAACTGACCACTAATTCCAGTGCCACCAATCTTTCTAAGATCGTATCCAATTGTTCCACCTTTTGTTGTAGAGAAGTCAATATTTCCTGTTGTGTAATACAAAGTTGGAAACGCTCCCGTTACAGCAATTGCTTGAAGTTGATTTCTCATCTCTCTATAATAAGCGGTAAACTTAAGTGCCGATTTTTGAGTTAATGCTTGTTGGAAACCTAATTCATAATCAATTGTTAATTCTGGTTTCAATCCAGGATTACCTAATCTACTACCTGGTGTAGACCTTAAGTATAAGTATCCCAAGTATGGGAAAGTGTTATTACTCTGAGGTCTCATAGATAATCTATCGTAGTGAGCAAAGAATAAAGCTTCATCAGATATTGGGAAAGAAAAAGACAATCTAGGACTTACATTAATTTGAGGGATGTAATCTTCGAATGCTGATGAATTTATATCGTTGTTTTGAATAACCTCTTGATCTTCTTCAAACAATGGATTAATACCTGTTCCAGACTCTATAGAAGATGCACTGTTTACTTCTAACCCAGAACTATTGTACCATGTATCGCCATCTCTATAACCCATAATTTTGTTTGGGTCTTTGTAGTTGTCTACATATACCTTATAGTCATCACCAATATTACCAGGAATAGAAGATTTCATATTGGTCAACTCACTATTTGATAAGTCTTGAACCTCTCTAATGTTAAATAATGAGTACTTATCTTTTAATACAGGTTGGTTGTTGTCGAATCTATCAATTCTTACACCAGCCGTAAAGAATAAATCTCTAAAAGCAAATTCATCTTGGATATAAAATGCAGCGTATAACGGATCCAATGATGGGATTTCTCTTTTATAATTCCCAAAATCATCTTTGGCAGTAAAGAAATCATCTACCGAAGTTTTTCTCGTCATTTTGTTACCCATGTGGTCGTATCCATAATAACCAACCACTGCACTGTTTGTATTAAACAATTCATCTGCACTAAACATATCTAAACTATAGATATCTGGATCGTATTCATCTACGTTTAACATATCCAATTGTCCAACACCCAATTGGTTTCTGAGGTTATAATCAAAATAGTTTTGAGTTTCGGCATTGTAAATTCTGTCGAAGTTTACTGTATCAAGAAATACTTCATCACCATTAGCATCTAATGTAGTTACATAATTAGGTGTATTAAGATCCAACTGCAGGATATGGAAATTCGCGTTGTTTCTCATAATTTGCCATAAACCTCCTGGTGCTACCCAAAAGTCACTATATGATCTTTTCTCAAGCTCAAATCCCATTGTAATGGCATGTGCTTTATCGATAGATCGTCCGATATCTACAGAGATATTACCTGTACTTCTAATCTGGCTATACTGAGTTTTATAATACTCACCTAAAACCGCACCTTGATTTGTATACATACCATATACACTACCTGGCCCAGCTCCATTTAGTTTTCCACCACCTTCTTGTACTTGTAAAGAGTTTTCGTAATTACCCTCTACTTCATCACCTTTAAAGTCGTAATATTGCGATGTATAAGCCGACAATATTGGATTTGCTGTACCAGCCGTGTACTCATACAAAGTATCCTTATAGTTATCTTGTATTTCGGCGGTAACAATTACTGGCAAAAATCCTGTATAAAAAGTATCCGTTTTATTTACATAAGTAGCTTCTCTGTATGTTTTGAAAGTACCGATATGTCCGTAATCAAAGAAATTTTCCTTGTGCTTCTCATTCATACTTTTACTCCACTGTTCAGAATAATCCGCCTGGATTGTATAATTGATATTTTTGAACATCCTTGTAGTGTCGGCCGCTCTTGCAGAATCTGGTTTTATTCTATGCGTGAACTTACCAAATACCCTCCAAGTACCATCGTGAGATATTTCTCTTGGTTGATTATAGTTGAACATCATTGTACCTCTACCCATTGGTCGTGCCATATCATATGCATATGAACCACCGAAAGTAATTGTAGTTGATTTAGATGTGTTAATATCGATTTTACCTGATACGTTTACCGCAAAATCTTGAGACATTGCTTTGTTCACTTCTTCCATATCGGAAGCTCTTAAGTACTCCGCTGAAATAGCTGTACCATTTTTTTGAAGCACCAACGGATTATCTATCAATTCTGCTAAAACATCGTCCTTAATTCTTTTGTTTGGAAACGCAGAAGTTCCATAGTTAGGATCGACATATGTTTGCCCACTTACAAAGTAACTAATGAATGGTTTTTTAACGATGCTATCTTGCTTAATAGCTTGCGCAGCGGCTGTTTTTGCTTTATCAACAACTTGAACCAACGGCCCACCAACACTTCCTCCAAACAGGTTAACACCTCCTATATCCCAATAATCACTTGCAGCAAGTCTGGTAAACATTTCAACACTTGCAAAAAACTCACTTGAAGCACCTTTTGTTGTAACACTAATGATACCACCAGTTGCATCACCATACATAGGAGGCAAACCTCCTAAGATAATTTCTACTTGATCGATTGCAGACTGTGGTAAATCTAAATTACCAATAACTTTAATTCCATCAATATAATACACAGTAGCATTCGGACGCGCACCCCTGATACTTTCAATTTGTCCATCATTAGACACAACACCACCTGTAATTGTTGCTGCTGACTCAACACCCCGACCAGGCATTCGTTTTAAGGCTTCCCCATCTACTACAGTAGCTGATCCACCCTTCTTATCAATCAGTGGTACTTCGAATGCTACAATCACAACATCGTCTAGTTTTATACCACCACCAGAAGTCATTTTTAAATCTAAAATCATGATTCCTGAACTGATTCTAACACCAGTCATTTTCAATGATGGATAACCTACAAACGTAGCCTCTATATCATATGTACCCACGGGAATCGCCCTTATACTGTATTCTCCGTTAAAATCGGTTGAACCACCAGCGACAGTATTGCCACCTCTTGTAACTACTACATTAGCAAATGGGAGTGTCTCGCCTGTAGCGCCATCTGTTAATTTACCTTTTATGGCACCGTTACCACTTTGAGAAAAACCTTGTACACTGGCACAAAGTATTGACACGACGAAAACTAATCTCTTTAATAATATCATTTGAATGCTCGCTTTTTTCAAGGACGTAAATATATAAAATATCTGGGCAGTCTTAAGTAAACTTACACTTTTTATTGCCCTATCTACGATTAGTTTTACCACTTCCTGTTGTATTAAAATTCTCTTCAAACTATCTGAATCAAAGATTATAAGTCTTTACAAATTACATCCTTGAGTACGACTCCCGCTATTTGACTGGGGTATCGCATTTTAACCCAAATACTTGTTTTAATTATTAAAAGTTATTTCTAATACCCCAAACAATATTTACTACCCTAAATCAATCCCGTCCTAAACGAAAAAGAGATTAAAAAAATAGAGAGTTAATTTTACGTATCTCAAATTATCTTTGAGCTGCACAACCCCAAACGCCCTCTCTATGTCAAACATAACATTATTTGGTCAAATAGTTCAGAAATTAGATCGCTCAATTTTCAATAATTTACACTTAACGCAGCAAATCTGAAAGTTGCATTTATTACTTGAATTTAGGAAAAAAGAAAAACCTCCCAATATTACTCACCAGGGGGCTTTTCAACTTCTAATGATTTTTAAGCATATTTTACTGTTGAATCAAGGCCTTTAATAGGTTCTGGATTTTATTTAGGACGGGGTTGACCCTAAATAATTTATAAAATTATTTTTTTCTTTCAAAACAAATGCTAAAACGGGGGTCTGCTCAGTTTTTTCTGAGTCCTAACCTTCTGTTTCTGTTGGTTTTTCTTTTGATGTCCTGATTTCTTTTTCTGCTTTCTAAAATCACTTCTTTTCTGATTATTTCCTTGACTTCGCTTGTTATCGCTTCTTCTATTTACACTTTTTTGCTTGCGCTTCTTGTTCCTATCAGACAGCTTAGGTCTAGGCCCACCCGTATTTTCCTTCTTAGCTTTGCGTTTGTTTTTTTTCATATCCTTCCGAGCACCCTTACTCTGAAGTTCTTTATGATGTTTTTTATAATTTTTCTTTTCGGCCTTTTTATCTTTCTTTGCTTGTTTCCAGGTCACGTTCCGACTGGGATCCACACCGGCCTGCTGACCATACGACTGCATGGTGAATAGTAAAATAAAAAAACCAATTAGATAGATGCTTCGTATCTCCATAATAACTCTCAAAACAATAATTATTCCACGCTAAACATGAGTTGCTTCTGTAAATTTTATCTTTTCTTTCGAACTTTTATAATAATTAGCCTGATTTTTACGCTTTAATATGATTTTCTTTTACAATGAGGTTTAGCATTTTTATATTATCGTTGATCGCAATATTAGCATCATCATGCCGCAAGGACTCTGACGTTGAATACATTCCGGATGTGTATGTAAACATTACCATCTTCCCAACTAATCCATCGAAGATAGAACTTAATGCAGTTGGTGGCTGGATAGAGATTGAAGGAGGTTCGAGAGGGATTATAATTTACCGCGCCACCAATGAAGATTTTGTTGTATTTGACCGACATTGCCCCTACGACGTGAACAATACTTGCGGAAAGGTAACCATGAACAACCAGAATTTATTTGCGGTTGATAGTTGCTGTTCTTCTCATTTTTTAATTTTAGATGGAAGCGCATACAGCGGACCAGCTACTTTACCTCTTAAGCAGTACAACACTAATTGGGATGGCAATCAGCTTGTTATTTTTAATTAAAAGAGGCCATTATCAATAATGACAATGGCCTCTTTAATAGGTTTTAATGTTTTAATATCTGTAGTGGTCAACTTTATAAGGACCTTCAATTTTCACATCAATATAATCAGCTTGTTCTTGCGACAAGGTTTCCAGCTCAACACCAATCTTAGCTAAGTGCAATCTGGCCACTTTCTCATCTAAATGCTTTGGCAACATATACACTTCATTTTTGTAAGCATCCGTGTTGTTCCATAACTCTAATTGAGCTAACGTTTGATTTGTAAACGAATTACTCATTACAAAAGAAGGATGCCCTGTTGCACAACCTAAGTTTACCAATCTACCTTCTGCTAAAAGAAAAATAATTTTACCGTTAATCGTGTACTGATCCACTTGCGGTTTGATGGTATCCTTAGTGTCACCATACTTCCCATTTAACCAAGCCATGTCAATTTCGTTATCAAAATGCCCGATGTTACAAACAATCGTTTGATCCTTCATTGTTTCAAAATGCTTTCCTTGAATAATGTTAAAGTTACCTGTAGTAGTAACAATAATGTTTGCCTCCTTACAGGCATCATCCATTTTCTTTACTTCAAAACCATCCATTGCAGCTTGAAGCGCACATATTGGATCTATTTCAGTAACAATAACTCTTGCACCTGCACCTGCTAATGAAGCAGCAGAACCCTTCCCAACATCGCCATAACCTGCAACTACAGCAACTTTTCCTGCCATCATTACATCCGTAGCTCTTCTAATTGCATCTACTAAAGATTCTTTACATCCGTATTTGTTATCGAATTTAGATTTAGTAACAGAATCATTTACATTGATTGCTGGCATTACTAATGTACCTTCTTTCATTCTATCATACAACCTGTGTACACCAGTTGTAGTTTCTTCAGATAATCCTTTAATACCTGCACACAATTCTGGATATTTATCAAACACCATGTTTGTTAAATCGCCACCATCATCTAAAATTAAATTTAATGGTTTACCATCTTTAAAACCCATAATTGTTTGATCGATACACCAATCAAAATCTTCATCACTCAATCCTTTCCATGCAAAAACAGGAACTCCTGTTACGGCTATTGCAGCAGCGGCTTGATCCTGTGTAGAGAATATATTACAAGACGACCAAGTAACCTCAGCACCTAATGCTGTTAATGTTTCAATTAATACTGCTGTTTGTATAGTCATGTGCAAACATCCAGCAATTCTTGCCCCTGATAACGGTTTTGAGTCTCCAAACTCTTTTCTTAAGCTCATTAAACCTGGCATTTCTGCCTCAGCAATTGTTATTTCCTTTCTCCCCCATTCAGCTAAAGAGATGTCTTTAACTTTGTATTTTTCAGTTTGATTTACCGCTGTATCACTCATTATAAATTGATTTAATTTACTTATTAATTATTCCTAAACTTTTACGAATTCTTTTCGGCTAGGTTTGCCTTTGGGACTATTATTTATCTTTCCAGATAAATTCACCTTTTTTGTTGATGTATCCTTGGGTTCCAGTTTTCCTGTCACCTATTCTTACTTTAGCAAAGCCATCTTCATTAAACTCCGATGGATACTCAAATTGAGGAAAGATTACATAATCACCTTTCTTATCAATATATCCCCACTTATCTGTTTTACTTCCACTCTTTTTAACGCATGCTAAACCGTTGGCATAATGATGTGCTCCAAAATACTTAGGATTAACTACATAGCTTCCTGCTTCGTCTATATAACCGTATTTACCTGTTTTAAAATCACCAACTCTAACCAGCGCCAAACCATCCCAAAATATAAATGCTTTATCGAACTCAGCATCAATTTTAGTTTCGCCAGCTTTGTTAATATATCCCCATTTCCCATTAATATCTACGTTGGCTAATTCGTGAGAAGATGAAAAATCGAATGTATTGGCATATTCAAATTCTATTACAACTTTACCAGTACGATCTACATAACCCCATATTTCTCCTTTTTTAACTCCCCCTAATTCTTCCGTAAAATCGTGTGCATCATCATAAATAGCCTTAACTATCATCGTGCCTTTATCGTCAATGTATCCCCATTTCCCATCTTTTTGAATTCTAGCGGTACCATTAGAGAAACTAAATGCTTTTTCGCAATCAGGAGATACTACTACTTTGCCTGTTTTATCGAGATAAAGCCATTGCCCCGCTTTCTTAACACAGGCCATGCCTTCCTTAAAATCTGCAACTTTATCGTACTCAGCTGGAATAATCAATTTTCCACCTTTATCGATAAATCCTTTTTTTCCCTCGATTTTAACAGATGCTAATCCATCATAGAACTGATTGGCAAATTCGTATTTAGGCTGAATAACAACTTCACCTTTCTCGTTTATATAGCCATACTTCCCATCTTTTTTGATTGGCAACAGCACTTGAGCTGACGAAACAAATGATGATGATATCATTATTCCGAGAACTATTATATAGGTAAAAATGGACTTAATCATGTAATTGTAGTTTCTATAGTCAAAAAATCTAATCTATAAGGCCTCAATTTATTAGCTTTGCAAGTTGTCGAAAATATTTGAATTGAACAAATTTGCAATCTATCCATTTGCAAGTGACACAATTATTTTCTTCCTTGTAAATATACAATATAATAACGCTTCTATGGGCCTATTCCTTTCTAAAACACTCAACAACAACAACGCCATACTAGGCATATGGGAAATTACAGAAACCCTAGAATATCTAATTGAACACGTTCCGCTGTCGAAAGAAGATCAAATTCGGTTAGAAAGTTTTAGCAAAATAAAACGAAAACTGGAATGGCTTTGCACAAGACGACTTTTGCTCGAAATGTGTGGACCAAAGGTGACAATTGTTCGAAATGAATTCAATAAACCCTTATTGTTAGGGAGTTCTGATAAAATTTCAATTTCTCATTCAGGAAATTATATTGCTATTATTTTAGACAAAGCGGCAGAAACTGGAATTGATATCCAAATAATTAGAGATAACATTCTGACAATAAAAAATAAATTTATGAGTAGTGTAGAATTAAACAATGTTAGCGAAGGCAACGAAATAGAGCATTTGCATGTCTATTGGGGTATAAAGGAGTCGCTTTACAAAGTTTACGGAAGAGAATTACTGAGCTTTAAAGACGAAATACTGGTAGAGGATTTTGATTTAGAGGAGAGCGGAATGGTGAATGCGCAAATAAATAAAGACGATTTCCAAGAAAAATACACTCTCAGATATGAAAAATTGGATAATTACATGCTAGTTTATCTTTTGAATAATTAATATTGTAAAAAGCTGGCCTTATATAATATGACAACAGGAGTTTACGATAAGTTAATTACAAATAAAAAGAAGGGACTGAAACAAGTTGCTGTCTTGGTTGACCCTGACAAACTGAATGATGTAGGATTTGAAGAAATCGCTTCGAACATACATGATGCTGGTGTTGATTTCGTTTTTATTGGAGGTAGCTTACTTTCTACAGACAATTTGGCCAATTGCATTAAGATAATTAAGGAAGTTACTGACGTTCCAACAATAATCTTTCCGGGGAGTCCTTTGCAAATAGACGGCAGTGCTGATGCTATTCTATTTTTATCGTTGATTTCTGGCAGAAATCCTGAACTACTTATTGGCAGCCATGTTATTGCCGCTCCCTATCTAAAAAAAACTAATCTAGAAATATTGCCAACTGGTTATATGCTTATCGACAGCGGTAAACCCACTACTGCCTCATACATGAGTAATTCTCTCCCTATCCCGCATAACAAGAGTGATATTGCCGTATGCACTGCAATGGCAGGCGAAATGCTTGGGATGAAAATAATTTATATGGATGGCGGAAGTGGTGCCTCGAATGTAATTAGCGAAAAAATGATTACTGCTGTTAAGAGTAATATTGATTTACCTTTAATTGTTGGTGGTGGAATAAACACAGTTGAAAAAGCTATTTCTTGTACCGAAGCAGGTGCCGATTTAATTGTTGTGGGAAACGCTACAGAAAAAAATCCGTATTTCATTAATGAAGTAACAGCTTCAATTAAAGCCAAATCGTCTAGTGAAGTTAGTAGTAATATCGAGTCCTGATAGCGTTTTTACTGAAATTCAAGAAGTTGTTAAGTTACTTGACAATGGTCTTGAATCTTTTCATTTGCGAAAACCTAAGTTCACAAAAATTCAAATTGAAGAATATTTAAAAGATTTTCCAGCTAAATATCATAAGCAGATTGTTTTACATTCCCATCATAAGCTTGCAAAAAAGTACAAATTAAAGGGGATTCACCTTACAAGAAAGCACAAGAAGAAGAAATTTAAATGTTGGTGGAACATCCTTACCATGAGACTAAGCAACCGTAACGCTGTTGTTACGTCATCGTTTCACAGCATTTCGAGTGTTTTGCAGAACTCTACTCGACACAGTTACGTGTTTTTTAGCCCTGTATTCGATAGTATTTCAAAAGAAGGATATCAAGGCGATTTTACCGACAAAAATTTAACATTTGCTTTGCAAAGAACCAAGCAAAACATGATTGCTTTAGGTGGTGTTTCGAGCGACAATATTGAAAAGGCTTTCGATTTAGGATTTACTGGTGTGGCTTTACTTGGTGCTATTTGGCATTACAATAGAGATTCATTAGAGGAGTTTTTACGTGCAAAAGAGCTCTGTGATCGTTTAGGTGTACCTAAGAAAAAAGTATTGCCAGAATTAAGCTAGCATCGAATCCCAGTCTTTCCAAACAGGCTCGTACCCCCTCAATTTTAATTCTTTAACAAAATCATCTGGTGCTCTGTCGTCGCTAATTTCGAATTGCTCCAATTCTTCTTTACCGT
>SPKZ01008780.1_pt1 | contig 16753 bp, 14 predicted proteins | sample 2456571 | NCBI WGS metagenome assembly SPKZ01 (sample SAMN11192286, study PRJNA482655) | marine metagenome | biome: ENVO:00000447; feature: ENVO:00000244|ENVO:00000211|ENVO:00000569|ENVO:00002023; material: ENVO:00002151; isolation source: ocean water from marine abyssalpelagic zone ...
AAAAAAATAGCAACACCTATAGCCTTGCCCCTTGAAGAAATTCTTTACATGTTACCTATTGATAGGCCAACTAGCCCGTGGGAAACTGGAACAACAATGTTAAACACTGTAGATTATAAGCTCTACCCTACAGAATCTGCATCAAGTATTCAGTCGAACACTTCAGAGCTTACATTTGCGCCTCCTGGTAGCGGTAAAAGCTTTAAACTGTCTGCGTTAAATATGGCTTTAATCCTAAAGCCAGGAAATACAAAGCTTCCCAAAATAAAAATTATTGATATCGGATTTTCATCCAGTTCGTTTGTTGCAATGCTAAGAGAGGCGCTACCTGATAGTAAAAAACATTTAACTCAGTCAATAACCTTAGAAAATAGAGCTGATCGTGCAATAAACATGTTTACTACGCCACTTGGCAATAGAGTTCCTCTATCAGTAGATCTTCAGGCTCAGGCAGGTATGTTAGAGATGCTATTAACCCCTGCTGGATCAGAATCTGTAACAAGACTACCAGAAATATGCTCAGCAATTATAAATGAACTTTACAGTCAATTTAGTGATGACAGGGAACCTTCCGCTTATAGGGCAGGGATAAATGAGAATATAGATAATGAGCTTTATAATTTAAAATTTGACACTTCATACGATAGAACTTGGTGGGAGGTTGTTGACTTTTTATTTAAGGGGGAAAGAGTTACATTAGCATCAAGCGCTCAGCGCTATGCGATGCCTCTTTTATCAGACGTAACATCTGTTATAAAGAGTAGCGCTGTAAGTAGCATTTATGAAAACGCAATTTATAAAAACGAAAATCTTTTAGAGTTTGTTAGTCAGATGGTTATATCTGCCTTGCAGGACTACCCTATATTAACTCAACCTTCAGTTATTGATGTATCAGCTGCTAGAATTCTTTCTATTGACTTACAAAATGTGGCCAAAAAAGGAAACAGTCAAGCAAATAAGCAAACAGCAATCATGTTTATGCTAGCAAGAAGTATATGTTGCGCTGATTTTTATTTTGTTACAGATACATTGAATGAGATAAATCCTGAATACAGAGCTTATTTTGAGCAATTAATTGAAGACGAAGCTGGGATTCCTAAGAAGCTTTGCATGGATGAATTTCACCGTACAGAAGGCTTTAATCAAATAAGAGAGCAAGTTGAAACAGATATCAGGGAAGGTCGAAAATATTCTATAATCGTAAGTTTGCTAAGTCAAAGTTTGGATGACTTTAGCCCTATCATGATTGAATTTTCAACTAGTGTTTACATACTGGCAAAAGGTATATCTGAGGATACTCCTAGAAAAATAATAGAAAAGTTCTCACCATCGGAAGATGCAATGATTCAGTTCAGAAGGCATGTTAAAGCACCTGGTAAAGAAGGGAGTTCAATGTTATTTTTGGCAGATGTAAACAACTCAGATAATGGTGTTGAATGTGTATTAAGACTTAGACTTGGGCCTAGGGAAATATGGGCATATTCAACAACCCCAAATGATGTTGCTTTAAGAAGTTTGTTAGTTAAGGAGCTAGGTCTTAATGCAACATTGGAGATTTTAGCTTTAGAGTTTCCTGGAGGAAGTTCTCAAAAATATTTGGAAGCTTACAAAAAGCAAATGACCAACACTGACATCAATCCAATAACTCAAATAAAAGACAATTTAATAATAAAATATAAGAGTGTTATTTAGATTATTTAGATTATTTAGATTATTTAGATTATTTACACATTTATCTTTAGCTTCTCGAAACGGCACAACTAAACGTTGACTTATGCATAATTAACAAAGGCATTCTCACAATGATGTTAAACTTCATAAGTGGGAATGTTTTTTTATTTTATGCGCTGAACTTCGTTACTTGTAAACATTAAACTCATAATAAGTAGGGTTTAAGTTTCTTTGTTCATGGTATGTATGTTAATTGTAAGCATACTTTTGAGTTTCAGTTTTTACGTAGGCTAATATTTTAAGTTGGTGATTTATTGTAGTAAGATACTTATTTATAAGGACTATTGTTATTGCAAATCGTTAATCTTAAATTAACTCTATGTTCTTTAACCTTAATTATTAATGATTTTATTTTATTTTCAATAGGGTTTCTTTTTTGTTTTTTAATTTATTTTAATTGGGAGGTGTGTGAGTTTTATAGTTTTATGTATTATTTAATAGGGGTGCGTGGATTTTAAGGTTAATTTAATTCTATACTTGTTTATATTTTAATTGAAATTTTTCTTTATTTGTTTAATATGTATAATACAAAAATAATAACGCGAAGAGATCTTTAATGAAAAACAAAATAGCACTGACTGCGATTTTGCTTGGTGTCAGCTTATCTGGTTGCACTTCTGTAGGGGACTATAATCCCAGTGATGATTTGAGTGCAAATAAGAAAAGCGCTCTAAACTCTTTGGTGCAAATTTCAATTGAAGCAAGAGATGAATTAAGATTACTTGCCAAAACTCAAGAAGCTGCTGCTTTTGAGTCTTTATCAAAAGAGCAGCACGATCAAAAGGAATTTCAAGCTCTGAAAACTCTCGAAGGGTTTAGGGGTAAAGTGGACTTTAGCTACGACGGGCCATCAACAAAGGCTGCTCATGCTATTGCTAAAATGGCGGGCTATAAATATAAACAATATGGTAAGCCATTAAATGTTTTCCAAGAACCCTGGGTCAGCATAAATATAAAAGATCAGCCTTTAAATGAAGCTTTAAAAGAACTTGGTATGCAAACAGGTAAAAATGTAAGGATCGAGGTTTACGAGCCTGCCAAGCTACTTAGGTATGTATACGTAACGATTGAGTAGGCCAATTTAAATGAAAAATAAAAAAATTACTTTATTACTTGCTGCGTGCATATCCGCATCTTTTTCTTTATCCGCTAAGAGCTTAACTGATTTGCAATCTATGCAATACAATAGTAGCGCTGGAGGATTTATTGGTTCGATTGAAGGGAAGGATGACATTAGAAAGCAAGCCTTGAGAGACGCTGCGCTTGCTGCTGGTGCGCAGTGGGGGTACAGGCATCAAATAGAGCTTCTAAAAAGTGAAATCATGGAACAGCAGGACAGCCTTGACTCCCTTTTTGATTTCAACACTTTAATGAAGCTTACTTCTGACGGATATAACGAACTATACTTATTGCCGCCTGTAATATTGGAAACTAACGACGCGATTAGCTTATCCGTTGATGCTAGAACTTTAAGGTTATCAGGTAAAGTTTGGGAGATTTTAAAACCTGAGAAGCTCGTTACGTCAGCTCCTAACTGGAGACAGTACCTAATCTTCGATCGTGGAGTAGCGATCCCTAATACGCCAAATATTCTTTTGCCTAAAAGCCCCTTTGAAGAAAAGCTTTGGAAAGATACGGTTTTTATTGGATGGAATTCTGGTGTCAACCAAGCCGAAAGAGAGATGGAAAGGAGAATTTCAAATCTTGGTGTTGATTACATTGGAATGATTAAATATAAACGATTAAGTCTTATTGGAAAGATAACTAGCCCTGAAGTTACAAGTTCATACGTTGAGGTTCGAGGTGGCGGTGACGTTATGTATGAGCAAGACAGAGTTTTAAAATTAACCATATCTTCAAAACTTAACTCAAACGCTGAGGATTGGAATTCATTCATCACCGATAATCGAGGCTCCCTAAGAAGCCCGATAGAAAAAAATAAATAATGCGCTAGCGATACTGGCGCACTAAAAAATAAAAATAAAAATAAAAATAAAAATAAAAATAAATGGGAAGTTACATGGTAGAAAAAAAGTACGCCATTAAAATTGCGGAGCCTGTTCTTATTGGAGAGCTTCACTTAGATAAAATACTAATGCACATGGTTAAACATGGTGGTTCTGATACTTTCTTTCTTACCGAAGATCCCATCTGGATGAGTTTACTCGGAAAGAAAGAGATAGTTCTTGATAGAAGGCTTTCAAAAAAAGATGTAGAGTCATTTATAAGCTATATAACAAACACAACTGCATCTATTGGCAAGCTGGGTAAAGGTGAGCGAATAAATCACGCTTACGAAATAAAAATAAAAAAAGAAGATGAGAATAAAAGAAGAATTGTTGAAAGGCATAGGTTCAGAATTAATGCGGTAACGACAACTAAAAATGGTACTACTGGGATCGCAATTACCGCAAGAACGATACCAACAACCCCTCCTAGCGCATCCAGCCTTGGTGTTGAGCAAGAAATCATTGATGTCTTCAAAAAGTCTAAAAAAGGCTTAATATTAGTTTCTGGTGCAACGGGTAGTGGAAAAAGCACACTGTTGGCATCACTAATTTCAGAGTGCCTAATGGATATAGATGGTAATCACCACCTAGTCACTATTGAAAGTCCTGTGGAGTTCATCTTTGATGATATTAAGAAACCATCATCCTTAGTTAACCAACTTCAAGTTGGACAAGGCATTGAATCATTTCATGAAGGCGTTGTTAATTCACTTAGAATGGCCCCTACAATGATTGAGATTGGTGAAACTCGGGATGCTGAAACCGCAGAGGCTGCAATAGACGCTTCAAACACAGGACACCTAGTATTAACCACTCTTCATGCTAACTCTGCTTCAGCAACGGTTGAGCGCTTCGTTTCCTTATGCAAAGGTCAGGAGAAAAAAGCAAGAATAGATCTGGTTAGTGAAACAAAAATGATAATTACGCAGCAGCTCGTACCGACGATTGACGGAAAAAGAACTGCAATAAAAGAGTTTTTGATTTTCAATCGAGAGATAAGGGAATTTCTTTTTGAAGACTTAGATAATTTAACAAGAAGGGTTGGTGAAGCTGTTCGTAAGTGGGGGCAACCTATGGAAAAAGATATTATAAGGAAAAGGGATATGGGGGTAATATCTGACAAAGTAGCGGAAGTATTACTTTATAACTATGAGTGATCTTTTAATAAAAGGTGGAATTAATGCGTAAATTTATTAATAAAGATGTAAAGTTTTTTATGATGAACGGACTTGTATCCTTACCTCTTATGGTAGTTATGCTAGCCCCCTCTTGGCCCTTATTCGGTTTTTTGCTCATATTTAGCTTTATTCTTTTTCTTTTGCAGTCTAGAGGGATGGATCTTCATATGTTATCAAGAAGAATAAGATCTTTTTTTGCAGGAAGAAGAAGAGACATTAGATCTAGGCATAGAAAATTTATGTAGATAAATATAAATGTAGTAGTAATTAAAATAATAATATTGTTATTTTGCACTGTTTAAAATAAAAGCAAAAAACAATTTGATTTATTTTCACTTTAAAAATATACTTTAATAAATTTCGAGGCTAATAATAATTATGAAAAACAAAATAATAAAAAAAATATTTATTCTTTCAACTATAACTATTGGTATGAGCAGTTTTGCACCGATAGCTAGTGCAGATTTATATATATCTCCAGTATTGAGAGATAGCATCGTAGTTGATAGTAATTTAAATAAACAACTATCAAATAAAAAAGATGGAAGCGTTGTTGTCGGTGAGTCAAGTTCTCACGGAAGATTTATAATGCAAGAAAAATCGGAGTCATCTAAAAAACCATTCGCAAATGGTAGCAATGTACCTTTATTTTATGCAATAGAGGCAAACATTCCAGAAAATGAAGGTTGGATTGTTCACATTGAAGACAATATCAAAAATAAACCAGTCAGCTGGGAAGATGAGTCAGGTAGCTGGGAAGGCACTTTGAAAACTATAGGAAAGCAAAACAACTTCCATATTGTTATCAACCCAGTAGAGAAATCAATTGGCATATCTTCAGATGAAAAAATAGCATTCCACATGGCTAAAAGAATTCCCCAAGTATGGAATTTAGAAGAAGGTAAATCTTTAAAGGAAAATCTAGGAGCATGGGCTGATAAGTCTGGATGGAATCTTCAGTGGCATGAAGACTTAACTGTTGATTACAAAATTAGTCACAATGCTATTTTCACAGGTAGTTTTATTGGTGAGGGTGGCGTTGTATCGCAGGTATTAACTGCCATGAAAGATGCCAACGTGCCACTAAAAGCTGAATTTTATACAAAAAACAACGTCTTACTAATAAAAGAATCTGGTTTCGATCAAGAGGTTAAGTACTAAAATGAAATTACAAAACAACAAAACCAAATTGGCCATTTTAACATCGCTGATTGCATCAACCCTTAGTGGCTGTAGTAGTTCAAAAGTAGATGTCGCCAAGGAAGAAGTAATAAACCAACTTGGCGAAACTAAAAGACTTAAAAATCAAGCTGAGACATTAACAAGAAAACATACGACAGCAGTGATAAAAGACGAGTTCTTTATAGTCAACAGCCCTTTTGAAATGACTGATAAGCAGAGGCTTCCAGACTTCTTCAATGAGAACGTTGGATTTAACCAGCCAACTAAAATATCACTAAGGGAAGTTTTCGACTTAATTACAAAAGAGCAAGGCATTAACTTTCGCATTGCTAGCGATGCAATCGATTGGATTAATGGCGGGGGATTACCAGAATCTGGCAGTAAAGACACTGTTAAAGTAGCATCATCCACAACAGACTTTGAATCTAGCGAACTACCTTTTCCTGAGATGGAAAGCGGTAAAACATCTGTTAAAGATGCCTCTATATTTGGTCAGGTTAGCGTAGGTGATGGAGCCCGACTTACAGAAGAGAAATTTACATTTGTTTTTCAAGGTACGTTATCTCACGCTCTGGATTACATCACTCAAAAGTATGATGTTAGCTGGAAATGGGAAAGTGATGAAATAGTAATATTCAGAACCGAATTCAAAACATATACTTTTGATGGAACCAATGCTGCATCCTCAATGAAGTCAACAATGACAACAGGCTCTGAGTCAGACACTGGAGCAACAGGGATTGAAACATCATATGACACCGTAACAAACAGACTTTATGATGAAGTCTTTGAGACGCTCGGTAAAATGCTAAGTACTGATGAAGACAGTATGACTATTAATACAAGTACTGGCACTATCGTTGTGGACGATACACCTGCCGTCCATGCTAAAATTAAAAAGTATATCGATAAGATGAATGCCATTGTTAGCAAACGAATTTTTATCAGGGCGCAAATTATTGAAATAATATCTGATGACACTGGTGATTACGGCTTAGATATAAATGCTATTTATACTGGTAGCAAAGTGAAATTTGGCTTCAATCCAATTAACGGTGCGCCATCTGGGAATATTGAGCTTGGCATAATAAATCCAGACTCAGCATGGAATGGGTCTAAAGCTTTTTTAAACATGCTTAATAAAATGACCGATAATGTTACCGTTACTGAATATAGCTTTAACACTCAAAATGGTCAATCTGTACCTTTCCAAGTTGTAGACAGAGTTACATACGTGAAGGGCGTGACTTCAACTGAAGATGAGGATGGGTCAACTGAAACCACCATAGATGTTGATGAGTCTTTACCTGGATTTTCAATGTCAGTTATACCGAAAGTTACATCTAAAAACGAAATAAACATGCAAATAGCATTGAATATAACAAAACTAAACTCATTAGATTCATTTATAACTGACAACGGAATGAGTCAAGCTCAACTACCCCAAGAAACCCAACAATCATTAAGTCAAAACGTAATAATAAAAAATGGCCAAACAATGATGCTAACAGGTTATGAAGAAAAGGTTAACGAGTCAACCGTTGAGTCTATGGGTGGGCCTTCAGCTTGGATAGCAGGCGGTAAAAAATCAGGTGGCAGTAAAACAAAAATGACTATCGTTTTACTTACCCCATATATAATGGCTAACTAAGAAAGGGGATTCCATAACATGAAAAAAAACATATCAGGCCATGATTATGGGTTTGGATTAAAATGGGATGATTTATCCAGCACAAAATCCAAAGTCGAAATACAAACAATTCTTGATGAGAATGGCTGTAAGTTTGGTGTTCATAAAAAGATAGATAGTGAAAAACAGCAATTAGGTCACACGATTGATAAATCACTATCTGGATGCTTTTCTGCTGCTTATGTCGTAAGCGCAATATTGAATGAGGACGATATAGTTCTCATTGAAAAGCTCGATGATGATCTTTACTGGATTTGCGGAATATTAGACGGACAAATCATAGGCTCTACAGATACGGTCGTGGATGGGAAGAACTTCATCGAGGAGGTCGATGACCTCAGAAGCATGATGATTGACCATGAAGTAGAGTTTAAATACTATTCTGACGAGGACACGTCAGATTATCTGATGCGTGAAGTTGGAATTTCCGCGATTGAGAATAAGACTTTTGAGGATCTAATTAATGATGCTGGGGATGATATTAAACTCATCCTTAAGCAAGCAAAAATAAAGTCTCACAAAGGGATATCTCCTCTGGCGATTATCCTTCTGTGTATCACTATTTTTGCAATAGGCTCTCTTTTTTACATAAGCTCTAGCGACTCAAGGAAGATTGACGATTCACTTTTTGCAAAAACAGAAAGCATAATACCATTATCGAAAGTAATCAAAAGCAATAAGGATGTTGAGAAAGACGCGCTTGAATCTGCATATGCTGAAGAAATAAGATGGTTAAAGGATGAATTTAAAAAACAAAATCCAGTCAAACTAATTAGTGCAGTGACAGATAAAAACATATCGCTACCTAAATATATAGCTGGATGGAAAATTGTTAATTTAAAATATAATTCTGATAGTCCTGGCATGCTTGCAGTAGAGGCAGAACGAACTTTGTTTGGGACACCCGTTACGCTGAGAGAGGGGCTGGAAAACTATGATGGCATCAGCTTAAAAAAAGGTGGCAACACTGCAACCATTTACTACAAACTACCTGACCTTAAAAGAGATGAAAATATAGGCAATATTATTAGTTTCATTAAGAAGCATGATTATAAAAATGCAGAAATGGCTCATGACTCTCATTATTTAGGCTACATTTGGAGTGTTGATAATTATGACACTTCAGTAAGAAAAGAGCCTATAAAAGGAATCAAGGATAAGAAAAAACGCCTTAACTCTCAATTAAAAACTATAGCAAGTAGTATCAAAATATCAGGTGTAGGAATGTCTCAACTTGAAACATCTCAGCTTGTTTTTAATAAAGCAAAAACAACAATAATTAAATCAATTGAAATCAGCAGATCTGGTGCTCAGCAGTGGACTATAAAAGGTATAATCTATGAACGTTAAACAACGAAACAAAAAAATGTTGGGCTTTATTTTAAGTGCAGCGCTAATTAGTCCACTTGCACATGCCGATAACAGCATGAATGATGCCACGCTGAACTCACTGTTAGGAATCGAGGAGTCAGTTCAAGCCGAACCTTTGGATAAAAACCTTAAAAATGAAAGTGCTAATGACAAAATAAAAACAAAGCTTCTTTTTTCTGCGCATGAAAGCATAGAGAAAGCTAAAAAAACAATGCTTTTAGAGGAGGAGAGTCAAAACTTAGATCTTGAAATTGCAATTGCCGAAAAGAAAAAAGAATTAAAATCAATAAAAGAGTCAAGTAAACTTAAAATTGCCCAGGAGATGATTCTAAAACTGCAATCTGAAGTGAGTGATATGGATGAAGAGATTGAGACTCTTAATGAAGAATTGTTTGGTGCAAATCAAAGAGTTAAATTTTTAAGTTCTGAAGTATCCATGTACAAAAAAGAGTTGCAAGAAAAGAAAAAAGTTAACTCTACACTTGATGGCATTTACTTAACCAGAACTATGGTTCTAGGAAATAATAAAAAAGCTGTAATTCTTCATGATATGGTGGTTTCAGAAAAAAGAGTCGGTGATAAAATCAGTGCTAATGTATCAGTATCAGAAATAAACTTTGATAATATAGTAATAACTGATGGCGTTAAATTTAAAACTATTTATGTGAAATCTCAAAATATAGTTGAAGGGCAACAGACAAACTTCAAAGGTTAAAGTATAAAAGGTTAAAGTGTAAAAAGTTAAAGTATAAAAGGCATATTTGTTAATATGCCTTTTATACTTAATAGCTTAATCATTATTGAATTTGTGACTTTGTTGAATTTTAATTTTGATTATTATAGAATTGACCAAGTAATAACAATAATAACAATAACAATAACAATAACAACAACAAAAAATAATGAGATGATGATATGAGTATACTTGATGGCATCAAAAATCTTTTAGATTTTGAGGTTGATCTTCGCCCTCAAAATAAAAAAAATAAAGAAAAAGAAAAAGAAAAAATAAAAAAGTCAAAAAGAAAAAAAAGTAGTTTAACCGATGTTAAAGTGATTCGTGTTTTGTCTGGTGTGCCAAAGTTTAATCATGTAATGTCGCTAACAAAAGACCATAAAGTTGATGATGGTCTGAAAGACGAAGATGTAATCGCTTTTAATGATGAGTTGAAAGAGAATTATATTGTTCTTAACATTTCAACAAAAGAAGTAAAAAAAGCTTTAATTATAACGGCAATAGAGAGTGCCGACTCAAGGATAGATAATAGATTTCTTTCCATTAGAAGAAGATGTTTTGATAATGGATTTAAAGTTGAGAAGAAAAATTACGCATCAAAAGAAATAATAAAAATATTGTACGAAAAAAACACCACAAAAAAATCTTCTGATGATGGAATTGTTGATAAAGCAGAACTAATAGAAAAGTTTGATAGCATGCTTATTGAGTCGGTTATTGATAACGTTTCTGATATGCATTTTGAAGTTACAGCCAATGGCGCAAAAGTAAAATACAGAAAGAATGGTGCTCTTAATTTAAATTACACATGGGGATCCGAGTATGCGGATAGAATGTCCCAAGTAATCTATACTGTTCTAGCAGAAGAAAAAGATGTCACGTTCGACCCAAGCACTCAGCAAGCTGCGATTATCAATAGACAGATACACGTACCAGGGGAAGGGAATATAAGTCTCAGGGTTCGACTAAACACAATGCCAGCATACCCTGCTGGATACAATGTAGTAATGCGTTTATTAAAAATGGGGCAAGCAGGAACAACTCTAACATTAGAGATGCTAGGCTATTCACAAGAACACATTGAAAGTATAAAAGAGTCAATGTCAAAACCTGTTGGCTGCACTATAATATCAGGAACAACGGGTTCAGGTAAGTCGACATCATTATCGGTAATGCTCACCAGAATTGTAAATGAAAATATGGATCCAGAAGGTGAATCGTGCATGATTAAAATCATCACGGTCGAAGATCCCCCCGAATACGAGGTCGCTCATGTAGTTCAATCTCCCGTAGTAAGGTCAAAAACAAAAGGGAATGAAAATCCATTTGCTGAAAGTATCCGTGCGGCACTCAGGGCGGATCCAGACATCCTCATGGTGGGTGAAGTTCGTGATGAACACTCTGCGAAGCTTTTGGTTGGCGCTGTTCAATCTGGCCATCAGGCATTTACAACTGTCCATGCCCCTAGCGCAATAGGTATTGTTTCTCGTTTAAGAAGCTTAGGTGTGACAAATGATGTTTTAGGCAACGGTGAATTTATAGCTGGCCTAATTTATCAAGCTTTACTTCCAATTAATTGCTCTCACTGCAAGCTAAGCTTTCATACCTACATGTCCCAAATAGCATCAGGTAAAATTAAAATCAAAGATGAAAATAAACTATCTCACGAGCAAATGATTGATAGACTTAGATCGGTAACAAGCGAAGACGAAATAAAAAAAGTAACATTTAAAAATATCGACGGCTGTAATGAATGCAAAAAAACAGGCATATCAGGAAGAACTGTTGTAGCTGAAGTTATAATTCCAGATAAATATATGATTTCATGCTTTTTTGATGGAAAAGAGGCTGACGCCCTCCATTATTTCATTAAAAATGGAGGACTATTAGCTTTAGACCACGGTATTGATAAAATGCTCGATGGAATTTCAGATCCTCGAAGCATAGAGCATAAGCTCGGCAGGATGAATAATTCACTTAGAATTGAAAGAAATCAGAAAAAAGAAATTCCTTCTCCTGGATTAGAAAATAAGGTTTTTAAATCAGAAATATTTACAGTCCGTGACGATAACGATAACGATGATAATGACGATAATATAATAGACATGCGTGGGAAAAACAGATCTGTTAATAAAACCTCACCTAAAACGGATGGTGCTGACGAGTAATGTTGGCGTCATCTATAAGGTTAAAAAAGGAAAATTAAAATATGATTAATAATGAGTTTGTAGTTGAAGTTGAAATTGAAGATGGCGAATATAATGACATCTTGTACAATCTTGATAATAACAACACTATGATCGAAAAGTTCGACAGCATTATTGCTGACTCTATTATTAATGAGGTATCTTGTATTCATATAAATGCATCATCAAGTAATTCAGAAGTAAAAAATTACAGACATGGTTCTATCATTTCTACTTGCACTTGGGATGCTGACTTTTCGAATAGAATATCCGAAATTGTTTTCAATGTTCTAGACGAAGATAAATCTTCTATCTTCAACTGTCAACTTTCACAGTCCGCTGCATTTACACGACATGTTTTAATACCTGGCAAAGGTATTGTTGAATGCCGCATTCGATTACAGACGTTGCCAAAATACCCAGCAGGATACACGACTATAATTAAAATTATAAAAATGTGTCCTACTGGGAATACCTCTACATTAGAAGAATTAGGTTACTCAACAAACCAAATTGAAAAAATAAGGAAATTTAGTAAAATACCAGTTGGTTGCACTATAATTAGCGGGACAGAAGGATCTGGAATGTTGACCTCAGCCTTTATGTTTTTAAATGATTTTGCAAGTGAAAATATTAGTGATAAATCCAATATCGTTAAATATAAAACAGTGGAGCACCCTCCTGAATATGAAATTAATTACTTAACTCAATCGGGAGAGTTAAACTCGACCAAGAATTATTTTAAATTAATATCTACAGATAATATTCATGAAACGAACAAAGTAGATCCTGAATCAATTTTACTTCTCAAGGTTCGAGATGATAAATCGGCTAAAAATATAGTTGATGCGGCTCAAACTGGTCATAATGTGATTACTACTATTAACGCCAGTGATTCAATTAATATTGTTACCAGATTAAGAGCGTTAGGCGTGTCAAAATACGCTCTGGGCGATAAAACCTTTATAAAAGCACTAATCCACCAACATTTACTTCCAGTCAACTGCTCTCATTGCAAGTTAACTTTTAAATCCTATTTTTCCAGAGTTAAAACTGGGGAAATAGAAACTAAAGAAAGAAGTAAGCTATCACACCAGAAAATTATAGAAAAAGTTAAGTTGCTGGCAAACTGTGAAAACATTCAAAAAATAACATTTAAAAACAAAGATGGTTGTGAAAATTGTAATAAAACAGGAATATCTGGAAGAACGGTTGTGGCTGAAATTATAGTTCCTGATGAGTTTATGGCCTTGTGCTTTTTAAATGGAAAAGAAAGCGATGCTATAAATTACCATCTTGAACATGGTGGGAAATTGATTTTAGATCATGCAGTCGATAAAATGTTAGCTGGAATCATAGATCCTTGGAATGTATATAGTAAATTTGGACGTATAAATAGTTAATTAATAATTTAAAAAAAACCTATAAAAGTACAGGTGAATAATAATTATTTATAAATTAACGCTGGATATTATTAATAGTGTTGGTAATATACTTAATATTAAGTTGTAATCATTTATTAAAAGTAGCGGTTAATTAAAATAAATAGAGTTAATTATGAATGATAAAATTAAAGTAGATGAAATTAAAGTAGATGAAATTACAGCCCTAGATAAACTTGGGTTTTCAGAAATTCAGGTTGAAATTATAAAAAAAATAATAAGAAATCCTATTGGCTGCACGATTATTAGCGGAACATCAAGCTCAGGGAGATCAAGTTCTTTGAGGAGCTTTATGAATGAAATTATAAGTGAAAATATGAATGATGAACAATCATCATGCAAGATCAAGTTGGCTTATGTAAATGACATTCATGAATCGAATATAGAGCATGTTCGCCAGTATTCTGTAGATAGAGTAAAAAAAGAATGGAGCAACGATCCGTTTAATTACGCTTGCCGACTTGCTTTGCGCGATGATCCTGACACCTTTATATTTAGTGAAGTTCGGAGTGAGGATACTGCTGAATTTTTATCAAATACTGTCCAGTCTGGAAATAAGGCATTAGCTATTACTCATGCATCGAGTTCAATAGGCACTATTTCTAGACTTAGAGCACTAGGTTTGTCAAGTGACGTTTTGGGCCTTGATTCATTTATATCTGGATTAATTCATCAGGCATTGATGCCTGTTAACTGCAACAGTTGCAAGTTAACCTTTGATACTTTTATATCTAAAATACAGTCTGGCGAAATAGAACTAGATAAACAAGATGATCTATCACATCAGCAGATGTTAGATGGAATTAATTTAATAGCAACGAAAGATGAAATAGAAAAAATAACATTTAGAAATAAAAATGGTTGCGAATGCTGTAGTCAAACAGGAATATCAGGAAGGACGGTTGTGGCTGAGGTTATTATCCCTGATCAGTTTATGAAGTCTTGCTTTGCTAATGAGAAAGAAAATGATGCAATTGATTATTACATTGAAAATGGTGGAAAGTTAATTTTAGATCATGCAATTGATAAAATGTTATCTGGAATTTTGGATCCAAGAGATGTAGAGCGGAAGTTAGGGCGTCTAAAAAAAGGTTGAGTCATGAGTAGTGCAAAAAACTCAAAATAAAATAGAATTAAATCTGCAATAATAAGTGACGTTTCATCCCCTATGATAATGATTACTAATATTGCCTGTTTTACTTTAGCTTTTTCAACTGAGGTGATACCTCAACTTACGGCTACATTACCAATTTAAAGTTGGCCAGAAACATCTAAAAATATTCATGCGATGTCGACATTCGTAAAAGATGATTGGTGGTTTTTACTGTATCTTTAATTGGTTTTATTTCTATGGCTATTTTAACGATTTCAATAGAAATTAATGAAAGAAATAAAAAATAAAAAATAACAATAACAATAACAATAACAATAACAATAACAAATAGGGTAGAGGTATGAGTAATATAAACAATCCAAATAAAAGCGGAAATGCGTTTGCGAAATTTCAATTTAATTTAAAAGTGAGAATAGATCTTTACAAAAAAATCTCATCGTTTTTATCTAGCGGAGTTCCAATACACGATATCGTAACAGAGCTAAAGAACGAATACAAAAAACAGAAAAAAGGAGATATCAGGGTTACCGTTCTTACTGATATAGATAACGGAATGAGTATGGGTATATCATTTGGCGTTATGTTGGCTTCGTGGTGTCCTCCCAGCGAAGCTATGATAATACAGGCTGGTGAAAACTCAGGAAGTCTGGAAAAATCATTTGAGAATGCAATTAAAATAACTGAATCAGCAAGTAGGATGAAATCTGCAATAATAAGTGAAATTTCATACCCTATGATATTATTACTAATGTTGTCAGGTTTGATTTACATGTTTTCAACTGAGGCGATACCTCAACTCACAGCTGTATTACCAGTTGAAAATTGGCCAGAAGCATCTAAGAAACTGCATTCGATGTCGATGTTTGTAAAAGATGATTGGTGGGTGGTTGTTGCATCAGTAATTGGCTTTATTTCTCTAGCCATTTACACAATGCCAAGAACAACTGGCATGCCAAGAAAAATACTTAACAAAATACCGCCTTGGTCAATATATAAAACATTTCAAAGCTCTGTTTTTTTAATTTCAACGGCAGCTATGATGGGAACAGGTAAACCTATTTTTGAAGCTATTAAAGAGCTAAAGCAAATGTCTCCAAAATATATTTCTTGGGAGTTGAATAAAATACTTGTTGATATAGAGCAAGGTTCAACACCAGGGGATGCTATTAATATAGGTAAGTTTCTAGATATTGACACTGGTATTGATGTTGCCATATACGGAAAAGTGGCAAATTTAAATACAGCATTAGACACAATTGGTTCTGAATCAATAGAAAATGGTATCGTAAAAATAAAAAACACCGCTGGAGCGTTAAAGAATATAGTTTTATTTGGTGTGGCAGGCTATATAGCATGGGTTTATTATGCATTTTACTCTCTTACTCAGTCAATTGGGGCTCAAGCAGGGATGTAATTATTAATAAATAGAAAAATTATTATTAATAATTGATTGACACTGCATTAGTTACTTGAAAATAAATATTATAACTGTTAGTATTTTCTTAAATAATAATAATGCAAGTAATAAGTTCGGTAAGTATAGTAAGTGTAATAATAAATGTAGTAATAAATATAACAATAAATATAACAATAAATATAACAATAAATATAACAATAAATAAAACAATAAAAGTGGCTGGTAAAAAATATGAATATTAAAATGAAGAAAATAAGTAACTATAAAGGTCAGACTGGTGCAACCCTTCTTGAGCTTACCATGGTTGTAGGTATCATTGCGGTAATCTCGATTGCTGCTATCGCATATTACAATTCAGTTAGTAATGGTAATAAAATTAAGGATGAAGTAAATAACCTAAACAGTCTTACAGCATCTGTAAGAAATATGTTTAATAGCCAAGGAGATTATACTGGGCTTGCAAACAAGTATGTTCTTAAGTCCTCTACCTTCCCAGATAGAATGAGAGTTCCTAATGATGCAGTTAAGATCAAAAACAGCTGGTTAACTAATGGTGTTGTTGTTGTTCCTACCAACGTTATGGGTACTGCTAACGATGGTTTCACAGTGACTTACAGCGGCGTTCCAATGGAGTCTTGCTTTGATTTACTGTCTGCTACAGCAAGACACTACCAAGTTAAAGTTGGTGGCGGTGCTT
>SPKZ01022320.1_pt1 | contig 16752 bp, 9 predicted proteins | sample 2456571 | NCBI WGS metagenome assembly SPKZ01 (sample SAMN11192286, study PRJNA482655) | marine metagenome | biome: ENVO:00000447; feature: ENVO:00000244|ENVO:00000211|ENVO:00000569|ENVO:00002023; material: ENVO:00002151; isolation source: ocean water from marine abyssalpelagic zone ...
CGTGCTGAGCGAGCGCCAGCGCATCAAGCGGCTCACGCTGCAAAGCCGTCGAAAGGAAAACTACGCAATCCTCTCAGCTTAACAGCTACGAAACGTCAAACCCGTCTCTAAGCGAAAGGCTCTTCTTGTCCGAAAACCTCTGACGACCTACACCTCGACTACGGTCAACAGACCTAGGTGAGTCTCGCCTGAGTCGAGACATTGGCGGAGAATAGCTGCGTACTCCGTCACGTCGGCCACCGTTGTCTCGTGGTGCCAGACCGCGATAACAAGCGGGCCGCATTTTGCGAGAGTCGCATCGGCAGACCTATGAATGATTTCGAGTTCCATGAGAGAATTAGATTGCCGCCGAGCACGCCTCGCTTCACTGTAGTCGGGACCGTAACAATAGCCAGCCTGGCAGGGAAGGCTGACTCTTCACGACCGAAGCTTCCACCAAAGCCCGGTGGCTTTGGATATCCACGTACCGATACCCGGTGGGGGGTTAGGGGTGAAGGAGCGCAGGCGTCGGATGCGGTCGTTCTCGACTTCGAACACGAACACCTGTTCGAAGTTGATTCTCATGCCGTTGCTAAGAACGTGGTGGGTGTCCACCTCGACCACACCTCCGCTGTCGTCGAGCCACACCTGTCGCACTGTGAATCCGGGTTTGGCGAGGGTCGCGAGTCCCCAGGTGAGCCCCTTCTGAATCGCGGCGCTGCCCGTCATCGTTGGCACGGGATAATGGGGGTCGTAGATGACCGCGTCGTCGCTAAAGAGAGCGAGAATGCCATCCAGGTCGCGCGCCTCCATCAGTGAAAAAAGACGCTCAATCAGATTCTGGGGTTCGTGACTCATGTTTCCTCTTGGTCCAAAGCAGAGCGTACGCGGGCGGCAAGCTCTGCCACAGTGAAAGGTTTGCGCAAAAGGAGTGGTACGTCGAATTCCTCCTGGGCGTACTTTTCGAGTGCATCGTCGGTGTACCCTGACATGAGCAGGGTTCGAAGCCCCGGGCATCGCTTTTGGAACTCGATCAGGAGGGCGGGCCCGTTGGTGTCGGGCATGATGACGTCGGAAAGGACCAGAGCGAACGGCTTGGCCATGAAGCACTCACGAGCTCGCTCTGCATTGTTCGCGCTTTCGACTGAGTAGCCAAGGCCCTTGAGGATATCGGATATCAGGTTTCGCAGGCTGTTATCGTCTTCTACGATGAGGATGTGCTCGTTTCCCCCGGTGACTGGACTGCTGGATGATGCTTCGGCTTCCGTGGGCACGAATTGTCCCGGATTTCTTGGGAGGTACACCTTCACGGTCGTTCCCTGTCCGGGCTCGCTGTAGATCCAAACCGAGCCGCCGTTTCCCTTGACGATGCTGTGTACTGTAGACAGGCCAAGGCCGGTGCCCTTGCCGCGCTCTTTAGTGGTGAAGAAGGGTTCGAGGATCTGCCGCTGGATCTCCGGCGTCATTCCGATGCCGCTGTCTGATATGGAAAACATGACGTATTCGCCGGGCTCGGCCTCGTGATGTGTCGCTGTGAACGTTTCGTCCAGCACCACATTGCTCGCCTCAATGTTCACGGGGCCGCCTTCGGGCATCGCATCGGCGGCATTGACGAGCAGGTTCATTACGACCTGCTCCAGTTCGCCTCGATCGATCCAGGTGGAACCCAGCTCGGGCCCCGTGTGGCAAGTGACCTCGATGCGGTCGCTCGCGATCCGGAGGAACATAGACTGTACATCGGCGAGGACGATTCCGAGTTGGAGCCACTCGGGTTGGGCAACCTGTCGGCGACTGAAGGATAGGAGCTGGCCGACCAGCTGCTTCGCGCGCTCTCCCGCCGCGACGAGTTCTGTTATTCTGTACTTGTGGGGATCGCTTGCGGGCAGGTTGTCGTCGATCATCCACCCGTAACCCAGGATCACCGCCAGGAGGTTGTTGAAGTCATGGGCGATGCCGCCCGCTAGGCGACCTACGGCTTCCAGTTTTTGTGAGTGGCGATATTGCTCCTCAAGCTGTTTCGTTTCGCTAATGTCGAAGATAACGCCGAGTACGAACTGTGGGACGCCGTTTTCGTCGCGTACCGCCAAGGCGTGATTGCTCACCCAGACGGTTCTTCCGTCCTTGTGGATCATTCGATAGCTGGCTTTGAGTGTGCTGGTAGTTTCGGCTGGCTTGTAGGCTTTCTGCGCTTTCTGCACCCAGGCCCGATCGTCAGGGTGCAGGCGCTCGGCGAAAAGCTTCGCATCGCCGACGAAATCCTCTGGTGAGTATCCCAGAATCTCCTGGACTTGCGGGCTCATGAACGACGCGTGGCCCTCCGCGTCGAGACCTCGGCAATAGGTGACGGCAGGGATTTGCTCGACCAGTGTGCGGTACTTGAACTCGCTGGCTCGACCCTGTTCTTCCGCGATGTGTTTTTCGAGGACGGTGCTGAGAAGCTGAACCAGGAGCCGCAGGGAAGCGATGAGTTCCGGATCGGGTTCGGCGTTCAGTGCCTGCGCGGGGGCGCCGCGGATGCCGATCCAAACGCCTGAATTGCCGGAGAGGCGAACCCCCAGGCTGTGCAAACTTGGGAACGGATCGCCAGGCGGAAGGCCGAAATCTTCGCGCGCGACGTCACTTCGATTGTGAGAACCTTCTGCCCCCATCCATTCTTTTACCCGCGGTGGGCAAGCTTGGGTTCTCTCGTCAGAGCCGGGCTGCAGCCCGAAGACCCCTAGATGGCTCGGTGCCACGTCGCTGGGGGTCAGAAGCCAGGCGACGGTAAGGGACGAGCCGGACAGCGTTGCGGCGGTGCTGGCAGCGAGCTCAGCCAGCACCGCCGGCTTCGTGGACTGCCGGGCCTGGGTTGAGAACGCGTCCAGGATCTGCCACTTCGAGTTCGACGCTGTCATTGGCTCAAGCTCCCGAGCAGTGAGGATACCGCAGCAGTGAGGATACCGCCCACGTTTTCGGGCGCAGGGACGACCCATTTCTTCCTATATCTGTGGCATTCGACTGGGCGACGCGGAATCCGCTCCGAAGCGTGTCGCTGCGCCACGTACTGCCGAGTTGTGCGGTGCCGTCTGCTTGGGTGAGGTTCGCGCTGAAACAAAAAGATGAGGGAGTTGCGAGAGTCGCGAGGAGAGATCGGCGGCCAGACCGGTAGCCAGCACCCCGCCGTCGTGCCGGGAGCCGAGTTGCTTGAAACCCAATACCGCGACCGATGGTCGGTCCGGTAGCGGAACCGGCGCAACGGAGGGCGTCGGTTGTCTGTGGGGGGCTCCGCTACGGGCTCTCCGCCTCCAAAGAGCGGCAGAAACCATTCCAGAGATTCTGTTGGCCACGCTAAGCTCTGGATCACGAGAGTAACCCCGGGGATTTTCGGTGACGCCCCTTCACCGTGGCTCTAAACTCGCCTAGGTAGGGACGCCAAACCCCGGATCATGAGAGTGACACCAGGGCTTTCTGTGGTCAAAATCGCTGGGGGATTGGGGGCGTCCAGCCCGCATCTCGCAACAGCGCTGTAATGTCCGCCCGGTACACCGCGCCGTCTTCGGGGAAGTCGTTGTGTCCGGCGCCGGGGTACACCTTGAAGGTGCCTCGTTTGGCGGCGCGAGCGACCGCCTCGCCGTGACCGACGGGTATGACCGTGTCTTGGTCCCCGTGCAGGACCAGCACCGGAACATCAAGCTTTCGGATGACGGCTTCGTTGTCGAGGGGATCGAGAACAAGGAACCAGGGGATACCGTAACTGAGCAGCATGCTGGCTATGGAACGAAACGGTGCTCGAAGTATCAGGCCAGCTGGGGGTCGGGTCGCAGCGAGAGAGCAGACGATGCCCGTGCCCACGGAGTGACCGTGAAAGAAGATCTTCGTCTTGTCTACCCTAGGATCTTTCGCCAACGCGTAATAGGCGACGACATGATCCGCCGTGATATTCGTCTGAGTGGGGGAGCCGTCGCTCCGCCCATAGCCTCGGTACTCGACGAGCAGAATATGCAGCCCCAGCTCGTGATAGAGAGCGATGCTGGCGGCTTGGTCGTCGATGAGCTCAGCGTTGCCGTGGGCGAAAACGACCGCCGGGCGAGGTCCCTCGGCGTCTGGGACCGGCGCGAACCAGACTCCGACGCGCCCGTCGTCGGTGGCCAACCAGCTCTTCTCTAAGTTCGCTATATCGCTGCCCGCATGTTGTAGGGCCTGTGCTGCCCCCCGTGGAAACACTACTTTTCGCTGGAGCCCCAGTGCGATACCGAGCCAAATCAGGTAACCGCAGGCGAGTTTGAGCAACATTGGCTTGACACGTTCCCATGCCAAACCAAGCCTTTTCGGATCCCGGTTGCCGGCAGGCATCAACCCCAGCCTAACAGACACTTGGAGCGAACTTCGGTGACTCTCATTCTAGCAAATTTGAGTCGGTTCGCCGTCCAAACCGCTTAGAGTGACTCCGGGGCCTTCTTTTTGGCGCTGTGCCTCCGTACAGAGAAATTAGCCAGCTGAGTTCCTGCACCAACCGGAGAATGCCGTGCGACTTCACACATCCAGACAGGGCTGGCCAGAGCCGACCAATACTACGCATAGACAAGCTGAGCGTGATCACGCAAGCGCCCTCCGCTTCGCCGCGATGCGGGTCATGGGGCTCACTTGAAGCGCAATCTGATCGACGCGGTTCTACTGGTCCTGGGCGTCCTTTGCGCAAGTTTCGGGCTCAAGGGCTTCCTGCTCCCCAACGAGTTCATCGACGGCGGCGTGACGGGCATATCGCTGCTGATCAGTGAGCTAACCCAGTGGCCACTATCGTTGTTGCTGGTTGCCATCAATCTGCCGTTCATCATTCTCGGGTATTCACAGATTGGGCGTGAGTTTTCCGTCAAGAGTATTTTGGCCATCATCGGGCTAGCTCTTGTTGTGCACTTTATCGACTTTCATATCGTCACCCAGGACAAGCTATTGGTGGCGATATTTGGGGGCTTTTTCTTGGGCGCTGGCATCGGGCTGGCCATCAGAGGAGGGGCGGTCCTCGACGGCACCGAGGTGCTCGCGATCTACATCAGCCGGAAGACTGGTCTCACTATCGGTGACACTATTTTGGTGTTCAACATCTTCATCTTCGGGGTAGCAGCGCACTTGCTGTCTGTGGAAACGGCTCTGTACGCGATACTGACGTACCTCTGTGCGTCGAAGACTGTGGACTTTGTTATCCGCGGAGTGGAGGAGTACCTGGGCGTCACTATCATATCGCCCAAAAGTACGGAAATACGCTCGATGATTACCCACGAATTAGGTCGTGGCGCCACGACCTATAACGGCAAGGGTGGTTACGCGGAAAACGAGGACGCGCTCACAAGCTACGACATCATCTTCACCGTGATCACTCGGCTGGAAATTGCCAAGCTGCAGGCACGAATAGATGCGATTGATCCGAAGGCCTTCGTCATCATGAACAGCGTCAAAGATACACGCGGAGGCATGGTCAAGCGTCGCCCCTTAGCGTAGCTTGTTTTTTTTTCGGCACCGATGCCGGCCGAGTGGCGAGTACGAGGGCGGGCGAGGGGGCGTCAGTTCGAGAATAGAGTGGGAGTTGTTACAGGATTTAGTTGGCTGACTCGTGGTGTCGATGATCGCTCAAAACCTGCACTCCGGTTGAGTTGTGCTGTTGGGTTGACGATTGGTGATCGTGGGACGACGGACCCCGCGCAATCATGCGATCCGCTCGCGGTTGCCCTCGCTCGCTGGGATTGACACTAGCTATCGGTTGCGGGCTCGCGCACCGGAGGTGTTTCAAACCCTCTTTCGGAAGATGGTACCTTGGCAGCACCTAAGCGACTCTATTCTCCTTTCGCTCGTTTAGGCGTCTCTCGGCCGGTGGTCGTGGTCCCCCTGGTTCTCGTGACGCCCTGGCACTTGGCACGAGCTGCCGATCGGGCGAGCTGGAATTCACAGAGGACGTCGTCCTGGAAGGGGAAGTCCGGATCGGGGTGGCGTTTCCCTATACCGGCGCCTACGCCGAAACCGTCGCAGCAGTGGAGCGTGGGCAACAGCTACCTGTCCAGCACATCAACGACTCGGGGGGAATACTAGGAAAGAAACTTGTACTCGAGCCGCGGGATGACAGGCTCAACTTCAGTCGGCTCGACGACAATCTGGCGGATCTCGTTGAAGAGGACTTTCAGAACACAGTGACCTATGCCTTCGGTGAGCCATCGAATTCTCACTTAGTCCGCTCGGTCCGCGCGGGCGTTCTGACTATGAGCACCCAGGCCGAGCTTCCGCCTTTCCTCACCGACACGGTTTCCGCCAAGCTGAGGTTTTTTGCGTTGGAGCCGCCATTGTGCCCGTCCCTTGATATCCATGCCGCGAGATACAAACAAGCTTTTGGTCAGGAGCTCGGCGGCGAATACATCTCGTTGGTAGCGGCGGATTTCGGTGACGTCACTGGGCAAGCGATACTCCGTCACCGAGGCTTCTGAGATGTCGCCGAAGATGTCGAAGTCCAAGGTCGCCGTCGAGTAGCTCCCGAGCTTCGAGCCCTTGACGCGACCGCTGAGTGGCGCGCGTTGTCTGCTTCTGGGATCCGGATCGCCAAGATCGTGCTGAGGCTGGACCTGGACCACGGATCAGTGGTCCTTGCCGAGAACTTCTGGGGGGCTTCCGGGCGGGCTCAGCTTTCTAGATTTGCGTCGGGTCGCGGTCCAAACGGCTCTGTGCGAGCGTCAAAATAGAGCCTCTTGCCGAGGGGGCTTGGTCGCCCAGTGGAATGAGGCGGATTTTCGTGAGCCGGGCGGCGTTTCAGACCGCGTTGCCGGGAAACCATGGCCCGTTGCTTGAGCGGTTCTGGTGGAACTGGTAGTCAGAGTGAGTGCCTCAACTCCCCCTGATCCATGAGGAATTTGAGCGAGCGGCAGCGGCACATCCCGAGCGCGTAGCGCTGAAGTTTGGTAAACAGCAGCTCAGCTATCGAAAGTTGGAGGAGGGGAGTCGCCGGGTCGCTTGTGGCCTTCGCGCTCGGGGAGTCGGGAAGAAGCGCGACGATCTTGTCGGCCTCTTCATCGAACCGTCTTTGGACATGATTATTGGTGTGCTCGGCATCCTGCGCGCCGGCGGTACCTACGTGCCCCTCGACACTACCAGCCCGCAGAGCCGTCTCGGATTGATCGTCGAAGACGCAGCCCCATGTTTCGTTCTCACCCAAGAGGCGCTGAAAGAGGTGGCCACCGGGATGTCGGCGTTGTCGGAGGCCGTGACGGTTGAGGCGCTGTCCGCCACCGAGCTCGGTCCCGCGCCCGATACAGCGAGCCAAGCGGACGATCTCGCGTACATTATTTATACCTCCGGAACGACCGGGCGCCCCAAGGGCGTGATGAACACCCACCGCAATGTCACGCGGCTACTGAGTGAAACCGCCGATTGGTACAAGTTCAACGAGACCGACGTCATCCCGCTCTTTCACTCCATCGCCTTCGACGTATCCGTCTGGGAGCTTTGGACGGCACTGTGCCATGGCGCTTGTTTGGTGGTGGTTTCAAAAGAAGCTAAGCGAAACCCGGCCACCTTCCGTGCCCTGTTAGTCAGCGCCGGCGTCACCGTTCTCAATCAGACGCCCTCCGCTTTTCAGATGCTGGTGGCCGAAGAGCTCAAGCATCAGTTTCGCTTGCCCAAGCTTCGCGCCATCACCTTCGCGGGCGAGAAACTTCTGTTCTTTAAGCTGCGACCCTGGGTGGAGCTCTACGGCACCGATCAGCCCAAGCTGATCAACATGTACGGGATCACCGAGACCTGCGTGCACGTCACCTACTACGAGGTGACCACAGCCGACGTCGAGGTAGGCATCCACAGTCGCATTGGCGTGCCCATTCCGGATCTGAAACTTCACATCCTCAATGAGGATATGACCGAGGTGGCTGCCGGTACTGAGGGCGAGCTGTACGTGGAAGGCCCCGGAGTCGGTCGCGGATACTTCAAGCGGGAGGAGCTGAGCGCCCAGCGGTTTGTCGCCAATCCCTTTGGCGGCACCAACCCCCTTGGGCGCACTAAGCTTTACCGCTCGGGAGACATCGTCAAGATGTCCCTCGAGGGACATCTTGAATACATCGGCCGCAACGACCATCAGGTGAAGATCCGCGGCTTTCGCATCGAGCTGGCGGAAATCGAGCGAGCCATGCTCAGCCACCCCGCCGTCGACTACGCTGTGGTGAGGAAGGTGGACGAGCGCCTCGTAGGATGGTTCGCACCTAAGGCCGCTGATTTGCAGGCTGTGCGCGCGCATGTGCGCGGCGAGGTGCCGGACTACATGGTGCCGTTGCTGTTGGGGGTGGATGAAATTCCGTTAAACACCAACGGCAAGGCCGACGTTCGGGCGCTACAGGAAATGAAGCGGTCCTCCTACAGCAAGGGCGGGGCGCCCCAGACGGATGCCCAGCGTTTGATTGCCGACGTGTGGAAGAGCGAGCTGTCTGTCGAGCAAATTGGGACCGAAGACAACTATTTTGATCTTGGCGGCGACTCGATCCGGGCGCTGCGCATGCAAGCCAAGGTGCAGGCGGCGGGTTACGAGTTCTCCATCGAGACCCTGTACAAGAACCCAACGGTAATGAGTTTGGCGGCGAGCCTCTGGCCGCTCGAGCGCACCGAGCGGGTTGCGGCACTAGCGCTCATTAGCGAGGCTGATCGGGAACAGGTTCCGGCAGGAGTTGTGGATGCGTACCCCATGTCGAGCCTTCAACGCGGCATGCTTTACGAGGCCGCTCGGCAACCCGGCTACGGGGTCTATAATGACGTTTACAGCTATTGCGTCCTACTACCGCTGGTTACGGATAAGCTAGCCGCCGCGGTGCAAGAGATGATTCGTCGTCATCCCGTGGCGCGCACGTCTCTGCATCTGAGTGGATTCAGCCTGCCCATGCAGTGTGTGCATGAGTCGGCACTCGCCGGAACCACCCACGAAGATCTGAGCGAGCTAGATAGGCCAGCCGCGCAACGGCGCGTCTGCGAGTATTTGGCGGCGCGCAAAGATTTCGACTGGGATTGTGAGAAGGCGCCGCTGGTGCATTTTCACAGTCAGCGGCTGTCAGCGGCTGAGTTTCAGCTGCATTTTAGTTTTCACCACGCCGTGCTCGACGGCTGGAGTCTGTCTGCCTTTCTGACGGAGCTGGTCACCATCTACAAGCTGTCCCTAGACGGTCAGCCCTCGCCGGCAGCTGTTATGGACTGCAGCTTTGCCGATTACATTGCCCTCGAGGCGAAAGCCGCTGAGGACTCCGAATCCCGCGTGTTCTGGCAGCTCCGAGCTGAGAAGATCAACTACGAGCCGGTGCCATCTCGCGGACTCCCTAGCTCAGCGTATTCAGGAGAGATCAAGGAGTCGCAAAAGCTGGCCCACCTGGTCAGCCAAGAGAATGCGCTCGCGACCGCCGAGGAAAAACAAAAGAGCCCGGTCATCGTGAGCGAGGTGGAAATTGCCGAAGCCACCAGCGCGCGCCTGACGGAGCTAGCGGCACAGTGGAACGTGCCGCTTCATATCCTGTTGTTGGCGGTGCATTTTCGAGTGCTGGGTGTTCTTTACGGGCGCCGCACATTGGTTACGGGCGTAGTCACCAATGGGCGTCCGGAGCGTCAAGGTGCCGACCAGCTCCTGGGGCTGTTTCTCAACGTGTTGCCGCTGCGCATCACCTTGCACCCCGAGGAGCCGTGGAAGGAGCTGTGCGGTCGGCTCATGGCCGACTACCAGGAGATGCTCGGACACCGGCGTTTCCCGCTCACCGCCATCCAAACGTCGGCGGGAGGCCGCCTGTTCGACGCTGTCTTCAACTTCGTCGAATTTCACGTCTACTCACACCTCGAACAGGTGGCGAAAATCGATTGGAGCCGCAGCCTTTACTTCGAGGCCAACGAGCTCACGCTGATTCCGTACTTTATCGTGGATACCAGCGGGCGGCTGTTGCTGAGGCTCTACGGATCCAGCGAAACGTTCTCGAACACGGAGCTGCGCGCCGCAGGTGACCATTACGCACGGGCCTTGACGTCGCTAGCGGAGCTGCCCCACGGCGGCATTACGGGCAAGTCCGTATTGAGCCCAGCCGAGCGAGACATTTTAACGGGTGCGCTGGCGTCTGGCGGTGGCAGAAAACCGGCTGGCCAGGACTCTGATGGTGCGGACGGTGTCGGCCAGGACGATGCCGGCGCCAACCATGACGGCCATGTTCACTCGCGGTTTATGGCGCAGTGTCGCGCCCGACCCGACGCCATAGCGTTGGAGGCGGGGGACCGCCGGCTGACCTATGCCGAGCTGGACGCTCGCGCGGAAACTGTCGCCCACGCCCTCGCAGAGCAAGGCATTCAAGAGGGCTCCACGGTGGCGCTCGGTTTGTCGCGCTCGCCAGAAATGGTCATCGCGGTCATAGCTTGCCTGAGGCTCGGGGCTTGTTACGTGCCGGTGGATCCCAGCTATCCTCAGGAACGAATCGATCTCTTGGTACGGGACAGCGCGCCTGAGGTGATGTTGACCGAGAGGCGCTTCACCCGCACGGGACGCGGAGGGCTGCCCATGGTGCTGGTGGATCGCGCCGGCAAGATCCGCGGATTGCGTCAGCTCGTATTCGACGATCTGAACGGTGAGCCCCCGGCGGGCGTTTCCTACCGCGACCGCCCGCTCGAACCCGAAAAGCTCGCCTACGTGATTTACACCTCGGGCTCCACGGGCAAACCCAAGGGCGTCCAGATCACCCGACAGAATATCGCCACCCTGGTGGGCGACTACCTGCAGGGTTTTCCGCTGCAGGCCGGGGACCGAATGCACCAGAGTTTTGCCTTCGGGTTTGACGGCTTCCAGCTGGAGATTTTGCCGGCTCTAAGTGCCGGGGTGTGCCTCGTGTTTGTGGAGGGTGGCGAACCTCCGCCCCGTGACATCACAGCGATGACGCTCACGCCATCCCTATTGAGCGTGCGGTCCCCGGATAGATACCCCCTATTGCGCTTGCTCGGCATCGGCGGCGAAGCGCTGACTCGAGCTCACCCCCGGGGCTGGTTCCGAGAGGGGCGTCGAGTCTTCAATCTTTACGGCCCGACCGAGTGCACCATCGCATCGACGCTGAACGAGATTTTCGACGACGACAAAGACATTACCATCGGCAAACCCCTGGCGAGCTACTCAGCTTATATCGTCAGCGAGTTGGATGAACTGTCGCCGCGCGGCGTGCCCGGCGAGCTGTGCATTGCGGGTCCGGGCTTGGCTTGCGGCTACTTGCACCGACCGGAGGAAGACGCCGCGCATTTCACCGAACACCCGGCTCTCGGTGGTCAGCGCATCTACCGCACCGGCGATACCGTTTCGTGGAATCAGCGTGGGGAGCTGGCGTTTTACGGACGCCGGGACGGGCAGGTAAAGCTGCGAGGCTTCCGTATCGAGCTTGGCGAGATCGAGGCGACGTTGGCCGAGCACGACTCGGTGAAACGAGCTGTTGTGGTGCTGTATGAAGGGGTGCTCGCGGCTTTCCTTCAACCGTCGGCGCCGTTACCCAAACGAGCCACCCAGCCCGCACCCAGTTCGGTGTCGCGCTACCCGGGGAGCCGTCGTCGGGAGCTGGCCGATAGTCGCGCTCTGGACGCGGACTTCGGTGACCTCAAGAGCTACGCCGAGAAACACCTGCCGGTGTACATGCGGCCGAGCGCGTGGCTGGCTCTCGATAGCTTTCCGGCGGACGGCAACGGCAAAGTCGACCGCCGGGCTCTCGAGCAATACGTGCCGACGATGTTCAATCAGGAGGCGATGGACGCGGCGCCACCTCGGGACACCCTGGAAATCGATCTGCTCAATATTTTTCGCGAGTTGCTGCCGGGGCAAAGTCTCGGCGTGAGCGACGATTTTTTCGCCTGCGGGGGCGACTCGCTCAAGGCCATCCAGCTGCTGACCAGTATCGAACGACATCAGCGGAAACGACTGACCCTCGCCCAAATACTTGAGAGTCCCACCGCCGCGGGCCTGGCGGAGCGCTTGCGGGGCGGCGCGTCTTCGCCGCTGGTTCGTTTGCAACCGCAGGGGGAGGACGCGCCCTTCTTCTGCGTTCACCCCGCGTTGCGGACGGCCTTTTGTTATCGCGAGTTAGCCCAGGCCATGGGCGAAGCTCGGCCCTTCTACGGGATCGAAGCCATCGACGCGGTGGCGGACGCCACCACCCTGCAAGATCTGGCGGGTCGTTACGTCACTGAGATCCGAACACTGCAGCCCGTGGGGCCGTATCACTTGGGGGGATGGTCCGCCGGCGGAAACATTGCGCTCGCTATCGCTCAGCAATTAGAGGCGGCAGGGGAGTCTGTCGCCGCTCTCTGCGTATTTGACTCGCGTCCGCCCTCGAATGTAGCGCAACACGAACTGACCTGCAGTTTGCATAATGACTCGACAGCTGCGTTGTGTTTGGTCGCGCGCTTGCTCGAACGAATGAGCGGCAAGCTGCTCGGTGACATTTATGGTGAGCTCAAGGCGGTGCCGGAGTCCCAGCGAGCGGTGAAGCTGCGAGAGCTAGTGGAACGAGCGGAAATACTTCCGGCGGGCTCGGCGCAGGCGACCATCGCTCAGTACGAGGGGGACTTGCGTTGGATCAGCGGTCTCGTCGTGGATTCCAGAGACCAGCCCTTGCCGCAAAAGATGACGCTATTTGTTGCCGAAGATCCCGAACCTGCCGCCGACGGCACCACTGCTTTGGACGACGTCATCGGCGATCGGACTCTGGGGTGGAATCAAACGGATATCGACGTGGAGTACGTCATGGTGCAGGGCTCGCACCAAAGCATGGTGTTTGCGCCGGACGTTGCTTCGCTGGCTAGCGCGTTGAAAAAGCGATTGGCTGAGACCCGCTAATACCGCTCTCACCGTGTTGATGACGGGTCAAACACAACAACAAGAGTTATCCCAGCGGACACAGGAATCGACACAGTGGGTTAGGGGACCCCTGGCCCAGCGGAACTCAGGGAACCTGAGGGACTGAGCCGGTGATTTTGAGGTAGCCCTTGAAGCCGAGGCGGTCGTCGAACTCGCCTGATGTTGCGGTGGACAGTTCGAGTGTCATTTCGCCTTCGGAGTCTGACTTTTGGGTAGCGTCAGGGCCCGAACAAGTTCGATCGCCAACGCTGGGGCACGCCTTCACGGTAATATCAGTTAGCGCGTTGCCGTTTGTGTCGACGAAGTCGAGCCCCACCTCAATCGTCTTGTCACCGGCGTCCGCAGCGGAGTCGCCTACGCCTGCGTCGGGGTTCGATGTACTGGGGATGGAGCCTTGAGGGAGGCTACAGGAGAAGTCGCCCACACCGATTTCAGCGACTTGCTCTTGAGTGAGCGGGGTGTTCGGGGTCATGAATAGGGTTGAGTTTGCGTCGGCTGCCACAAACAATCGAACGTCACCGACTACGATACCGCTGGCCCGGTGACTGACCGTAACCGTTATATTGCTGTCGGATTGGAGACCGAAGATGCCCATCGCTCCTCGCCCGTCTGTCTCGTCGGTTCCGTTGGGATCGAGAAGGAACAGCCCCTCCTGGAAAAAAAATCGCGCGGAAAGTTCGTCCGCGGTGGAGGCGGATACGGTGAGCCCGGCCACGTTCGCTCCAGCACAATCGCTGAAACTGAAGAACAGATCTCCGCGGCCCTCAACGGTTGCGCTTGCCGGGCGCATGCCGTCCTGGCCGGACCACTGCTCATGGGTCACACCGAACACAGGTAGGTGAATGTCTTCCACCACCGGCGCTGGAAAAAACCAGTACAGCGGGTGCAGCATGGTTTCGCTCTCGTTGTGAGTAACGGCTAGCGTTGTTTCTTCCAGGCCCAACGTATCGGCACAACCTGGTGTCGCCGCGATAGTCAGAGCCGCCAAGGTGACGGTGTGCGCCGACAGCGCTGTCTTTCTGAATAGTCCTTTGCGTAGGAAATGCACCATTGTCTCCGTGAGCCGGATCGCTGCTCGATAGCTACCGTTCAGTCTGCCGCTACGTAAACCCTATTTGCCAGAATTGCCTAATTGAGGAGGCCAGTGCCCAAAAATTAGTAGTCCCGGTGAGCATTTGGGGTTGCCTACATCCACCACGCAGGCCAGCCTCCCCCGCTATTGGCAGACGTTTGTGAGAAATATCGCCACCTCGTATAAAGTAGCGGGCAATACCCGGCCAGCTTTGCGGGCCAATAAGCTACCAGAGCAAACAGTCACCCCTATGACTCCCCACCTGTCAGTTCCCAAGTCTATCGCTCGCACGGTGGCCGGCGTTGCCGGGCTGTGTTGTCTAGTCGCTCCGGTCTATGCTGCGCCAGGGGATGTTCTTACTGCGGAAGCCTTGTTCCGCGAGGGCAAGGCGCTGATGGCCGCCAGCAAACACGCTGAAGCCTGCCAAAAATTTGAAGCCAGTCAGGATCTCGACCCCGGGCTCGGCACTCTGCTCAATCTTGCCCAGTGCCACGACGCCATCGGGCGCACCGCGAGCGCGTGGTCAGAATACTTAGAGGCTAAATACCAGGCTCAAACGGCTGGTCGCAAGAGCCACGCGGATGGCGCAGCGGCCAGGGCCAAGGCTCTTGAACCGAGACTGGTTCGCCTGATCATTGCCGTGCCTAATGTCGTTGAGGGGCTCAGCATTCAGTTCAATGGTTACGCCGTTCGGAAGGCTTTGTTTGGCATGGCCCAACCCGTTGATCCGGGTGAGTCGCTCCTCCAGGTAAGCGCGCCTGGGTACAAGACCTGGACCCACAAGCTCACCATCACCGAAGAGGGATCCGTCTCCACGGTGTCGGTGCCCGAGCTCGAAAAGGAGCAGCCCGTTGTGGTAGTGGCTCCCGTTGCCACCCCGTTAGCCGAGCCGCAAGCCGCCGATCCGCCCGCTCCAGCGGCTGTCCCCGCGTCCGGTTCGCTGACAAATGTTAGTCAAGGTGTAAATATTCAGCCTGGCGGTTGGAGTGCTATGGAAACGACAGGTTTTGTGGTTGGCGCGCTCGGTTTGGCGGCGATTGCCGGGGGAGGCGTGCTCGCGGTTCTGGCCAAGGCTGATTACGACGACGCAAACTGCTCGGAAGGGGAATGCGCGGCAGCCGCCGATCAACAGCAGGTCGAAGACGCCCGGCAAGAAGCCGACATCGGCGGAGCGGCCGTGATCGCCGGTGGGGTCTTGGCGGCTACGGGGTTTACGATCTTCCTGACGTCTAATTCTTCGGATCCTGCCACCGACGCCTCGGTCCGTCTCTCTCCTGTCGTGGCAAACGGCTTCGGCGCCTTGCAGCTCTTCGGTCGCTTCTAACAGTTGATCATCTCATGAGTCCGGACGATCCAGAGCCACCCCAGCGAGTCACCACCGATGGCTTCGGTCTGACGGTGCGTGAAGGGGATATCATCGCCGGAAAATACCGTGTCGACCGCGTGTTGGGTGCAGGCGGCATGGGGGTGGTGGTCCAGGCGACTCACGAGGTGTTAAACGAGCGGGTCGCGCTGAAGTTTCTGCTCCCCGAGGTGATCACCCACAAAGACATTGTGGAACGCTTTGTTCGCGAAGCCAAAGCCGCGGTTCGTATCAAGAGCGATCATGTCGCGCGTATTCTCGACGTGGGCAAGCTGGAGACCGGCGCTCCCTACATCGTGATGGAGTACTTGGATGGTGAAGATCTCAGCCAAGTCCTGAAGCGAGAGCTAAAGCTAGAGCCGAGTCGCGTTGTGCGCTTGGTACTTCAAGCCTGCGATGCCATGGCCAGCGCGCATTCCTCCGGCATCATTCACCGCGATCTTAAACCCGCCAACCTCTTCGCGACCCGGGCGTCCGACGGTTCCGAACGTCTCAAGGTATTGGATTTCGGCATATCCAAGCTGCAGGACGAGGTGAGTAGTCTCACTCGCAGCTCGACGGCGATGGGGACACCCGTATACATGGCGCCGGAACAGATGCGCAATGCTCGCGGCGTTGATGCTCGCGCGGACATTTGGTCGCTCGGCGTAGTGGCTTTCGAGCTTCTCACAGGTTCTCTGCCCTATGCCGCGGAGAACATCACTGAGCTAGTCGCCCTGGTGTTGGAAAACGAGCCGCCATTACTTCGGTCTCTCTGTCCGGAGCTTCCGGTCGAGCTAGAGCAGACGATCGCGCGTGCCCTGTCGAAGAACCGAGACGAGCGTTACCCGTCGGTCGCTGAGTTTGCGACAGATCTTGCCCGGGTGGCGGATCCTGCGGATAAGGTCGTGGCTGAACGAGTCGCTCGCATTCTGTGGACGGCCTCCGACGACCTGGAGCCTGTCGAAAGCTTTCCGTCTACCGCCCTGGCACCGACTTCGGTGTCGACGCCGCCTGCAAGCGATGGCCCTCGGGCTTTGCAGACGCCGCGCCCGGAATCGTTCCATCCAACGGAGTTAGCGTCGGAGTCGTTCCGTCCTACGGAACGTCCGCCGGATTCTTTTCGCCCGACAGAACGTCCGCCAGAGTCCGAGCCTATTCCGTCTACGGAAGCCAAGCCGGGGGTTACCAGCACGGCCTTTGGGCAGACGGCTGGGGACTCATTGGCGACTCCGAACAGACGCATCCGACTGATCGTTACAGTGGCGGTCCTGGTGGGATGGGCCGTGCTCTATTCCAGTATTGGGGGCGATGATTCGGTGGAAGCCCCCAGCCCCGCCGCCGAGCCCGTTTCCCCGACGGAAGCAACCGCCCCCGGTACGGGAATTGCGGAGCCAGTTCCCAGCGTGTCGCCTGCGGAAGCTCCCAGTGTCACTCCCGTTATTCCGAGCGCGTCTGCCGCTGGGAGTGCAGCTCCCGCTTCAAGCCCCGCCCCGCCCCCGCCCC